>MDTC01252773.1_pt1 | contig 10561 bp, 10 predicted proteins | sample 811181 | NCBI WGS metagenome assembly MDTC01 (sample SAMN05326644, study PRJNA326480) | marine metagenome | isolation source: seawater | place: Pacific Ocean: North | collected 2011 | reverse complement strand
TAGAGGTTATATTTGATGACGCTCTTGGTAGAAAAGATAAAGATGGAAATAGCTACATAAGCTATTTCTTTAAACCAATTTTATAGGGAGAAAATTATGAGTGATGTGTATGTATTAGGTGTCGATATGATTAAGTTTGGAAGATTTCCTGACAGGACTGTGCCAAATCTTGGAGCCGAGGCAGCTCTCTTAGCTTTGGATGATGCCGGTCTGAATGTAGGAAATATGGAAGCTTTTTATTGTGGAAATTTAGGTCAAGCTAACGCCATGGTAGGACAAAGAATCCTTCAAGAAATAGGTCAAACAGGGATTCCAGTTGTTAATTGCGCAAATGCTTGTGCAACAGGTGCTACTGCATTCAGAGAAGCGTGGACTTCAATAAAAGCAGGATTATATGATGTTGTGCTTGCTGTAGGTGTTGAGCAGATGGGTGCAGGACTACTGGGAGGAACTGGCGGAGGAGTTGGTATCCCCAAGGAAGGTTTATTAGGTTCAGGTACTATGCCAGCAGTTTTTGCAGAAGCTGGAATGGAACACACCAGACAATATGGAACAACGTTTGAACAATTTGCAAAAATTTCAGTGAAAAATCACCACCATTCTACAATGAATCCTAAAGCAAGATATCAGATAGAAACTCCTTTAGATGAAGTCATGAATGCAGAGATGATTTCTTATCCCAACACTAAACTGATGTGCTCTGTAAATGTTGATGGCGCGGCGGCAGCAGTATTAGTTTCTGAAAAGAAAGCTAAAGAGTTAGGAATGCAAAGAGCAGTAAGAATTAAAGCATCAGTAATGACAAGTGATCCTTTTCAAGAAAGAGATTTAGTGATGCCTGATGTTAATTCATGCACAAGAAAAGCTGCGGCAGAAGCTTATGAAATGGCAGGTCTTGATTCCAATGACATAGACCTTGTTGAATTACACGACTGTTTTGCAACAGCCGAGATGCTCCACTACGAAAATCTTGGTCTTTGTGAAGATGGTGGGGCTGGAAGATTGATTGATGAAGGAGAAGTAGAATTAGGAGGAAGAATACCTGTAAATGTCTCAGGTGGATTATTATCTAAGGGCCATCCGTTAGGGGCTACTGGAATAGCAAATATATATGAAGTTTGCACTCACTTAAGAGGTGAAGCGGGAGAAAGGCAAGTTAAGAATGCTAAAATAGGAATGACTCACGTAATTGGTTTAGGAAGTGCGTGTGGAATACATATCCTAGAAAAAGTCTAAAGCTTAATGTTGATTGGTGTTGTTAGCGATACGCATAACAACTTAAAAAATATAAATCAGATAATATCTTTATTCAACAAAGAAGAGGTAAAGGTAGTAATTCACACTGGAGATATCGCAAATTCCAATTCCTTTAATCAATTTTCTAAATTAAGCGCCCAACTAATTGGTGTATATGGAAATAATGATAGAAATGAGGAAGGCTTAGAAGAGATAGCTTGCAAGAATTCTTTCTGTTTTCAAAATCCTCCTAAATTTATTAATTTAGCACTTAAGAAAATTGCTATTTTCCATGAACCCGAACTTATAGAAGATACCTTATCAAAAAACCTTGATATCGATATTATATTGCATGGGCATACTCATCGATATAGGGAAGAAATACTGTGTGATACCCTTATATTTAACCCCGGTGAATCCGCAGGAATGCAAAAAGGTAAGAATGCTATTGGAATTATTAATTTAAAAAACCTTAATGTTAAAAGAATCTTCTTTTAATAATCGACCAGAATAATAAAAGAATAGCACATAGAGGCAGTGACAAAATTAGAGGCCTCAAGGCCCGCATTGAAAAGTCTTGCTCAAAAAAAACATTAAAAAAGAAATTGAAAAGAGCGGGTGCATATTCTGAGCCGCTTAGTTCTATTTGTGTGGGAGTAAGTAAAACACATAAAAGAGTTACCATGATAAAGAGATAATTATTTCTTCCTGCTATTGCAATGAGATGAGCTAGCAGCGCTACGCTCAAAATATATAAGAACCAAAACATTTTATTATTTTAAAAGATTAAATAAATCATCCCTTATAAGACCCTTCCTCCATGAGGTAATTTGCTTACATGCTTCATCAATTCCTGAAACTAGTATTAATCTCAAAAATTCTTTTTGGGCCTTCTTTGAAAAAAATAAAGTAGGATTAATACCTTCTTTACGAGCAATTTCTTCAACAAATTTATTCATGTCATGCAAAAGGGAATTTTCTTCTGATTTTGAGACAACCCTTTTTATCTCTTCAAGCTCTCCAGGCCGATTAAAAGTGAAATATATTAGCTTCTCGATATCTTCGTTTAGCCATCCCAATTTATTTGACTTAACGAGCTCAAGTTTTTGTTCTTCGTAAAGATGAATCAAATACTCAACATCTAGTGCAGCATACTTGAGTTGAGAATCTGATAATGGTCTTCTTGTCCAGTTTGATCTTGTTTCATTCTTGTCTAGATCTATACCAAGCTTTTGATTAACTAGGCCCTGATAACCGATAGAGTAATTTCCATCTAAAAAGGAATTTGCGAGTTGAGTATCAAAAACATTTACCATTATCTTTTTTGTCCAAGAGTAAACAGCTTCTAGATCTTCTTTACAAGAATGAAAAATTTTTACCACGGATCGTGAATATAAAAAACTACATTGGTCTTTTGGGTCTTCAATTAAAATAGTATCTACAAGATAAATTTCTTCCCCATCATTTATTTGCAGAAGGGCCAATCTCATATTATCTTTAGTAGTTCTTCTAAATTCAGTATCAACTCCAACATAAGACTTTATTAATAGCTCCTGATTTAGGACATTTAAATCTTCGAGAGAGTCAATATAGGTATACAAAATAAAAGTACTCAGTTATCTTTTTGTGTAAAAAGAACATCCACTATTTCTTTTTCTGGATTGTAACCAACAATAGCTTTTTTAAATATTTCTTTGAGTGCTTTAGTGTCTCCAGATTTTTTTGCATCTTCTATTTCATGTAAATAGGAATCTATAGAAGGCCGGGAAAGAAGTTGTTCTTGAGCTTTAAGTATTCTCTCATGTTCAGTGGGGCTTACATTGTCTCCAATTAATAGCTCCTCATATAACTTTTCTCCTGGCCTTAAGCCGGTGAACTTTATCTCTATATCACCCTTAGGATTTTCATTAGTTTTTAATTCCATACCATTTAATCTTATTAACTTTTCGGCAAGCTCCACTATTTTAACTGGCTCCCCCATATCAAGTACAAACACATCCCCTCCCTTGCCCATAGCTCCTGCTTGGATAACAAGTTCTGCTGCTTCTGGTATAGACATAAAATATCTAATAACTTCTGGATCGGTAACTGTTACAGGACCGCCACCTTCTATCTGCTTTTGAAATAGGGGAATAGCCGATCCAGAAGACCCAATCACATTACCAAATCTAACCATAGTCATGGTTGTATTACTTGTCTCTGCCAAGGATTGTAGTATTAATTCGGCAAAGCGCTTTGTAGCTCCCATTATATTTGTTGGTCTCACAGCTTTATCTGTTGAAACTAGAACAAAAGTCTCTACTCCAGCTTCACATGCAGATTCAGCACAAATTTTCGTCCCAAATATATTGTTTGTAACCGCTTCAAATGGATTTTCTTCAACTAGAGTGACATGTTTGTAGGCTGCAGCATGATAGATTGTTTGAATCTCAAATGATGAGCAAACTGCCGTGATTCTTTTTTTGTCAGTTACACTTGCTATTACACTATAAACATCTGATTCAGGTTTTAATTCTACGATTTCATTCTTGATTGAATAAAGTGCATATTCATTTGAATCTAAAAGTACTATCTTTTTTGGACTATTCTTGGCTACTTGTTTGCTGATTTCAGAACCTATTGATCCTCCAGCGCCAGTGATTAGAACACACTTATCTCTTATATTTTTTTCAACGAGCTGCAGATCAGGTGCAATTTCATTCCTACCCAATAGATCCTCAAGAGCAACTTCCTTTAATTCTTTAACTAATATTTTACCTTGGGCTAATTCTGACACTCCCGGAAGTATCCTGACTCTTACAGATAAACCTTCAATTTCTTCTAAAAGAGTCTTTAGTTTGAGTCTAGATGCAGAAGGAATTGCAATAAGAACTTCATCAATATCCCCCTTGTGAATCTTTTTTAACAGTTTGTAGCGATTTATTACTTTAATGTTACCAATAAGCTTTCCATTGAGAGATTTATCGTCATCAACAAAATAAGTAGGGTTCATTTCTTTACTTAGCCTCAAGGCTCCAGCTAGCTGTAAGCCTGCCGAGCCAGCTCCATATATAGCTACTCTTTTAGCTTCCGCTGTATCTTCAAATAAAGACTGAGCAAACAGCCTGGATACTATTATTAGAACTAACGAAAAAGCGAAGTAAATGAGTATATCGGGTATGGTGAGAAGTGAACTAATAGGTGTGAAATACAAGATTTCGGAAAACGTGTAGCGACATATCATTAGTATGGATGAAGAAATAAAAATTCCAGCGCATATAGTTATCAATCCTTTAAAATTTATGAACCTGATCATGGATTGGTAAACTCCCAATATACCAAAAATAGGTAAGCTAACAAATGGAACGAAAATAAGCCCTATCACTTCAATAAGATCAAAATAATAAAAACTTTTATTTGCAAAGAGAATAGTTAAAACCAGAGACGAAAGGAGAGACATATAGTCAGCGGATAGCATGATTAATATCTTTAGGTACCTAGGATACTCTACAACCCTAGTTAATATTGATAATTTATCTATTGCCATCTCTTTTTTAGTGTGAAATTCCTTCTCTTGTTATCACTTTCCTAAGGGTAAGAATTAATATTCGACAATCCAATATAGTAGACCTTTTTGTGAGATAAAACTCGTCTAATTTAACCTTATCCTTAATATCTATATCATCTCTTCCATTGACTTGAGCCCATCCAGTTATACCAGGCTTCAAGAGATGTATTCTTTTTTCTGTCCTAAGTGCAATCAAATCATCTTGATTAAATAATGCGGGTCTTGGTCCCACCAACTTCATATCTCCTTTTATGACAGAGAGTACTTGGGGAATCTCATCCAAGCTTGTTGTTCTTAAAATTTTACCCATCTTTGTCTGATAATTTTCTGGATTTTCTAGAAGATGTGTTGCAATTTGAGGAGTTCCTACTTTCATAGTCCTAAATTTCGGCATAGAGAAAATTTTATTATCCTTACCAATTCTCTTGGATGTGTGAAATACAGGACCCCTTGAATCCATTTTGATTAAAATTACTATGGCAATGAAAGGAATTAAAAGAAATAACCCCAAAAAAATAATTAGAGATATTTCAAAAAAGCGATTCATTTATATTTTTCAATGAAAGTATTGGTGCAAATCCAAATTCAGATAAATCACTTGGGTCATATCTATCATCTGAAAAAAGTTTTTTGGCGGATGGTAAGACTTTTATTGCAACTTTCACTAAAGGTATAGGCATTGACCAAGATGGAAGATTTTTTTCTAGTGAGAAGCAAAGATCTTCATAGATCATCCTTGTTGAGTAAATTATATTATCCGTAACAATAAATATTGAGCCTGATTTTTTATTATTTTCTAAAATTTTATCTATAGCTATACATAAATCATCAAGATGAATTAAAGATCTTTGATTATTGACTTCAGGCGGAGGAGGAAAGAGCCCATTTCTTAGGGCTAAAATAAGTTTCTTTAAGTTGCCAGTTGGATTCTTAGAGTAGACTAAAGATGGTCTTACGATGGATATTACCATATCTGTATTCTCAGCAAGATCCAATAATCCATTTTCTGCCAATTGTTTTGAGTTTCCATATACAGAATTTTCTTCCGCTTTAACGGAACTGATAAATAAGAAACTTTTAACTCCATTCTTGGAAGCAGCTTTTGCAAAACTAATAACAGATAATCCATTAATTCTATTATAGAAGTCTCTATCTTTATTGCTTTTTGAATCATGAGCCAAGCCAGCTAGATGTATAATTGTATCTACATTCTCAAAGAGCGAATCAGGAAACTCCATTAAAGATAAATCCAATTCTATACCACGCGAATTTGATCTATTTAAGGGTGTAAATTTCTTTTTGCGGTAGTTGAAATATTCGCACAAACGACTTCCGATGTAACCATTAGCCCCAGTGATTAAACATTTACCCGTCATTCAAGACTATTTTTTTTTTAATACCAATAAGACAGAATGTCCATATTGATTACAGAAGAGCTTTGTATCAAGCAATAAGTGGAGTAATTTAGAGATAATTCTTAATAAAATATATCGTTTAGAAAGTGCATGAATAAAACCTAAGAATTTTCCAGTGAATTTTGTTTCTTTCAGTAAACCCTCAAAGGCTGATAAGCCTCTTTTATACACTAAACTAAAATCATCTCTAAGATATTCAATCACCTCATTGTGATCTAGAGCAAACTGATAAAATTCATCAATATCAGTATCTTGTACAAAATCAGGATATTTATTAGAGTTAGCCTTTCTTTTTCTTAACGGATTGAACCAGGGAAAGGTTATAAATAAATACCCATCCTTTTTTATCACCCTTTTCATCTCCTCAGTAATTCCTTCATACCCATCAAAGTAATGTTCAATTACTCCAAGCGACCAATATCCATCCAACGATTTATCTTCTTGCTTAAGATTAAAAACATCACCTTGTCTTACATCGAGGTCAGGAACTAAAGAATTTACCTTTTTAACTACTTCTTCAGCGTAATCAATTCCAAAGGCATTAAAATTATTATGTTTTAATGCATAAACATGATGGCCATTACCACAGCCACCTTCCAGTATAGTGGAACCAGGGTCTAAGTAGCTTTTAGTGTATGAAGAAACAAATGTATTTCTTTTTTTTATAGATGACTCTAAATTCTCGTCTGATAGCCACAATTCACTCCACAGGTCCTGATTAGCCTTCTTTTCGATGTAAACTAATCGATCGTTCTGTTTATCAAAAAAAATTTTTTCCATTACTTATAATTGGTGCCCGGGGCCGGACTCGAACCGGCACGAAGTTTCCTTCGAGGGATTTTAAGTCCCTTGTGTCTACCAATTCCACCACCCGGGCTTGATAGTATTATAGGGCAATAATTAAAATACTTGTTATTAAAAAGAAGTACTATCGGCTAATAAATGCAAATTGCAGCCAAAACATCTTCTTATGCAATGAGGCTGAGGTCGGAATCGAACCGGCGTTCAAGGATTTGCAATCCTCTGCATAACCACTCTGCCACCCAGCCATAGAGTTACATTATTTAAGCTTTTTTAAGTAGGCCCCTAAAGATAAAAACCCTATTATAACAGATAACATCAGGACAACTTCTGCGAGGAAGAAAATTTCTGTTTGATTGACTGGATCAAGCATAAGAAGCAATACAATTGCGAACATTTGAAAAAAAGTTTTTAGTTTGCCAATAAAAATTACTTCAGTCTTTTTTTGCCCATACGTTGATCGTATTGAGAGAATGATAATTTCTCTAATCAAAATTAAACAGCTAAGAGATGTTACAGTATAATTTAAATACTCGATGGAGATAAAAAATAAAGTCACCAAAACTAGTATTTTATCTGCCACCAAATCTAACACACCTCCTGCTTCTGAAGAGGCATGAAACTTCCTTGCTAGATATCCGTCTAGCCAATCTGTTGTAGAGGCTACTATAAATAGTATACCTGCCAGAAACTCTAAACCATCAGTCTTATTTATAAAGAAATAGACGATTAAAGGAACTAGCAGAATCCTACTTATACTTAAGAGATTTGGTATGTTTCGAGTTTCCATTCTTTATATTATTCTTTTTATTTTTAAGAGAATTCTGATAAGAGAAATAAAATTTCTTTCAAGGAAAGTAGGTTTTTTTAAATGAGAAATAGCTTCCTGAAAACAGATAAAATTGCCTTCGTTTTCCTCAATTTTTTTTATGATTAGATAAATTTGCTCTTCAGATAATTGATTGAGATGGAGGCATACAGTATAGATTCCAAAACCAAAATTATTAAAAGAAGAGAACATCTGAGGAACAAAGATTAGTTCATCTTCTTGCCAAGGATAGAAACCAAATCCGTCAGTGACATACTCAAAATTACATTCCTTTAAAGCAGCCAAAGTATTGTGATCAAATGAATGTCCTGGAGCCATAAAAACAGGCTCCCACAGTCCTAGATCCATTAAAATTCTTTTACCAGATTGAATTTTACTCAACTGTTCCTGAAAACTTAGTCCAGAAAATTCAGAAAACTTATTTATATCTAATATTCCAGAATCCACGCTTACATATTCATGTCTGTAGCCATGTTGGGCAATTGTCCATCCTAAACCCTGCAGTTCATGCATAGTATTCCAAAAATTTTTATCTTCGTCTCTAACATTAAGATTTTCGTCTCTATTATCAGGCACAACACCAATAATTGGCTTTATTCTCAAAGAGATTAAAGAGTCTTTCAAGAGATTGAAATTATAAAGATTCATCTTAGGCGTTACATCATCAATGCGAATTATAAATTTCATTGAGATATTTCCCACTTAGACTGATACAGGCTCAATATTTTTTTAATGGAAAATTTATTTTCTATTAATTTTCTGCAGTCCTTTTTTAGATCTTCCCAATCTTGTTCATTGGATTTAAGTAAAATAGCTTCATGTATTATCGTTGCCATTTGCCTGTAATCTTTTACAGGAAATAACCAGTTTTCGTCATGTATTATACTTCCAACGCTTCCAACAGCAGAGGAGATGCATGGTGTTGAGCATGCCATTGATTCACCAATAACATTAGGAAAAGATTCAGAAGAACTTGAAAGTAAAGTTAGATCAGCAGCATTGTAGAGTTCTTTGGTATCAGCACATTCTCCTAATAAAATACAATGCTCTGATAAATTATTCTTACTGATTATTTCTTGCAGGGTAACATTTGTTGTATTCATATCTGTTCCTGCAAAAATTACCTTCCAACTACTTTTATAATGACGTTTGAAGAGAGCTAAAGATTTTAGACATGTTTCATGGTCTTTATCCTCGTGCCATCTTGCTATATGTAAAAAGACTAAGTCATTCTTTAAAATTTTTAAATTTTTTCTAAGGTTTAAACCAGCGATTTTATCTGGATAAAACTCATCCAGTGAAAAGCCATTATGTATAAGCACGGATTTTTGCGAAGCATATCCTAATTCTTCATGAATTTTTTTTGACTTCTCAGAATTATAGATAATAGATTGGGGATATCTACTTGAAAGAAAAGCACAGAGCTTTGCAACTAAAAGGGTAGAAATCTTTGTAGATCTAAAATTTAATTCTGAGTGTCTAATTAGCCAGATAAGGGGTTTTTTATAATAGAGAAGAGAAATAAGAGCACCAAATAAAGCTCCGTGATACATCCAACAATTAAGAATTGAAGGTTTGTGAGATTTAAAAATTAATTTTAATTGTTTACCAATCTTAAGGGGATTAATAATGCTACCAAAATTTAATGCAAAAACTACATATCCCTGTTCTTCAAGCTTTTTACCATAGTATCCTTTATCTTTTAAGCACAAAATATAGTGATTATAGTTTTTGTCTTGCTTAATCAGTCGATACATAAAGGTCTCGGCTCCCCCCAATCCAAGACTTGGAGTAATATGAAGGATGTTTGTCTTATTCATCTAGCTTTAAATACTGTTTTACAATATTTTTGGCCGAATATTTTTTAGTGAAAATTTCTCTGGGCATGTTTCTAAATTTTCCATCTAAAGCTTTAATAATCTCTTGAGACATAGTCAGATAATCACCTATTTCTACCAAGGAACCCCATTTACCTTGTTCTAATATTTCTGATGGTCCAAAGTTACAATTAGTAGCAATAATGGGTTTATCAAAATATTGAGCTTGTAGTAAAGAATTTGGCATACCTTCTGCAAATGACGAAAGTACAAAAACATCTGCTCTTTTTAAAATAGGAAAAGGATCAGCATAAAACCCTGGAAGAAGGACATTGTCTTCAAGATCTAAGTCAGCAACTAACCTTTTAAGATCGCTTTCTTGACTACCCTCACCTAATAATAAAAAGTTTACATTTCTTGTTTTAAGAGTTTCTTTAATTGATTTTATCAATGTGAAGTTATCTTTTTCTTGCTCAAACCTTTGCATAGAAAGAACCAGAGGAAAGTCATTTTTAAAAAACACATCAACATTTGTCTCAACCTTATCAAGTACTTGGGTGTCAATGGGGTTAGGGATCACTTTTAACTTGTTAGTATCTTTTAAAGAGAAATGAATTAAGAAGTCTTCTTTAACTTTTTCACTAGGTACAATGATTGCATGGACAAAATTAAGGTTATATATGATTTTAAGAGAAATTTTAAGAATCTTATATTGAATTGTTTTATAAAGTGTAGGGTGTTTTCTTTCTTTATATATATAACTTGGATTGGAGGGTAGTCTGTATATAGCCCTGACTTTTGACCTGCAAAGAAATATAGCTAGGGCAGAAATAAAATGCAAATGCTCCATTGAAGCTATAAATAAATCTGGTTTCCTTTCTTTTAAATATCTTATTAGCTTTATAAGAGAAAAAAT
>MDTC01190481.1_pt1 | contig 10561 bp, 10 predicted proteins | sample 811181 | NCBI WGS metagenome assembly MDTC01 (sample SAMN05326644, study PRJNA326480) | marine metagenome | isolation source: seawater | place: Pacific Ocean: North | collected 2011 | reverse complement strand
AGGGTGTACAGCAACTGCTGGCGGTTCATCTCGGCGGCCCACTCCGGACCCGCCATACCGCTGAAGACCTGCTGTAGCGCGTGACGGTAGGCCGCCAGCGGCGCCAGGTCCGCGGGGGCGGCCAGGAACAGATCGATGATCGGCTCCATGAGCTGATCGGGGATCAGCAGGTCTGCCTTGTTCGGGAAATACCGGAAGAAGGTGCGCGAGGACACGTCGGCGGCCTCGGCGATCTGCTCGACCGTCGTGGTCTGGTAACCCTGTTCCTCGAACAGCCGAAAAGCGGCTTCGCGCACCGCCTCCCGGGTGCGGCGCTTCTTGCGCTCCCGGAGTCCCTCGGGACCGTCGCTCACGCGGCCTTCCCCCAACAGCGCTTCATTCCTTCGGCGACGTCGATGCTGGGCACTCCCGGTTGCGGGTCGTCCGTGACGAGGACGACCCCGGTGTCGATCATGTCGATCCCGGTGTCGGGCACCGGTTCCTCGCCGGTGCTGAGGAACGTCGCGACGGCGTCGACGGCCTGCTCCGCCATCCGTACCGGGTTCTGCTGTGCGGTGGCGCCGATGACGCCCTCGGAGACCAGTCGCAGTCCCGGATCGCAGCCCCCGTCGACGGAGACGAGCACCGCGGGATTGTCGGCCGCGTCGAGGATCTCGGCGGCGCCGCTGGCTGCGGGTTCGTTGATCGTGTAGACGAGGTTGATGTCGGGGCTGTGGGACAGGCACCGCTCCATCGCGGCCCGGCCGCCCGCGGCGGCGCCGAGGGTCACGTCCTGATAGGCGATCCGGTATCTCCCGCCGCGGTAGACGCCGGTCGGCGCTTCATCACCGGTCCTGCGGTAATCGCCGACCGGGATGCCCATGCCGGTCAGAAAGCCCTGATTGCGTTGGTAATCCGACTCCACCCGCCGGTTGTAGAAAAGGTCGAGCAGCGCGATGACAGCGGTCTGGCCGGCCATCTTCTCCGCCGCCCAGGCGCCGATGAGCCGCCCGGCCTCGAAGTTGTCGGTGGCGAAGGTGATGTCGGCCGCGCCGGCGTCGGTGGGCTTGGTGTCCAGCGCGACGACGAAGACACCGGCCTGACGGGCGCGGCGCAGCGCGTTGTCGACACCCGCGCCGTTGGGGGTGATCATGATGGCCCGGTCGCCGCGCGCGACGGCGGCGTCGATCGCGGCCACCTGGGTACCGACATCGCCGTCCTCAGTGCCCGCAGCGGTCGTCAGCGTCAATCCCTTCGCGTCGGCTTCCCGGAGCGCGGTCTGCTTGATGTCGACGAAGAACGGGTTGGTCTCGGTCTTGATGATCAGCGCGACGCCGTTTCCGGCGTCTTCGTTCGGTTCGGTCTTGCTGCACGCGGAAACCAACGCGGCGATCAGCGTGCAACCGGCGGCGAGGGCGGTTAGCCGGCACCGGACCGGTCGGCTGGCAGAGCTGAACATGCGAGGGCCTCCGCGCGGTTCTGTGCATCGCCGAGATCGGCGGTCACCCACGTCGAACTCGCTGGTCAGCCCGTGATCTCGGTAGCGGCGAGTGTAGTGGCAAGAGGTCATTGGCAGGTGAATTCCGGCAGCCTGTCATACTTTTCGGCCGGAGGTGACTACTGGCACTGCGTTCGCCGACAGCTGGTGCTGTCGCCAAATCCGTTGGCCTGCCCGACCCCTAGCTGGGCTTTGCTGTTAGCTCACGACCAGGGAAATCGCGAGCGCGAACATGGTGAGCGCGATGGCCGCGTCGAGAATGCGCCAGGTCCTCGCCGACGCGAACAGCCGCCCCAACCGCCGGGCGCCGAAACCCAGGCTGGTGAACCACACGGCGCTGGCCGCCACCGCCCCGACGCCGAACAGCCATCGTTCGTCGCGGTGCTCGTTGGCCAGCGCGCCCAGCAGGATGACGGTGTCGAGATAGACGTGCGGGTTCAGAAACGTCAGCGCCAGACAGGTGATCAACACTCCGGCGAGCCGAGCCGGGTTGGCCTCGGACGGGGTCAGCGTGCCGGGTGTGACGGCACGTCGCGCGGCCAGCAGGCCGTAACCGATCAGGAAGGCGGCGCCGCCGAACTTGGCGACAGTGACGACGTCGGGGTGGGCCGCCACCAGCGCGCCGAAGCCGGCGATGCCGGCGAAGATCAGCACCAGATCGGACACCGTGCACAACGCCACCACGGGCAGCACGTGCTCGCCGCGGATGCCCTGTCGCAGCACGAATGCGTTCTGCGCGCCGATCGCGGCGATGAGGGCCATCGTGGTGGCGAAGCCACTGAGGATGACGAGGAATCCGGTACTCACCTGCATCACGCTAGGAACCCGTGCTGGAGCAGTAAAGCTAAAGATTCTGTTGGCAGATTAGTTTACCTAATGCCATCGAGAGACCCGTGCGGCCGATGTGCAACTGCCCGGTGTGCGAGGGCGGTCTGCACCGGCGAATCCACCGACCGGCCTGGGTCGGCGACCCGTTGCACGGGACGTGGAATAGCGCATCGGTGCCGCTCGTTAGCTTGTCCAGTGACACGTGATCCCCACGTTTCGCTCTCCGGGCCGTAAACCGTCTGCTGGACTACGATCAGCACGCGGTTCTGTGGCCTGAGCACGACCGGCGTTCCACCCCTGACCGAGCCAAGAAAAGGACTCACCATGGCATCAGCTCGTACGCGCCGCGTCGCGGCATTCGTTGGCGGCGGGGCCGTCATCGCGATGATCGGCTTCACCGCGGGGTGCGCCAGTGACAGCGAGACCCCCGAAGAGACCACCCCCACGACCACCACGACGACGACCACGCCGCCGCCGGTGAGCCCGACCGAGAAGGCACCCGACCCGGACGGCCCGAACATCTTCACTCCTCCGGTCCAGGCGCCGCAGAACACGGTCAACCCGGGTCGCGACGACTACGGTCAGTGACCAAGGCGTGCCCGGACAACGTCCGGGCACGCTCTGAGTTCCTGCGGGTGCCATGACGACGAGCGCGAGGAAGCTGGCGACAGGTCGTTTCCTGGCCGTCGTCCTTGTCGTCGGGGCGGTGCTGGTGGGCATAGCGTTGTCCGTCCGCGAAACCCGCCCCGACGAGAAGCTCATCGAGGGCCCCTACGCGTCGTTGCTGGCCGCGTCGGTCGATCTCGGGCCTGCGCGCGAGACGAGCATCGAGTTCACCGCCAGCCTGACCGACCGGTCACGACCCACGGCGCTGATCGAGTGGGCCCGCGACCGGTCGCTGTCGGTGCAGTGGCGACCCGGTGACGACTGGGTGGTGGTCGAGGGCGCGCCCGAGGCCGTGGAGCGGGCGTTCGCCGTTTCGGTGCGGGACTACCGGGGGCGGATGGGGCAGCACTTCTACGCCTCGCCGCACCAACCCGCGGTACCCGAACACCTGCAGGGTGAGGTGTCGGAGATCGGCCGGATCCTCAGCTACCTCCCGCATCACATGTCGCGCCCCGACCACTTCGCGCTCGACGTGCCAGACCGAGGACTGTCGCCCGATGCACTGGTGACCACCTACAACGCCGACGAACTGATCCGCTCCGGATTCACCGGTGAGGGGATCACCATCGTGATCTTCGCCTTCGACGGGTTCCGGCAGTCCGACCTCGACCAGTTCACCACGATGTTCGGTTTGCCCCAGTTCACCCCGGAGGTCGTCGGTGGATCTCCCGGTGAGCCGCGGGCCGAGCTGTCGATGGATCTGCAAGTGGCCCATGCGATTGCACCCGCTGCCCGAAAGGTCGTGGTCAACGCCCGGCCGACCGTCGAGGGCGACGGCGGCTACCGCAAGATCGGTGAGATGCTCGAAGACACCGACCGCCGGTTCCCGGGTGCGGTGTGGAGCTTTTCGATCGGCTGGGGATGCGACAAACTGATCACCGCCGCGGACCTGGCGCCGGTCCGGTCCGCGCTGCGCACCGCGCAGTCGCACGGAACCACGGCCTTCAACGCCAGCGGTGATCTGGCCGGCATGGAATGCCGTGGCGGACAGGACTGGTCGTCGCCGCCGAGTGAGCAGGATGTCGGCCTCGACTCGATCGCCTCACTGCCCGAGATGACCAGCGTGGGAGGCACGACGCTGTCGACCGATGCCGACGGCGAGTGGGTGTCCGAGCAGACCTGGTTCGATGTGCCGCTCTCGCAGGGCACCGGCGGCGGCGTCTCGTCGCTGTTCGAGCTGCCGCCGTGGCAACAGGTCGCCGCGCAAGCCGTCCCGCCCGACCGCAACACCGGTATGCGCATGACACCGGATGTCGCCGCGGTAGCTGACCCCTTCACCGGGGTGAGGATCGTTCTCGACGGCCAGGTCGTCGTCGGCGGCGGGACGTCACAGTCGGCGCCGATCTGGGCTGGTCTGACTGCGGTGATGAACCAATATCTGCTCGCCAACGGCGGATCCCTCATCGGGGACATCAATCCGCTGCTCTACCGCATCGCCCAGGGTGCACCGCGACCCGCATACCGCGACGTCACGTTGGGGGGCAACGCCGTCGACAATGCCGGCCCCGGTTATGACCTCGTCACCGGACTCGGAACGCCGGACATCGACAATCTCGCCGAGAATCTGCGGCTCGCGCAACGGGTGCAATCCTGATGAGCGCGCCCGGCATGACGGAATGCCCGATCTGTCAGACTGACGTTCCCGCAGGCGAATACTGCGGGCAGTGCGGCGTGCCGTTGGCCGAGCACCGCAGCGGAGACGGCCCGCACTGGTTGCGGGCCCGCGCGTTCAGCGCCGCGCCCGGGCAGCGGCTGCTTTCTCCGGCGCTGACCAGTTCGTTGTTCCCGCGTCTGAATCCGCGGGCGCGCAAGGTGTTCCTGATGGGCCTCGGGCTGCTGGCGGCCGCACTGGTCGCGGCGACGTTGTTGCGGATGCCGGCTGCACTCATCACCGTCGCCTCCCTCGGTCTTCCCCTGCTGTTCGTGCTCTACCTCCGCGAATCCGATGCGTTTCGGGATCTTCCACGCCGCGAGTTGGCGTTGACAGCAGCGTTGGGCGTCGTCCTGGGCGTCGGGTGGGCGCTGCTGACCGGGGCGGCCGTCGCTCGTTCCTATGGTGTCCCGTTGGGTGCGGGTATCGCCGCTGAGCGGATTCTGCGTGACGGGATCGCGGTGCCGCTGGGCAGCATGCTGCTCATGCTGGTTCCTGCGCTGGTGACCCGGTGGTCGTGGCGAGGTGAGCGGGAGGCCCTGGACGGCTACGTCATCGGTGCGCTCGGCGCACTGACCTTCACCGCCGCAGCCAACCTGGCCCGGTTGGCGCCGCAGTTCACCACCGGCATGGTCAACCGGGTGCGTCCGTTGGACGGTCTGCTCGTCGAAGCCGGCGTGCGCGGAGTCGCGATGCCGTTGACCGCTGCGGCGGTCGGCGGGCTCATCGGGACGGCGCTGTGGTTCACCCGTCCGCCGACGAAGGTCCACCAGCACCGTGTCTTCGTCCGCGCCATACTCGTCGTGATCGCGGTGGTGGTGGTCGCGATCTACGCGCTGTTGGGGGTCGTCGATGTCGCCCGCCTTCCGCAATTGGTTCAGCTGGCACTGCATCTGACGTTGACGGGGATTGCGTTGTTCGCGTTGCGGGTCGGTCTGCATCTGGCGCTGCTGCACGAGGTGCAGGACGACATGCACGCCGACGAGCCCATTCTGTGCGTCGAGTGCAACCACGTGGTGCCGGATGCGCCGTTCTGTGCGATGTGTGGCGCGGCGATGCGGGCCTGTTCGCGCCGGTCACTTCGGGATCGGCGCGCGGAGCGCCCGGTGCGGCTCGCCGACGATGCGCGTGCCGGCGAGGTGACGGTGGGTCTGCTGCCCGGTTACTCCATACACTCCGGCACGTTCGAGGCGAACCGGCCGCCGACCACGTCCTTTCGCACCGTTGCGCTGGCGCTCGGGGTCACCATCGCGGTGCTGGCGGTCGGGCTGGTCGGGGTCTCGGGGCTCCTCTCCGAGCCGCCCCCCAGATATGTCTGCCCGCCTGACTGCGGGAACCCTCCGATGAACCGGGCAGTGGAGATCAACCCCCGCTTCACTGCGGCCGACGGCGTGTTCTCGGTGTCCTACCCGGCTGCGGGAGCCGCGTACGAGGTCACGACGACCGACGACGGGGTGACCGCGGTCCTGCAGGCTGGGGACGGCGGCACGATGCAGTTGTTCAGCCGACCCGCGCAGGGTCGCAGCGCCGAGGATATCGCTGTAGAGCTGGTGAACGAGACGTTCCCGGACACCAAGACCGCCTACGAGATCCCGAACACGATGGTCGGTTATCAACCCGGATACGGGTTGGCCGCCGACCTCTGGCCCCAGGGTGCGATGAGCAGCTCCAGCCGCATGCGCATCATCGTGATGGTCGCCGTGAAGAACGACGTGGCGCTCATCGCGGGGGCGGTCGGGCCGTATCGCGCTTTCGGACCGGACTTCGGCTCCGGTAAGCCCTCGGCGGCCAGCCTGCAGTTGGCGCTGGATATGGGCAAGTACGTCAACAGCTTCAGCTGGCGCGGCGACCCGCCCCGATAGCCGCCCGGAACGGTGAACCGCTACGACCGCACCGACATCGTCGTCGCTTTCGGTGACCCCTGGCAGGCGACTCACGTCTGAGGCAGCGTGCTCTCCGGAAACCGGTGCGCGTCATCGAAGCTGTCAATCACCTGGGAGGTCAGGAGCCGGCGATTGTCCGCGGTTGCCCTCGGGAAATCGACTGATACCAACCACGAACCCAGAGGGTGGATCATGATCCGTTACATCGGTACAAGTGTCGCAGCAACGGCCATGGTGTTCGGCGCAGTCGCGTTCGCCGGCAACGCCTGGTCGCAACCCGATGAGAACGGAACGCCGCAACCGCCGGGCGACGAGACCGCCGCGGCGACCATCGAACGGCTACAGAGTCAAGGTCACTCCGTGGTGGTGAAGGGCGCCGTCGACGGCCCGTTGGAGGCGTGCGACGTCGAGGATGTGACGAGCGGTGAGCAGGAGACCACGATGATCGTGACGGTCGCCTGCGATCCCGACTACGCCGGCTGACCGCCTAGACGATCTTGCGCAGCACCGTCCCGGGCGGGTAGTCCAGCACCATCGGTTCCCCGTCCCGGCCGGCCGCGGTGGAGGTCAGCGTGACGTGGGTCATCTGGCCGGTCGCGGTCGGATGCACCGACTTCACGTCGGCGACGTGAAAGGCGTTCGCGCGCGGGTCGGGATCGTCGGTCACAGCCAGGAGGTCTCCTGGGCGCACGTCGTCGACCGCCACCTCGACGATCTCGAACTGCTCGGACATGACACCGAGTCTATGAGGTGTCGCGCCGGCGAACACCTCGCCGCTCGGCAGGGTCACGCCCCGGCACGGCCCACCGCCGGGCGTAGTCTGCACAACCGTGATCGATATCGGCCTGGACGACATGCGCAATTGGTTCGGCTTCGGGGTGGCGGGCAACTTCGCCGGGCATCTGGAACAGGCCGGTGAGGACGCCGACTTCGTCAACGTCAGCAGTGAGGGCAGCGCGCCCAAAGGGATCTTCCCGTGGTACGCCCCGGGCACTGACTCGTTCCTGAGCGAATTTCCGCTGTCCACCGACGCCGTGGTGCTTCCGAACCAGACCGACGGACCGCTGAACCTGCAGATCGAACCGGAGGTGGGCCTGGCCTGCCAGGTGGTGTGGGATGGCGACACCGTGGTCACGTTGCGTCCGTTCGCGCTCGGAGCATTCAACGACTGCTCGATTCGGCGCCCCGGGGCCCCCAAGATCAGTCACAAGAAGAACTGGGGTCCGGCCTCCAAGGGTGTCGCGCCCACGTTCTTCGAGATCGGCGACTTGACCCCCGACGGCCCCACCGCGACGTTGCGGCTGGTCTGTTATCTGCACAGCGACGGCGAGGAGCACGCTTACGGGGTGGACAGCCCGTTGATCGGCTACTCCTACTACGGCGAGGTGTTGCTGGACTGGATCGTCGAGCGGTTGGCCAACCAGAAAGGCTCGCCCGACACCCCGCTGGAAGACGTCGGTGCGCTGATGGTGGCCAGCGGGCATCCCGAGAACGTGCTGATCGGGATCGGTGCGACCCGGTACACACCGCTGGGTGAGTCGACGTTCCTCAAGCCCGGGGACCGGGCGATCGTGCGGGTCTACGACACCGAGAGCGACGCAGCCTCCGAGCTCAACCAGTTGGTGCGCTAGATCCCCGTACTGTTGCACTCACCGTAGCGCTGTCGACTAGCATCGGTCCCTGACATGGGTGCCGACGACGACACCGCTGCGATCGCTGGACAGCGGGCGCTGGTTCTGGGAGCGAGCGGCAATGTCGGCGCCTGCGTGGTTCGGCAGCTCGCGGCCGTCGGCGCCGACGTGCGGGTGCTGCTGCGAGCGTCGAGTTCGACGAACGGCATCGACGGTCTGGGCCTCGATCGCCGGTACGGAAACCCCTTCGACCCCGGCACCGTCGCCGCGGCGATGGTCGATCGTGACGTCGTCTACTACTGCATCGTCGACACCCGCGCCGAACTACGCGATCCGGCCCCACTGTTCGCGACCAACGTCGAGGGATTGCGCACCGTGCTCGACGTCGCGGCCGGGGCAGATCTGCGGCGCTTCATCTTCTGCAGCACCATCGGCACCATCGCCGTCGAGCGCAACGGCGCCACCGTCGACGAGGACACCCCGTTCAACTGGGCCGACCGGGCCGGCGGATACATCCAGTCGCGCAGGCAGGCCGAGGAACTCGTGCTCTCCTACGCCAGGGAGCATGCACTGCCCGCGGTGGTCATCAACGTGTCCAACCCCTACGGGCCGCCCGACTGGCAGCCCCGCCAGGGGGTTTTCGTTCAGATGGCGGCTCTGGGCAAGCTGCCGTTCTACATCCGCGGCGTCGGCTCGGAAGTCGTCGGCATCGACGAGGCGGCCGACGCCATGCTGCGCGCGAGCGTGCGCGGCCGCGTCGGCGAACGTTACATCGTCTCCGAGCGGTTCATGAGCCACCGCGAGCTGGTCACGACAGCCGCCGCCGCGGTGGGGGCCCGGCCGCCGCGGATCGGGGTGCCGATGGCGGTGGTTCGGGTAGTCGCCGGTGCTGCCGACGTCGCCGCGGCGCTGCTGCGCCGCAACCTGCCGCTGAGCAGGCAGGGTGCCTGGCTGCTCGAGCACACCTCACCGGCCAGCCACGCCAAGGCCACCCGGGAGCTCGGGTGGGAGCCGCGGCCCACCGAGCACTTCATCGCGCGTGCCGCGCAGAACTACCTGCGCAGGAGCAGGTCGACCTGACACACCGGCTGCCCGTCACCGCGTTGTCGACCCCGGGTGCCGCCCACCGTCTGCAGGTGATCTGAACCGCATGCGGAATTTCTCGGCGACAGCGGGGCTTTCATCAAGTGCTGCCGACAGGGCGGCACCTGATCGAGGAGAGCCGATGTCCGAGCGCCGCAACACCGCCCAGTCCCCCGACCGGTCCTCTGCCGGCAGTGTCCGCCGACTGCTCGCCATGGCCGGTATCGGCGGCGCGTTGGCCGCCGCCCTGATCGGCCCCGGTGCCGCGGCCGCCCAAGCGGAATCATGTCCCGACGTCGAGGTCGTATTCGCCCGCGGGACCGCCGAGCCCGCCGGGCCAGGCCGGGTGGGGCAGGCGTTCATCAGCGACCTGCAGAACAGTCTGAACGGCCAGAGCGTGGGCGTGTACGCGGTCAACTATCCGGCCTCCTACGACTTCCTGCAATCCGCCCCGCAGGGCGCCGGCGACGCCAGCGCGCACGTGCAGAGCGTCGCAGCCACCTGCCCTGACACCAGCATCGTGCTCGGCGGCTACTCGCAGGGCGCCGCGGTGGTGGACCTGATCACCGCCGATCCCGCCGCCACGTTCGGCTTCGGCCAGCCCATGCCACCCGCGGTGGCCGACCACGTTGCCGCGGTGGCGGTGTTCGGCAACCCCTCCGACAAGATCGGCCGGCCGTTGAGCGCGATCAGCCCGCTCTACGGCGCCAAGACGGTCGACCTGTGCAACGGGGCCGACCCGGTGTGCTCCAACGGTGACGACCGGGCCGCGCACAGCCTCTATGTGCAGACCGGGCTGACCGACCGGGCCGCCGACTTCGTCGCCGCCAGGATCTCCGCGGCGCCGGGATCTGCCCCGATGGTCGACGCCTCGGACACGGTCGGCTGACGCGCCGCGCCGCGACAGGCACCATGGAGGCGTGACGACTCCACCCACCGATGACGCGGTGCTCGCCGGCCTCAGCCTCGCCGAGAAGACGGCTCTGACCAGCGGTACCCGGTTCTGGTACACCGAAAGTGTTGAGCGTCTGCAGCTTCCCTCCATCATGCTCACCGACGGACCCCACGGTCTCCGGAAACAGCGCGCCGGAGGTGATCACCTCGGGATCGGTGACAGTGACCCGGCGACGTGTTTCCCGCCCGCGGTGGCCCTGGGCTCGTCATGGGATGTCGACCTGGTCGAGCGGGTGGGCGCGGCCCTCGGCGCAGAAGCCGCCAATGCGGACGTCGGCGTCCTGCTCGGTCCCGGACTGAACATCAAGCGTTCACCGTTGTGCGGGCGCAACTTCGAGTACCTGTCCGAGGACCCGCTCGTCTCCGGCGTGCTGGCCGCGGCGCTGGT
>MDTC01151576.1_pt1 | contig 10561 bp, 10 predicted proteins | sample 811181 | NCBI WGS metagenome assembly MDTC01 (sample SAMN05326644, study PRJNA326480) | marine metagenome | isolation source: seawater | place: Pacific Ocean: North | collected 2011 | reverse complement strand
TTTCCTGTAGTAGTAGCAGTAGGAACATTTCCTGTAGGAACATTTCCTGTAGGAACATTTCCTGTAGGAACATTTCCTGTAGTAGTAGCAGTAGGAGCTGCGCCAGCAGCAGTAGTAGGAACGCTTCTATCTAAACAAGGATCAACTAATTGTGGAATATCTCCATTACAAAAATTTGTAATTGGGTTAGCTTGAGAAACGCATTTTGAATTATAACTCATAAAATTCTTAGTACCTAATTCATTTTCTACACATTTACCATAAACAATATTACCATCTTTATCCATATTACAAATTAATTCAGAATCTTCACAATTTAAGTCACTAGGAGTACCAACTCCCATAGAGCGAGTTCCAGGATTAACGCATTCAAATTTAGTAATGTCTGAACCTCTATCACAACCTTTACTTATACACTCATATCTATCAGTAATGCTTGTACAAAAAGTGTCTTTTAATGGACAATAATTTATTTCATCACATTTACATTGAAGGTCAGTAAATCTTTCTTGAGTAGTTCCTGCTTGAGTAGTTCCTGCTTGAGTAGTTCCTGCTTGAGTAGTTGTTGCTTCGGGTTCTGAACAAGTATTACAACATTGTACTATATCATTGTAATTTAATTGAGATGTCATAATATAAATTAATAAAAGATTATTATTTGGATATTTTCTCTAATTCCATCAAACAATATGGACATTTTTTATTTGAACTGAACCATTCTTCGCAACATTCTCTACAAAATTCATGACCACATTTAGTTTCAAATGTATTTGTTTTTTTAAAATTGCATATATCACAACTAAAAGATTCTTCAGACGAATATGTTTTTTCTATAAAATATTCACTAAAATTTTGTAATCCAACTTCAACATTTCCTATAGAATTGCCTAATTCAGTTAATTCAGAATAAGTCTCTGGATTATCAATACCTAAATTAATTTCTCCATAATTGTTTTCAATTTGAACTAAAACATTGTCTAATAAACTAAAAAAATCTACTGGTCTATCAGAATTATAATCTTGTTCATGTTCGTGTTCTTGTTGTGTATTGTCTGTTGAAACTAATGATGTTAATGGAGATGGTATAGCTTGACCTCCAGGAAAAAAACTAAAATTAAATCTTGGAAATTCACAATTTTGAATATGATTAGAATAATCACTAAATTCTATTAAATTACTACAATATTCACATGGAATTAAATCTTTAAAGTCATCATTACTTATTGTGTTTCTGCATGTTAAACTATGAATATTTCTATTACATTCGGGAACATCATTTCCACAATTATTACACGTGTAATTTTCCATATAATATTATATTACTATTAAAATTATGGAAACTAAAACGATAAAGGTTAATAGAATAGAAAAAAAACAAAAAAAACTAAAAAATATTGATCCTAATTTAATAAATGCTCTAAAAAATAAAGAAAATGTAAAAAAAATAATACAAGATGAGAAAATAAGAAATATAATAGAGGAGAATGACTTACTTTCCTTAAGAAATCAAATAAAAAATAAAACAAAAAAGAAACCTAGTTTTAAAAAAAAAACAATAAATGCTGATACAATAGAATCTATTATTTTTACATTTAAAAAAATGTACGACAGAAACGAAAATTCAAAATTTTGTCAATATCTAAAAAAATTAAAAAAATATCAAATAGTTCCTATTCTTTTTCATATAAATATTCTTCAAAAAAAAAATAGCAAAGCACCGATACCACTATTGAAAAATATATTATTTAATATTTTAACTAGCAATATTATTATCCATAAAAATTAATAAGCATAAACTAATGAACCCATTCCACTAACTACTTTAAAAATATTATAATTTACTAAATAAATATCATAATTTACTTTATAGGTATAATCAGTAATAGTTGGAATACTAGATTTTATTTCCATATGAACTTCATTAAAAACACTGAAATCACAACTTCCACTTGGTTGAGTTTCATTTGCTGATAGACAAAAACTATAGCAGTAAATACCATCAAGTGTAGGTGCAACACTAAAATGCTGTAAAGGTTGTTGATACAAAAAATATTCTTTACGTCTTTCAGAAAATCTTTCACTACCATTTAATTTTAAAACCATCGATTCAATTATATCTCTTTTACTATTACTTGGTGTTAAATCGGTTTGTGTAGTATAATTATTTGTATAAAATGGGAATATTCCCTTATTAGTATCATAATATTGGTCTGAAAACTTGAATTCAGGCGAATATGGAGGGATTCCATTTATCCAATGAGTAAAATTACCATGCTGATTAAGGGCAACTTGATCTTCGCGCTTAGGTGCTACTACAATATATTTTACAGGATTGAGTCCTGATATTTTAAATGACTGACTAGGAGTATCGACACCAACAATAGGTGATTGCTTATTAACTTGAGTGATTAAATACTCGTGTTCAAATGAGGCAAATCTCTTTCTTTCTTCAGTATCTAAAAACGCATATAATGTTTCTATCTTAGCATTTATATTTAATCTACCACTACTTAAAAAAGTATCATCTTTAGTAAAATTGGAAAATCCTAATTCATTGTCTAATGAGTCAGACACCTTTACTCTTTTACCAAAACTATCTCTTCCACCAACTGGGTCAATAACTGTAAATAAGTCATATAATGGAGCCAAGGTAAATTCTAATTCAACTTCATGATATTGTAATGCTATTAAAGGTATTGATAATCCAGGATTACCTGAAAAGAAAAATGGTAATGGTATTTTTAATGTAGTTCCATCAATAGATGGAAAAGTCGTACCTTCAATAACATCACCTATAGTTAAACTATTAAAGCCCAAAGCATCATTACGAGCATGTTGGGCTGTATTATCGCCTCTAATGTGTGGATAATTTCCATTATTTCCAAGTGAGGATTCGGGTTCATATAGTTCTTTAACATTTCCACTTAATTTTGCCCCTAATACTTTTTGGTTATAATCAGATGTTAATTCATTTTGGATATCTATCCATTCACCTGTTAATGTGTCTATTTTTTGACTACCTATAAAAAGTGTTACCTCTTTTATTATATGTGCAGCTATATTTCTTACCCATTTAAAATTATAGGTATTGCTATTTGTATTAGAAAATTTACCAGAATAAATTGTAGGAAGTGTAAATACAAAATACATTCCACATAATAAGTCTCCATCTCTTGGAATTTTAATTCTAAAACTAGAATTAGAAGTTTTTCTTAATTCTGTGTTTGTTCCTGATTCATCAATTGATTCAATAGCAAATCTTGTATGTTTTCTAAAAACATTCTTAAAAAAAGAAATTTGTGGATTTGATGTTAAAAAACTATCTGCGGTAGAAGTAGCTGCTAATTGTAAAAAACCTCCAGTCATCTTATATTATTTTAATATTAGTATATTTTTTTAAATAGATAATTAATTCATCTTAAAATTGATATTCTTTAAAAGTACATTAAAAATATTAATAATGGAACTAGATTTTTCGACCGACCAATTAAAAGCTATCGAATCAATAACAAAATTTCTAGATAAATCTAGTAAAGAGAAAACTTTATTATTTCAAGGAAGTGCTGGAACTGGTAAAACAAGCGTAATTAATCATATCTTCAACCTAAGTAAATATAGAGAATGGAAGATTTGTCTCGCAGCTACAACAAATAAAGCTGTAGCAGTTATGCAGCAAATGAATAAGTCAAAAAGAGAAACCTTAGATTTCTCTACACTTCATAAACTATTGAAAACTAAAAGAGTAATTGATGTTAATGGTGAAGCACAGTTTGTGGTTAATCAGAACGCTATTTTTGGTAAGAAAACCAAAAAGAGTGGAAATTCTGATACTAAAAACATAAATTCGTATAATGTAATTGTTATCGATGAAGCTTCAATGATAAGTAGTAGTCTTTTTAATAGTCTAATGGAGGTAATTCATAAAGTTAAGGGTAAAATAATTTTTACAGGTGATAGGATGCAGTTGAATCCAGTAAATGAAGATGAGAGTGATGTGTTTAATTTAAATAATAGTATTGAACTAACAACTATTCATAGAGCAAAAAATGGTATTCTTGGTATAAGTAATCATATTAGAGAAAGTGTTGAAAAACGAGCCAAAATAAAAATAAAAAAATGGTGTGATGATAATGTTGTTCTAATTAAAAATCGTGATGAATGGTTTAATAGATTTTTAGAAATGAATGAATCAAATAAAGATCCTATAGTCCTTGCCTATACTAATCAGTGTTGTAATGAAATTAATAGTAAGATTAGACGAATGGTATTTAAAGATACGAAAGACCTTGAAAAATATAGATTTCTAAAGAATGATAGGATAGTATTTAACAATGCTTATACTCCAGAAGTAAATCAGGAAACTAGTTCAGGTGAAGAATTACAATCTATTAAAAGATATCACACGTCTGAACAAGCGAGTATTAAAGAGATTGAAACATCTGTATCAACAACAAAACCACTTGATTATCAGGATTTAGTGTGTCCAGATTCGACCACCAAGAATACCTTTGGAAAATTGTGCCATATTTGCTATAAATTCCCAATAAATTATCAAATCGAAGTATCCTGTCTCCATAAATTCTGCAATGAGTGCTATTTGAATTGGATTCATATTACTAAAGAATGTCCTAAATGTAGTTTCTATATGAAAGATGGACAATTTATTGTATCAAACAGGTACTATAAAGCATTAGCACCACTTCTTAATAAAATCTTAAGTTATACTGTAAAATCTTATCAAGTTTATTATATAACACTACAAGATAATTCTAGCATTCAAGTGCTTCACGAAAAATCGTTTGATAAATTTAAACGAGATACAGAAATGATTAAATCTATAATTGAAAATATCAAATCTATTAGTAAAAGCAGTTTTATTCATACAATATCACGACATCTTTGGGAATACTATTATAAAGAATTTGTAGATAAATATGCTGATATTTCATATGGATATTGTATTACTAGTCATAAATCCCAAGGTTCTACATATAATACTGTATTTGTAGATATTGGTAATATTCTTAACTATAATCGTTCTGTGGTAGATGGACTTAAATGTATTTACACGTCAGTAACTAGACCATCCGAAAATTTAATTATGACATATTAATTAGAATTTGCATTTAAATTTTAATGTGAATATATATAGTATTTATTAATGAAATTCTTTTCTTTATTTAATTTTTTTAGAAGACCAAAAACTAGAAGAATATTGCCTAAAATATCTATAATACCTAAAAATCAAACACCTCCCATAAGTCCCATAAGTCCCATAAGTCTAACACAAAGTGAATTAGATTTATATACTTAAAATAAATAATAATATTAATAAATAAATGGGAAATTGTTTAAAAGGTGCATTTTATGAAAATATTCCAAAAAATTCATTAGATACTCTTTTGCTTCAACAAAACTTAAGTGATACACGCGAATACGCAAGTTTGTTAGATACTGATGCCGAATTTATTGACCAAACTACAATAAATTTAAATTTATTAGAAAGAATTAAAAATTTAGAAGAAAATGTGCAAGCACTATCATCGGATATTCACACTATAAATGAGAATTACATGTCAAACCACCAATTATCATCTAAATAAGGTGGATAATCTCCAGTATCCCCACAAGCATTTTTAGATGGACCTTGTTTAACAATATCTTCAATTTGTTTATAATCTAATGCTTTATTGAAATATCTTACTTTTGATAAATAACCTTCGAATCCACCATATAATCCAGACCAAAACTCTCCATAATTTTGTCTTGGAAGATTTTCAAGTTCTTTTCTAGATTTTAGTTTTCCATTGAAATATATGTCTAAGAATTTATGGTTAAGAACAATAGCTACATGAAACCATTTATTAACTGGAACGTTTTCTACATCAAGGTATTCTAATGGGTCATTATATGTATTCATATAAACTCTTAAGTCATTAGATTCAGGTAAAATCCACACTCCTGGTGCTCTATTTGGGAAACTTGTTTTATTACCTTTATGGAATACATGTTTCCATTTTCCGTAATTATATTCCATTGATTCAATTAACATCCAAAAACTATATGTAAATTCAGCACCATCCTGATTATCACTTCTATATAATGGAACAGCACCATCATCTGCTGAATTTTGTGAAATTACAAGACTGCTTTTACCGCTTTTTGTTCCTTCAATTAAATAGGGATAATATTTAGCACTATTGAGTTCATTTAATAAAAATTTTCTTAAGAAATACATAATTAAAAATGTGATAATTGATACTAAAAGTATAGTCATAATTTGTCTAAAAGTTTTATTTTTAAATAAATCCCTTAAACTTTTCACTTTATTATTAGAAGAACTAGAAGAATCAGTCTCTGTTATATTTTTTTTTAAATTCATTAAACTACCTTTTAAACTAGAAAATAAACCCTTTCCTGAATCTTTATTAGAATTTGATCCAATTGTATTTTTGTTTGACTTTATTTCATTACCAGTTCTATTTCCATAAGCATTTACATTAGCGCTACCGATTCTATCCCTGGTACCAATGCTTCCGCTGCTATCACTGCTTCCAACAGTCATCCCTTGTCTAGTCAATCCTAATCCCGAGTAATCTCTTCCTCTGCTTCCAATAGGACTTGTTTGTTTTATTTGAAGTGGAGTTCTTCCTTTTAAGAATTGTTGTTGGTTATTACTAACTCCAAGTTGTGCATTATTAGCAACTAACCTTTCAGGTGATACTTTTACCTTACCCTTGCCATTAGCATTAGCATTAGCATTCCCTAAATTATTAGCATTACCTCTTGTGTTTTTAGTTAAAATATTATTTAAAGGAACATTTCCTATTTTTTGTTCTATATTATTAGGCATTATAATTATATATTATATTTTATTTAAAAAAAAATTAAGAAAGTATTGTTGCTTTTAATCTTGGTCCTGATGTATATAGATTATTAATTTCATTAGGATTTAATTCCTTACTTGATACTTTTAAATTAGCAATAAATCCATTAAATCCACCATCTGGACTTACAAGTAAATCTCTATTTAAAACTTGTGGTGCTCCTTTCATTGTGCATGATTTAACTAATTTACCATCAATAGATATATTTACTATATTATTGGTTAAAGCAACATTTAATGAAACCCATTTTTGTAATGGAAAATATTTAATATCACAATAATCAATATTACTATCAATATTTGAAAAATCTTCAATTAATGCAGTATCTTCATTTGTATTTTCACTTCCTAAATAGTAATCATTATTATCATTTTCATTTTCAACTATTGTTTCTTCGCTTTCGTTTTCATTTTCACAAGTTGTATTTTTATATAATGTATCTAGTGATACCTTTATTCTAAGTGTATTTGTATTTTTAAGTAGATAAATACCAGGATTTACTTCATCATTTCCACCTACTGTGGTACCTTTCATTAAAACGCATTTATCCTCACCACTTCTATAATCATAATCATTTATATAAATCCACATATTGTAGTTATAACTATTTTTTTCAGTAGAAACAGGTAATGAACCAAATGAATATCTAGTTATCTTTTTAGCATCATAAATAAATGGAATAATTTCTTTTGTTACAACACCAGTAACCTTCCTATAATTTATATATCTATAAGCTACATAACCTAATATAGCTATAATTAATATGACAACAAAAATTACAATAAGAGTTGTATAACTTCTTTTACTACTATTACTAGAATTATTATTAATTGAATTATTAATTGAATTATTAATTGAATTGTTATTGTTTCCTCCACCTTTCTTTGGCATAATAATATATCACTAGATATTATTTTTATATAATTCCATTGCTTCTTTAAAACTTATAGAATCATTCTTATAAATAACATTTTTTATTTTTCCATTAAAATTATTATTTTTCTGACCAATAATCATCGGTTTTGTTGGAATCCAAGGAACATTAGGTAATTTTGCCCCTTTAATTAATTTTCCATTTAGGAAAAAACTAATATTTCTATTATCAACTGTTAAAACAATGTGTTCCCATCTTTGATACTTAAAATCAGGTATTTCAAAATTGTACGAATCTTTAATATTTAAATCATTCTTATAGGCCACAGAGACTTTCAATGTATTAGTCTTAGGTATCATAAATACACTAGGGGCACCAAATCGTGTTAAAATCCCCTTTGGTTTATTAAATTTGTCCCCCCATATACTACTTTCTGTATAATTGTTTGAATATAAACTAAAAGCAATTGTGTATTTAGTTCCCGTATTAGAATGAGGAAACAATGTGCTAGGATATTTTTGGGTAGTTTCACCTTCTAACAATAAATCATCGGACTGAACTACAATAGTAGAAGCTGATTTTGTAATGTAATAATAATATAACAATGGACTTATAACTAATACAATTAATATTGTAATTAAAACTATAAAAATATTACGATTCATATAATTATTTATTCTATTTTTTTTTCAGAAATTGGTTTAGGATAAAGCCTAAGATTGTTAATTCTACCTGAATAAGTTTTGTTTCTATGAATATACATAGCACCATTATTATCAAAAGCCTTTCCATTAAAAGTAAAAACACTTCTCAATACACCATCTATATAATATCTTACTGAATTTCCTTCTATAACAAAACCTAATGAAACATCTTTATTTATAGGAATATCATGTAAATCTATAGTATTTATAATTTTTTTAGAATATTGTTTAATTTGAGTATCACTTGGAACATATTTTGTAGAAGGTTGGGCATGTTCGGGATAATCGGTAAATTCATTTTGTTCTGTAGTTATAACTAATCTTATTATATTTTTAACAGGATGTAACCAAAATCCAGGATTTTGCTGTGGAAAATCAGCTTCTACCATTTCCCAATTTAAATCGTCATTTCCTCCACTAGGATATTCTAATACTTTATCCTCATTAATTGCACTCCCTATATGCATAATATGTCTCCAATAACCATAATTATGATAAAAGTTTTGTATATTAATTGAAAACACAAGTGAATAGTTAAATCCATCAAATGGTTTTAATAATTCAATGCTAGGTATAACGGTATATAAAGAAGTATCGATTTTACCAAGTATCATAGCATTTTCACCAGTTCCCATAAAATATTTATTATAAAGTTTTAATAATAAGACTAATAATACAGCAAATAAAAGTGTTATAGAAAATGATATTGCTATTATTTTTATATATGATTCAGTCATTTAATATTTATAGAGATAAATTATTTTAAAAATGTATTTATACTTTGTTTTTCATTATAACAATTAGTGCAGAGAACCTGTAAATTTGAATTATCCGTATTTCCTCCAAGAGAAATAGGTTTTTTTAAGTCTAAATTACATTGAAATGGACTCATTGAAACTCTACAATTATTGCATAATCCTTTTTGTTCTGATAAGAAAAACTTTATTTTTTCATTTTGTAGTCGTTGATTTTTCATTTCTATATTACTTGTTAAATTACGAACATGATTTACAAAATTAAATTCTGAAATTAAATCTTCAGATTTTATATTTTTTTGTTTTCCAGTAAATAATTTTTTTAACATTTCTGGATTTATTAAAAGTAATAATACTAAGAAAACCCCGATTAATACTTTATAATATCGCATACAGTTAATTACTACTGATTCAATGGGTATGATTTTTTTATGAATCAATATTACTAACACTATAAGAATTATTAAAAATGCTAAACTCTTCATTAATTTTTAATTAGAAAAAAATACTTAAATATTTTTGTTATTAGATAGTATATATAAAATGCCAACTGTTTATCAATATACAACAGAAAATTTAGCAATAGGTGATGTCTATGGAGGACATGATCCTAATAGATATTATCTTCACGAATATTTTGAAAAAGTTCCAGCACTTAATTCCACTATAGCTTCAATAAATGATGGGACTGGAGTTGCCCCTGCCATTACTATTACTTTTACAAACGGATATAATAAAGCTAATAAAAGTTTTGAAATTATAGTCTCTGGTACAATTACATGCGAATTTAATACAACTTCTGGTATAAGTCTAACAACAGAAGCAGCAAATACTAGTTCTTTAATAGTATTACCACATTTAGATGCAAGTCAAACTGCTTGGAAAGAAATTAATTGGAATACAGCTAGTCAAGTTCATTGGAGTTGTGCCGTTTCAATAAATAGTATTTCAAATGTAATTTTTTGGGCTGGTTTAAAATTAACAAATACGAAAACTCTTGCTACTGATGCTAATCAGGCATATTTTACATTTGATCCACCAGGTAAAAGTGGAAATGCTTTTACAAACACTGGAAATCTTCATTTTGTTTATTCCGTAGGAGGAACAGATTACATTACAGATTTAGGAATAACAGTAGCAGCAGATACTATTTATAAATTAAGAATAGAAATAGATTCAAATAGACAAATTCAAGTTTATGTAAATGACGTCCTTTATGGATTAGCAACTACTTCAGATGCTACAGGAACTACTGCGTCAAATAGTTTAGTAAAATCCTTAGCATTAACAGATAATATTAATTTAATACCATATGTTGGTGTAGAAACAGGTGAAGCTGTT
>MDTC01001595.1_pt1 | contig 10561 bp, 8 predicted proteins | sample 811181 | NCBI WGS metagenome assembly MDTC01 (sample SAMN05326644, study PRJNA326480) | marine metagenome | isolation source: seawater | place: Pacific Ocean: North | collected 2011 | reverse complement strand
CCACCGTAGTCAATCCTGTCTGCAGTATATTCAGAATAAAATGAAACTTGGTCAGATGTAGATGAACCAGCATAGGGTATGGAATTTTTCACTAATACTAATCTACTATTATATTCTGTTACAGTTACAGGCTCATAATTATTTGTAAATATTTTATGTAGTGTTTTTGACTTGATATCTAACATCAAATTATTTATTTTAGATAAACTGAAATAAGATGAACATTTATATATAATCTTATCTAGTTTTGTACTTCTATTTGAAGGTAATCTACCGCCATTGTATTCGAGTTCATTTATAAAATCATCTAAAGAATCAAAATCATTTTCTAGAATATCTTTTAAATAAAACTGAAATATATCACAAGAAGTAAGAGGATTCGGTACACTCCTTCCAACACTTTGGACATAGTATTTTATAGTATAATAGAACATATATTTAGCAATCGGCATAGCGATGTGTGTAAGTTCTTCATCATTTAATTTTGGTAAGTAATTTCTACTTCCATTGAATTTCTCATTTACTTTATTTTTAATTTCTTGAAGATATTTATTATTAAAGATTCTAGATATATCATTATAATAATTACCTGAACCTATTCTTTCTTCTAGATCTTCTGAATTTAATTTTTCTATTATTATTCCGAAATTAAATATTTCCCTAATTTCATCAAATATAGTTTTTATTTTATCTTCAACAAGTTCATAGTTACTTCTAATTTGTGTTAAGTCTAATTCTTTTGTATATTGATCTGTGTATTTATCTTCTTTTAATAATTCTTTAATTACATTATGTCTAGTATTATCTAATACATTATGTCTAGTATTATCTATTATATTTTCAGCACCAGCTGTCATCGGTCTTAGATTATATGATATATTTCCATCATGATAAATATTGTTTGCTCCACCAGATTGCTGTATACCGAATTTTCTAACAATTATTTCTTTCATAGCTGGACTAATTGATACTCCTGATGCTGGACTAATTGATACTCCTGATTCAAATTGTTTTAATTCAGATTCTGTTATGTTTCTATAATTATTTCTAGAAAATATTTCAAATATCGTATCAATATCATCAGATAAGTTTAGAGATGCTACTCTTAACAGGTATTTAATAGTATGAGTTCGAGTTATTTCTAGAAGATTCTCATCACTACCATCCACATCTATGTTAGCTAAAGTAAGTACGCTTAATGCTAATGAATATTTTAAATATTCTACACTTGATATAATTGATTCCATTGTAATATCTGCAATTTTAGTATAATTACTTAATTCACTGTCTTCAACTTCATTAAGATCAGCATAGGTGTAATTTGGATTACTAAAAAAAACAGATACTATATTCGATTTTTCATTATGTTTTAAGAATAACATAATTGCATTATATCTATATTGATAACACATAATCTTATAAATAGATTCTATTTTGTTAGATTCATATGAACTATATGCGAATTTGCATTTTAAATCAACATTATAATTATTTAAGAATTTAGTATTCTCTGTAATATAAGCTGGGAAGCCCCATAAATTAGTTTTTAGTAATTCATTTTCATTAGAAATACAATATTCAGGATAAAAGAATGACTCTAATTTTGGCCAAGTCAAATCTATTTTGTTAAAGCATGTATGAATATTATTTTGAAAAATTCGATCTCTAGATCCAGAATAATACCTGTGCGTATCATAATAACCGTATTCATTGATGAATCTCACTCGATGTGATTGTTGATTATAACCATCTAATAATGTAAAGTCATTCATTACATATATTTTAAAATTATCTGGATTTTCTTCACCTGTTACAGATGATACTATTGCTCTTATTTTTTTTTCAGTAAGTTTATGTAATAAAGGTTTAAGATAATCTTTAACTTTATCTTTTCTAATAGATTGAGATTGTCCAACCATGTTTTTTAATATATCAATAATAATACTACAAGGGGTATAAGATCCATCATTATGGGATGTATACACATATTTACCCCAAATGGTATTTATATAGTAGTCTGTAAATTCATATCCTTTAATATAGTGGTCGACTGTTTTTTGTGCTATATAATATGGCGATATATATATTATTTTTTTATAAATATCATGTATATAAAAATACAAAGAACTAATATTTTCTTTAAATATAATATTATTGCAAATCATATCTATTAGATCATTTTTTTGTTTTTTGATTGGATTAGTTAAAGTGTAAAGAAACAGTGTCTGTTCTAAATTCCGAAAATTAGCAGGACATAAAGTGTTATTCATAAGTCTTTTCATATGATAGCAGAATATATCACATTGTATTATTGAGCTATTTGTCATCTCTTCAAAATATTCTGCAATATAATATAAGCTAATCAATATTACTTTATGTTCAGTAGTTAACTCACCATAAAGTTTTTTTTCATTGTAATTATATAAAAAAGCTGCTATTGAAGCAGAATACATATTAGCATAATCTTCTAAACCCAATGCCACTTTATCTTCTAAAATTGAATTTATTTTTTTTTTACGATCACTAATCACTTCAGGATCAAGTGATTTCAAATAATCCTCAAAAGAATTATTCGAATTTTCACTTAAAAAGCTCAAATTATCATAGTCTATATCGTCTAAGGATTTTTGTAATAATGTATTAAATATTTTTGGATAATTAAATTCATCACCAGCTCCACCCTGTTGATTTAAATTTGGAGATGTAGTAGATTGATTATTTTCTTGATATTTTATAAATTCATCAAATAAACCTTTTAATTTTTTATTATTTTCAATATTTGGCCAAAATGCATTCCAGATTAGATCAAAATGATTATGTAGTATTGTGTTAGAATGTGCTGTGTTCGTTGAACTGTCAAAAGTTTCAGAAAAATCTTTTAAACTTAATAGATTTTTTTTACTTATAGCCGAAAGTAATTCTTTAACCAAATGCCAATATGTATCAGTAATTTGCGAGATGTTAGGATCATAAATTTTTGTTTTAAATTCAGTTAGTATTAATAATGTTATATGTATAATTAAATTTCTACCTAAATCACCCATAAATATATTGGGTAATTTATAATTAATATCAAAATTTGTTATTGATTCTATAACATTTAAATCATTTAATTTATAATTTAAACCAATACATAAACACATTAAAATATCAAAATTTAAAGGTGCATGTGCTTTTCCTTTCTTTGTAGTGAAGTTTCTAATATTTTGTAAAGTTCGGCTTGAATCAAGCTGTTGATGAATAAAATATATACAATAGTAAGAATAATTAGCCGCAGCTAATAATGTAAAATGCATATTATTATAATATTCAGATTTCATATTATTCTTAATTTTGTCATTGCCAAATGAATAATTTATATAAGAGTTATGTATGTATCTTAAGTTATTTCTACAATAAATTAAAAATTGCTCAAATATTTTGTTAACATTAATTGATTTACGATCACCTAATTGGTTGCAGAGATCTGCAAACCGCATAGTATCTTGGAATAGAGACTCGGACTCGGTTCCAGATCTTCTCCGCGGTTCATTACTTGGTGCTTTATATTCTCTTGCAAATACTAAATTATATTTTAAAAACATTGAAAAAGTATCAAATTCTCTAAGTGGAGTATTTTCCCCTGAATGTGGAGTATTTTCCCCTGAATGTGGAGTATTTTCCCCTGAATGTGGAGTATTTTCCCCTGAATCTTGTGATATCTTAATACCATAAATTAGGAATTTATTAGGTTCCCAATCATAATGATTAGTGGTAATATCAAAAAAATATGGTGATATATCATTCGAATTACTAGTAATTTGTGAATAATCTTGCTTATGTAATTGTGATATATTTACATCTGCATTCTTGTATTCAAAACTATATAAATATGAAAATTCAGTTAAATTTTGTGTATCTTCTTCACAAAATTTGATTTTATTAACACTTTTTGTTATTACATTTTCTTTTAGTAAAAATTCTAAATTAGATTTTAAATTACTATCTTTTATTAAATATACGTGTTTATTAATTTTTCTGGGGGGGGGAGACACATCGATAGGTAATCTTGGTATAATACATATCTTTTTTAGATTTAAAATATCGTTCTTCTCACCATCCACATCTAAATTTATAATTTGAGGCATATGTCCATTTATCTCTACGACACTTGTAGATTTTTTAATTTTAGATTTATTATTCAATTCATCAAATAATTTAGCTATTTTTGTTGATCTTACAATATAAACCTCTTTTTCTGTACAGGTGTCACTATTTGCACTCTGTGAAAAAATAGAACCTCCAATCTGATTTTCTTTAATAAAATATTTTAATTTCATAATATATATATATATATATATATATTATTAATTTAGTTTTTAATATTTATATTAAAAACTAAATTAATGATATAAGACAATTACACTTTTTTATTTTATTATGTTAATAATTTATAAATTGTTAAATTTTCATTTATTATATATATTTAGTAATTTTTTTCTTGCATATTTATACATTGGATTAAAGTTCCAATTTCTCCAATGTCTTTGTATCTGCAGAGCTTTGATAAGTTCAAGTCTTTTTCTATTAATCCAATCTATTTTTCCTAATTCCATATAGTTATCAGAAATACCGTCATCATACCAATTCCATTTTATATGAGTATTGTTTTCGATAATATCCATATTTAGATTAGGATTAAAAGATATATAATCCCATTTCCAATCACATTCTGGATTCTCTTGAATTATTTTCCATGTTACATTTTTATTAAAAGATAATCCATTCCAGTTCCAGTTTTCATTGGGATTATCTTGTACAATTTCCCATGTTATATTTGGATTATATGATATTTTATACCATGACCAATTATAATCAGGATTATTTTTTACAATATCAAATGTAATACATTTATTACCAGATAATTCATACCAATCCCATTCAACTTTTGGATTTTTACATATAATATCCCATGTTAAGTTTGGATTTTCAGACAGTGAATGAACATTCCATAATATCATATTTTCTTTTATAATTTCAAACGGCATTCTTCTGGAGATTTCAGTCCAATCCCAGTCAAAATCTGGATTATTTTGTATATCATTCCATGATATAGCAGTATTAAATGATAAGTTATCAAATCTCCATGGCAAATCTGGATTATTTTTTACAATATCAATTGTGATATTTGAATTATATGATAATCCTTCATAACACCATGGGAGATCTGGATTATTTTGTACAGTTTCATATGTAATATCTGGATTTGAGCTAATAGTATCCCAATTAAGATGTTTGTATTGATATCTTCTTAAAAATGCAAGGTATTCTTCAACCCATAGATTTTCTAAGTACTTATAATTATATTTGGTTTTCATTATTACTTAAAATATAATTAGTATTTATATTTTAAATAAGAAATTTAGATTTAGTTACCGATATATAAATTGAAAAAAAAATTTGATATTTTATAGTAAATAATAGTACCAACCTATAGCAAACCAACCCAATCAAAATGGTCGATGATAATAAGTCATCAAGAAAAGATAAATCACGCTTATTTACAACTTATTTACCAACTCTAGAATCAGATTTGGACCCGCCACCCCTTGGGCTATTAGATAGTGTATTATCCAAAGAATCACAGAGACGCCCGACTAACACAAAAGTTAGTGCACTAGATGCATATGAACAATTACAAAAACAATTTGGACTTTCAAGACAATCACCATCGATAATTGATCAATCTGGTACTTCAACAGAAACTCCATTTTACTTTATTAAAATTTATGAAGTTATTAAATCACTTAATGCATCATTGGATATGACTAAAAAACAAAAACAACAACTAATTTTAAAATTTTATAAACTTCGTGGTCATATTGATAAAGCATATCCGGAGCCATCCATGCGTCTAAATCAATGGATAAATTCTGGTTTTGAAATGCGCATTGAATATTTTAGGTGGATTACAGATTCTTATAAAGATCTTGTATTAGGTTAAATTGATAATATTTTTTATTAATCTTATATTATATGGATAATTTTAGGAAAATTAAATATAAAAATATGGACTTAATAAATCCATTGTATGATAAAAATAAAAAGGATTTACCAAAGAAGAAAAAGAAAAAAAAAGTAATGTACACAAATAAACAATTAGATCAATATAATGTATCCCCTATAATTAAATTATCATATAATATTATGAAATTATGTTCTAAAAAAAGCGGGTAAATCAAATTAATAATTATTATGTATAGTCATTAGATATAAAAATAATATATTTTTTTAGTATATATGATATTATTATATTTATTAATTATTTTAGTATGTTTATTCAGATATAAGGAAAACTATACAAATTCCAAAAAATCTAAAAAATACTTAATTTACAAGGCAACTGGTGGTCTTTTTCATATGTTACAGTTTCTGCAAGGTTGTTTAAATTTTGCTAAATTAGAAGATAGAATATTAATAATTGATACACAAAACCTAAATTCATTTAGGTTACAATTTGATGAAATATTTTATATAAAAGGTATAAAATACTATACATCATATAAAAAAATACCAAAATCAATCAAAAATGCAAGTGGAATAAAAATATCAGATTTGTCAAAAAAGAGTGTAATATGGGGTAAATATAAGTCATATTATTTTAATAATGTAAATATATCAAAATTAAAAGATGATGAAAAATCAATTGTGAGAACACAATGTGCGGTAAAAAATACACCAAATAATAACAAACAATCAGTAAATATATTTGTAAATAAAGAAATTATGAAAAAAATAAGAAAGCATATGATAAATAGTAAATATATAGGTGTTCATTATCGCAATACAGATATAAAAACAAATATTAAAGTAATAATAAATCAAATACGATCTAATTTGAAAGAAAATCCTGATATATATACTATATTTATAGCAACAGATAATTATAAATCAATATCAAGATTTAAAAAGTCATTTCCAAATACAAATATCATATCATTTTGTAAAATAAAAGATAATAATTTAAAAAATATACATTATTTAGATGATAAAATTTTAAAAGATAATAATTTAACAAAAAAACAACAGATTATTGATGTTTTGATAGATGCCTATTTGTTATATAAATCTAATATATTTATAGGTTCAATGAAATCTTCAGTATCTAAATATATTGATAAAATTCGTAATAATAATATAAAAAATATTTTTAATGAATAAGTTGCTTACTATATACTATACTAATTAATTATTATAGTATAAATTTTTGGAAATTGCCATCATTGTCTGAATAATATCCGCGATGTAGTTTGTAATTTTTGTATTTCAATTGACTTCTCATATATTTCATACAACAAATGCATGGTTTGGACATCAAAAACTTTGTACCTACATTGTTAATACGATATACAACAATAATTACTTTTTTTGTTTTTTCACTATATTTTAGATGATTAATTGCATCTACTTCAGCATGAAGAGATTTAATTTTACCATCTATATTATATTGATTATGTCCAATACTGTAAAACACATTTCCTTCTTTTACCAAAAATGACACATCCCAAATTCATTTTTTCACCTTCGCGAATAGATACACGATCCGAAGCACATTCAGTTGTATGATCCATAATCTTTTTTTGCAATGCCATTGTGGTAATAGAAGGTTTGAAGGAGTGGGTGTTAAATATAAGTAGTATTTCATAACTAAATACTATTTATGTTCAATTTTTTATTAAAATATAGACTAATTGTTTGTTATATTGTTATAAGTAAATTTTGTTAAAACAAAAAGAACACCACCCCAAACAGTATCTTGTATAGCAATTTTAAGATCATATTTATTAAATAATGCCATATTAGTAAAATCAAATACACCATAGATAATAAATCCAAGAATAAAGGTGTCTAAATAATTCAAATTTGGCGTGAATTTATAAATAGCAAGTATTAAAAGAGCATAAGTAAATGCAGCACTTGAATATTTTACAATTGATTTCTCTTTTTGAATTTTTTCTACCATATTCATGAATGGTTTTGCAGCAATATTTGACAAATATACATAATCAATGATTAATATGATTATAGAAATAATTGCAATATCTTTCATTATATATATTATAAATATAAAATTGAAATATTCAATGAATTATAAATTAATAAATTAATAAATTAATAAATAAAAAAATGTTAGATATTATTGATATATGGTTTAAGCAAGGTAATACTTTTCAAGTATGGTGGTTTAAGGGTAAACAAAAAGACCATTATAATTATATAGAAACAGCAGTACGAGAGATTGAAACAAGATATGTATATGATAATATATATTTTTGGAAACATAATTCGAAATCAGTATTAGGAGGAATCTTATTATTTGATCAATTTTACAGACATATTCAGAAAAATAATAATATGCACGAGAAATATGCTGTAGAATTATGTATTTATGGGATTCAGCAAAATCTTATTCCAAAAGAGCCACATCACTTAGTTTTCTTTTTAATGCCATTTAGACATACTAATAATTATTTATATTATAATTATTGTGTTGATTATATTAAATCTATGTATGATATAGATAAGTCTATTTATTATGAAAAGTTTTTGAGAGCGTCTCAGAAACAACACGAAAATTTAGAAATTAGTAAAATATCATATAATATGACATGGTTAAAGTGGATTAATGACTATCGAGATATTTTATGTGATAAAGTAGAATATAAATATAATAAAAATAATAATGATTACAAAGAGTATAAAATTTGGAAATGTTTTATAAAATTTATGAAGTCACGGGTTGGTAATTCTAAAAAAATTATAATTAGTTTGAGTGGTGGGGTTGATAGTATGGTCTTTCTATACTTATGTAAATTATTTCAAACTATTTCTAATAGTTTTAAGTTTATTGTAGTCCATATAAATTGGAATCAAAGACCAGAAAGTATTCGTGAGGCCGAATTTTTAATATCTTATTTAAAAATGAATAATATTAGCTTTTTATATGAAGATGTATCAGACCTAAGTCGTGAAGAAGATCGTGAATACTTTGAAAGTAAAGGTAAAGAGATTAGATTTAATTTATATAAAAGAGCAGTTAATGAATTTGGTGGTGATTGTGTATTTTTAGGTCATCATCGAGGAGATATTGTCGAAAATGTATTTACAAATATGATAAATGGTTGTAACTTTTTAGATTTAGGCAAGATGAAAAAAGAATCTAGGATAAATAGTGTAACAATTATCCGACCATTCTTAGAAATAGATAAAAAATATATATTAGAATTCGCAAGTTATAAATTAATACCATTTTTCAAGAATACTACACCTGATTGGTCTAATCGTGGAAAGATTCGAAAAGAAATATTTCCACAAATTAATGTACATTTTAGAAATTTTGAGAATAGATTGGTGGAGATGGCTGAACGAAGTAATGAATTCGGCGAGTTAATTTATAGGGCACTAATTGATCCATATTTAAAAAATATTAAATTAAATTCAGATTCTGTATATGAGTTAGAATATATGAGAGATTATCCTAAAATATTTTATGAGTTAGTATTTGAAAAATTTATGTTTTCAATTAGGCAAAGTAAAATTAGTAAAAAAGCAATTAATTCATGGTATGAACATACTAAATTACATCAAAATTGGAGACCATATACATTATCAAAACAGTGTAAAATCAAACAACAAGATGACATATTATTAATTGAAATTAATCAGTAATTATTTTTTATGAATGTAAATTTAAAAATTGAATATTTATTGAATACTATATTATTTAAATAAATACAACCCATCAACAACAATTTAGTTACTTGTACACAATTAATGGCAGAATCATCTACATTCGAGCCTAAAACTCCACCGCAGGCTCCATCTCAGGATGATCCTTTGGCTCCATCTCAGGATCAATCTGAAGCACTACCTGAAGAATCTATTCAAGAATATAAAAAGAATGTAATTTTAGTGTCACAAGAGGGTGAACAATTTACAATTAATATTAAAATTGCTAAAATGAGTGAATTAGTTAAAGATATGGTAGATGATGATTATGATGATACTAAAATTCAAGAAATACCATTGCCAAATGTAAAAGCCCATGTATTACGTAAAGTGATTGAATTTTCTGAACATTATCAAAGTGATCCATTATCTACAATTGAAAAACCACTAAAAAGTTCAAATATAAAAGAAAATGTATCTGAATGGTATGCGGAATTTATTAATTTAGATCAAGAAGTTATTTTTGAATTGATTCTTGCTGCTAATTATATGGATATTGAACCATTACTTGATTTATCATGTGCAAAGATTGCATGTATGATGAGGGGTAAAAACCCCGAAGAAATTCGTCAAACTTTTAATATTGTAAATGATTTTACACCAGAAGAAGAGGCTCAAGTTCGTGAAGAAAATAAGTGGTGTGAAGAAGCTTAATTTATTTATTTTTTAGATATTACTAATTTATTATTAATATTGTAATTAAATTAATATAATTAAATAGTATATAATGATTTTTAAATATAAGCTAGTTAAATTAAATCAACATGCAATTCAAAATCAATATAATATAATT
>MDTC01162976.1_pt1 | contig 10563 bp, 9 predicted proteins | sample 811181 | NCBI WGS metagenome assembly MDTC01 (sample SAMN05326644, study PRJNA326480) | marine metagenome | isolation source: seawater | place: Pacific Ocean: North | collected 2011 | reverse complement strand
AGTTGCGTCTTTGCGGCTGCAAAATTTTGATGATGAGTATAAATACTTCGGCTGACTTTCTTTTCTTTTGGCCTTAGTTCGGTTCCAGTTCAAAGGCTGCACGCGTTAGGGCTTCTTTGCGGCTGCCTGATAATTCGTGAATCTTAAATTGTTCCAAGCGTAATCTGACTTTTCCATTTGCCCCTGCCACTAGCACTTGTCTGTTGTGATGTTCAGCTTCTTCTACCATTCGCTCAATTGCAAGAGTGGCTGTGATCCCAAGATGTGGCACGTCAGTGACATCCAGCAGCAGAATCTTGTACTGTCTGATTTGAGTCATTCGTTCGCTAATTCCCTTTGCTGCTCCGAAGCTGAGTGGTCCTTTTAGGCGGAAGAGCATCAAAGCATCTCCACATCGATTTATAAGATTCAGTTCTTCTTCGTCAAGTTGAGATTGGTCGGCTGAATTCATGCTCTCAAGTTGATGCGATGTTATCGATTCAATTGTGAGTAAATTTGCTACGAACATGCCTACTAGAACAGCGCCGATCAGGTCCCAGAAGACAGTCATGAGAAGTACTCCCCACATCACCAGTGCTGTCTTGAATGAGAGACGGTGAGCTCTTAGTAAGAATCCCCAATCGATAATATCTAGACCTACTTTAATCAATATTCCAGCAAGAAGTGCTTCTGGAATGCTTTCTGCAAGGGGACCAGCCCCCAGTAGCAACACCAGAAGAAAAACAGAATGAGCCATACCTGAGACTGGCGTTCTTCCTCCCGATTTGATATTAATTACTGTGCGCATTGTTGCTCCGGCTCCAGGTAGGCCGTTAAAAAGTCCAGCAACGCTGTTGGCAATACCTTGACCGATGAGCTCTCGGTTTGAGTGATGTCTGCTTTGACTAATATTGTCAGCTACAAGTGATGTGAGGAGTGAGTCAATTGCTCCTAAGACTGCCAATACGAGGCCTGCTCTCAATAAAACAGGCAAGTGATCCTTTAGATTCGGAAGTCTAAAGTTTAATCCTCCCTCAGGAATCCCACCGATTCTCGGAAGATCATCTTGGAACAAAAGTATCGATAAGGGTGTGATTATTAGTAATGCGATTAGAGGAGATGGAAGCCACGTGCTGATTTTTTTTGGTGTGGTGAACACAACGGCCAGCGTTAGCGCACTGATAACTAAAGCGGCTCCATTAGGTGTGAATTGACTGAAAACTGTTCCTAGGGAGCTGATGACTCCACCCCTGGTGTTAATTCCTAGTAATGGGCCTATTTGCAGACACAGAATAATTACGCCAATTCCTGACATGAACCCAGACACCACGGAGTATGGAACCAAAGTGATGTAGCGGCCAAGTCGAAGGACACCCATCAGTATTTGGATCAGTCCTCCGATCAAGACAGCGCCCATCACAAGTGGGAGCAGTTCATTGCTCCCAAGCTCGCGAGACACCCCAACGGCAGCAAGGGTGCCGATCACCCCAGCAACTGTGACGCTCATCGGTCCGGTTGGTCCTGAGACCTGTGCGGGAGTGCCGCCGAATAGGGCAGCAAGAAAACCAGTAATAATCGCGCCATAAAGCCCGTAGATGGCTCCGCCTGGCCCAAGTGCAGCGTTCCCGAAAGCAAGAGCTAGGGGCAATGCCACTACAGCCGCCGTTAAACCTCCCAGCAGGTCTCCTCTCCAATGTTTCCAGCTGAGGCCGTTGATGAACGCGAATTGTCGACGCGCCATGGGTTAAGGATTGCTAGGCATGGATGTCCATACCTCGAGTTGCTTCAGGGTTTGTACCCCTACACGTCGCTCGCCGTTTGGATGGATCCAAGTGGGATAGGCGTCGATTTCTGCTGTTTTGCAAGCTGCCGCTTGGATGGGTAGCTCCCTAGTTTTTGCACATTCGACATAAGGAAGTTTGCTTTTGGCGTCGCCGAACAATTTGGCTTGCGCATTGCAGGCTGGGCAACGCCAAGAGCCGTAGTACAACACTCCGCTTTTGTTGAGATGGTCTGCCAGTTCAGCCGGATTTGGTGCTGCGGGAGCCGGTAATGAAATCACTATCCCCGCGAGAGATGCCACTGCCGGGAAGAGTTTTTTGAGATCAACCATCTACTCAATCTACGAAGAGTCTGTCGTTCGGGCATCCCGCCATTGCTTCGATCCGCATCCGCGGACGAAAATAAACCCTGGAAATGTTCTGCATCCCAAAGGGTTGATAAGAGCCATGGCTGGCAGCGGCTACCGCGATTACTTCAAAGTGCTGGGGGTTGAACGCAGTGCAGACGCCGACGCGGTGAAGCGTGCTTTTCGCAAGCTTGCACGTAAATATCACCCCGATGTGAATCCTGATAATCAAGAAGCTGAAGCGCGCTTCAAGGAGGTGAGCGAAGCCTATGAGGTGCTTTCCGATCCTGAAAAGCGACGTCGCTACGAGCAATTTGGCCAGTACTGGAATCAAGCAGGCGTGCCTGGCGGTGGTTCAGGCCCAGCAGGAGTTGATGTTGACTTTGGCCGCTACGGCAATTTTGATGATTTCATCAACGATTTACTGGGTCGCTTCGGCGGCGGTGCGGGACCCGGAGGCTATGGAGGGGGCGGGCCTGGCTTTGGAGGCGGATTCCCTGGTGGTGGCTTCCCTCGCGGGGGCGCTAGGTCAACACTCAACCTTGATGCTGAAGCCACCGTCAAGGTTGGGTTCTCAGAGGCTTTTCGTGGGGGTGAGCGAACTCTGTCTGTGAATGATGAGCGTGTTCAGGTTCGGATCCCTCCCGGCGTGAAAAGTGGATCGAAGCTTCGCCTCAAAGGCAAGGGAAACGCTCAACCAGGAACTGGTCGTCGTGGGGATCTTTATCTCATTATCGACGTTCAATCTCATCCGATTTGGCGATTGGAGGGTGATCAGTTGCGGGCTGATTTGCCTGTTGCGTTCGACGAACTCGCTTTAGGTGGAACGGTCAAGGTCATGACTCCTGATGGGGAGGCAGAGGTTTCGATCCCCTCGGGCACAGCTCCGGGTCGCAGTCTTCGTCTGAAGGGAAAAGGCTGGCCTGGGAAGTCAGGCCGCGGAGATCTATTGCTAACTCTTGATTTGCAGTGGCCCAAGCAGTGGTCGAAAGAACAGCGTCAGCTTCTTGAACAGCTGCAGAGCAGTCGAGACGATGATCTACGTCAGCAGTGGCTTAAGAACGCCAGCCTTTAGAGCGGGATTTACGATTTCACTCTCTGACATCTGACTTAATTGATGGAGATCACATATCGCCCCCGCCGTTTGCGTCGCTCTCCGGCCCTGAGGGAGATGGTGCGTGAAAACCAACTAAGCCCTGCTGATTTTATTTATCCACTGTTTGTGCACGAGGGAGCTGAAGTGGAGCCGATCGGGGCTATGCCAGGAGCAAATCGCTGGAGTCTCGATCGTCTTAGTGCTGAGGTCCAGCGTGCTTGGGATCTTGGTATTCGCTGTGTAGTGCTGTTCCCCAAGGTGGCTGAGGGCTTGAAGAGTGAGGACGGTTCAGAGAGTTTCAATCCCAATGGCTTGATCCCTAGAGCGATTCGTCAAATCAAGAGGGATGTCAGTGAAATGGCGATCATGACGGATGTTGCACTCGATCCCTACTCATGTGATGGCCACGACGGCATTGTGAGTCCACAGGGAGTTGTGCTCAACGATGAAACCATCGATCAGCTTTGCAAGCAGGCTGTCATGCAGGCGGAGGCGGGGGCCGATCTGATAGGTCCCAGCGACATGATGGATGGCCGAGTCGGCGCCATTCGCGAAGCTCTTGATGACGCTGGTTTTGAGCACATCGGCATCATCAGCTACACCGCCAAGTATTCCTCTGCTTATTACGGTCCATTTCGGGAGGCGCTTGATTCGGCTCCTAGAGCAACCACTCAAAAGTTAATTCCTTCAAATAAGGACACTTATCAGATGGATCCCGCCAATGCACGCGAGGCCATCACAGAGGCCCAGCTTGATGAACAAGAGGGTGCCGACATCATGATGGTGAAGCCTGGTCTTGCCTATCTCGACATCATCTGCCGTTTACGGGAGGAGTCGAAACTTCCGATCGCCGCATATAACGTCAGCGGCGAATATTCAATGGTGAAGGCGGCTGCTCAATGTGGTTGGATCAACGAACGAGAAGTGGTCCTTGAGACCTTGCTCAGCTTTAAGCGGGCAGGTGCTGATTTAATCCTCACTTATCACGCTTGTGATGCTGCTGAATGGATTCGGAGCAGCTGATAGAAGGAGCATTCAATGGGCTGAATGGCATCAGGGTTGAACTCTGTTGCACTCCCAACCATTGATTGCTTAAGCGAGTATGAGTTGGCTCGTTGAATCGAACTCACAGAAGACGATCAACACACCAGAATGATCGTCTTCTTTCACACCATCTATGGCACCGGTACAGCGCCTTGGCCACGTCGCAATCCGTGTGCAGGACCTATCGCGTGCGATCGCTTTTTATTGTGATCTAGGCATGCGTTTGGTCTGGAAGGCCGATGACTGGTGTTATTTGGAGGCAGGAGATAGCCGAGATGGGTTAGCCCTGCTTGGACCTAATTACAAAGCTGCTGGTCCCCATTTCGCATTTCATTTTCGCGACCGTTCTGAAGTTGATGCTGTTCATGCCGGTCTGAAAGCATCTGGCGTCAGTGTTGGGGCTGTTCATGATCACAGAGATGGCACCGCCTCTTTTTACCTCCGTGATCCAGATGGCAACTGGCTCGAAATGCTTTACGAACCTCCCGGTGGAATCCCTTCCAACCAGTTGGAGGCATCGGCAGGACTCTTCTGATGACACTCGAACCAACCATGGCATCGAAGACAGCTTCTGTCTCGATCCTTGAAGAGACCCTTGAGTTGTTGGAGTGGCCTCGTTTGTGCGAGCACTTTTCAACATTTGCTAGTACTTCACAGGGCCGTCAGCACTGTCAGAAGGGTCTGCTCCCCAATGATCTTGAAACCACCCTGACTTATCAGGTCAGAAGCATGGAACTCGCCAGCCTGGATGGTCTTCTTGAGGGTGGTTTGAGCTTTCGGGGAGTCAATGATCTTGAGATCGTCTTGCTCCGCTGCGGCAAGGGAGGCACAGCTTCAGGCGAAGAGCTGTTGTCTGTAGCTGAGACTCTTGCGGCTGCCCGACGCCTTCGTCGTCAGATCGATGATTTGGAGTTGAGACCTGTATGCACTGCGTTGCTTGAGGATGTTGCGACGCTTCCGGAGCTAGAGCAGCGCCTGAAATTTGCTCTCGAAGAGGGTGGGCGTGTTGCGGACCGAGCTAGTTCATCACTGGAGGGTTTGCGTCGCCAATGGCAGGTCGCACGGCTGGAGAGGCGTGATCGACTGCAAGCTGTCTTACGGCGCTGGGCTTCTCAGTTGCAAGACACGGTCATTGCTGAACGCCAAGGTCGCCCCGTTTTGGCAGTAAAGGCTGGTGCCGCGTCCCAATGTCCAGGCATGGTTCACGACAGTTCTTCGTCTGGAAATACGGTATTTATTGAACCGAAGGTTGTGATCGGTCTAGGTAATCGTCTTGCTGCTTTAGATGGTCGCATCAGGGAAGAGGAGCGTCGGGTACTTGCTGAGCTCAGCGCTGCCGTTGCAGAGCAGAACAATGTGATTGCCAGCTTGATGGCAGTGTTATTGAAGCTAGATCTGGCATTAGCTAGAGGTCGCTATGGCCAGTGGCTTGGCGCTGTCCCGCCACGGCTTGAGTCACAGGCTGACGCCCCATTTCACATTTTGGAGCTTCGCCATCCATTGCTTGTATGGCAGCAGCGCAGGGAAGGAGGTGACGCTGTTGTGCCCGTGAGTGTTGAGGTGTCTGAGCATTTGCGTGTCGTAGCCATCACTGGACCCAATACCGGAGGCAAAACAGTGACGTTGAAGAGTATTGGCTTAGCTGCACTGATGGCCAGGGCTGGAATGTGGATTCCTTGCAGCGGTAGTCCCTCACTCCCCTGGTGTGCCCAGGTACTTGCCGACATCGGTGATGAGCAGTCCCTTCAACAGAGTTTGTCCACGTTCAGCGGTCATGTGAAAAGGATCGGAAACATTCTTGAATCGCTCGCTTCTGGACCGTCGCCGGCGCTCGTACTTCTCGATGAGGTAGGTGCTGGCACTGACCCGAGTGAGGGCACAGCCCTTGCAATAGCGCTTCTTCGTGATTTAGCTGATAGAGCACGCCTCACTATTGCAACAACACACTTTGGCGAGCTCAAGGCTCTGAAGTACAACGATTCACGCTTTGAAAATGCCTCCGTGGCTTTTGATAGCGACACACTTTCGCCTACGTATGAGCTTCTTTGGGGAATCCCAGGACGAAGCAATGCTTTGGCGATTGCCACCCGTCTTGGTTTTGATGCCGGAGTAATTGAACAAGCAAGGCAACTGCTCGAGCCCAGTGGCGATGGAGATGTCAATGCTGTGATTCGCGGCTTGGAAGAGCAGCGGCAACGTCAACAGGCCGCTGCTGAAGATGCGGCTGCACTCTTGGCTCGCACTGAATTGCTTCATGAGGAGCTGCTGCAGCGCTGGGAACAGCAACGTCAAAACTCAGCTCAGCAGCAGGAGTTGGGTCGTCAGCGTTTGGAGAGTTCTATTCGCGAGGGGCAAAAAGAGGTGCGGCATTTGATTCGCAGGTTGCGGGATCAGAAGGCGGATGGTGAAACTGCTCGTCGCGCAGGTCAGCGACTACGCAAGCTCGAATCCAGCCATCGTTCTGTTCCAGAGCGCCGCACTCATCCGGAATGGCGGCCTGCTGTCGGCGACCGTATTCGATTGCTTGCTCTCGATAAAGCGGCGGAAGTTCTCGAGATATCAGAAGATGGCCAACAATTGAGTGTGCGCTGTGGCGTGATGCGCAGCATGGTGGATCTTCAAACGGTGGAAAGTTTGGATGGTCGCAGAGCACCACCACCTCAGCAACCTGTGGTTCAAGTGAAAGCACGGCGTGGTGTAGGAGGCTCCCAGATGCGTACCGCTCGCAACACTTTGGATGTTCGTGGTCAGCGGGTGCATGAGGCTGAAGCCGCTGTTGAAGAACTCCTTCGAGGTGCTAACGGTCCTGTTTGGGTAATCCACGGAATTGGGACTGGGAGGTTGAAGCGAGGATTGCGCCAGTGGCTCGATTCGCTTGCTTATGTCGAACGCGTTACTGATGCTGATCAGGGTGATGGAGGTCCTGGGTGCAGCGTGGTTTGGGTGCGCTGATTCCAGGGCTCAGGTCAGAGGTGGAAGTTGAGGTTCGATGGTCTCGAGCGCCTGCTGAGGTTGTTGCAATGCAATGGCGTTTCCATCCGCGTCAAACAAGCGCCATCCTTCAGGATCAGCTTCTAGGTGAATGAGGCAACCTGTCGCGATTTCCATGTTTGGATCGGCTCTCACCTGTACCAGATGGTCTCCCTCGAGCAAGCGACATGTAAGCAGTTGTTCATTGCCCAAGACTTCGCAGTGACTGACCTCAGCTTTCAAGTTTCTGTTGGTTGCTGGTGCCACACGCAATTGCTCTGGCCTGATCCCTCCATTGAGTTGTTGGCCTACAAGAGTCGGCAGTACGGCTTTGAAAGGTCCTTCAACGTTCAAGCGCTTGTCGCCGAGCATCAACGTGCCTGAAGGACCAACCTGCACTGGGAGCACATTCATAGGTGGGCTGCCGATGAACTGGGCCACAAAAAGGTTGGAAGGCCAGCGATAAAGCTCCATCGGGGTGCCCAATTGCTGTAGGAATCCATTGTTGAGAACGGCGATGCGGTGGCCCATGGTCATGGCCTCTACTTGGTCATGGGTCACGTAAATGGTGGTGGTCCCGAGTTGTCGTTGGAGGTCGACGATCCTTGTTCGGGTGCTCCCGCGTAATTTTGCGTCGAGATTGCTCAGCGGTTCATCCATGAGGAAAACCTCAGGCTTGCGGGCCATGGCTCGACCCAGTGCCACTCTTTGTTTTTGTCCACCAGACAATTCTTTCGGTCGACGATCGAGAAGCTGATCTAATTCGAGAGATTGGGCTACGTCTAGTACACGCTTCTCGAGTTGTTGCTCTCGAAGCGAGTGGATCCTCAAAGCACCAGGAAGACGTCTTGTGTTGCGGTGTAGTTGGTCTTTTAGCTGTTGTAAAGCCGTGCGCCGTTGGCTTCTCCTAAGGCCAAAGGCCAAATTATCTCGAACACTCAAATGGGGATAGAGCGCATAACTTTGAAACACCATCGCCACATTGCGCTTGCCTGGTCTCAGGCCAGACACGGGTTGTTCGCCTACCAGAATCTCTCCAGAGCTAGGGGTTTCCAGTCCTGCCATCAGTCTCAAAAGGGTGCTTTTGCCGCAGCCGGAAGGACCTACGAGAACTAGAAATTCACCGTCAGCAATGCTGAGGGAGAGATCACTGATCACTTCAACAGGTTCGCCGCCTCCACGGGCCGGATAGTTCTTGTTGAGTGCTTCGAAGCGAACTCCGGCCAAGCTCATCTCTCCGTACTCTTCGATCCTAAGGTTGGGAATTGGCCCCAACTGAGGCTTGCTGTGCAGTTCATCGACCAGGCGCGCATTTCCGTGCGGGGTGGCCGTGGTGGAGACGGCATCGTGGCCTTTCGAAGAGAAAAATATGTCCCAGCGGGTGGGCCCTCTGGTGGTGATGGAGGGCAAGGCGCGGATGTGGTGTTGGAGGCAGATTCCAACCTTCAAACCCTTTTGGATTTCAAGTACAAAAGACTTTTTGCGGCGATCGATGGGCGACGCGGAGGACCCAATCGTTGCACTGGGGCGTCAGGTCCGCCGTTGGTGATCAAAGTTCCTTGTGGCACTGAAGTGCGTCATCTCACTACAGGCATGGTTTTCGGTGATCTCACCGCACCTGGTGAACGCCTCACCGTCGCATTTGGGGGGAGGGGAGGTTTGGGCAACGCCCATTACCTCAGCAATCGAAACCGTGCTCCAGAAAAATGTACGGAAGGCCGAGACGGTGAAGAGTGGCCGCTGCAGCTGGAGCTCAAGCTCCTAGCTGAGGTGGGGATCATTGGGCTTCCGAATGCAGGCAAAAGCACCCTGATCAGTGTCCTTTCTGCGGCTCGACCCAAAATTGCCGACTACCCATTCACAACACTGATACCGAACCTTGGTGTGGTCCGCCGCCCGACAGGAGATGGAACAGTGTTTGCTGATATTCCTGGTCTCATTGCAGGTGCTGCCCAAGGAGCTGGCTTAGGCCATGATTTCCTTCGGCATATTGAGCGCACTCGATTACTCATCCACCTTGTTGATGGCGGAGCCGAGGATCCGTTGTTGGATCTTCGCGTCGTTGAGAAAGAGCTGGAGGCCTATGGGCACGGGCTTGTTGAACGGCCCAGAATTCTTGTTATCAACAAGCGAGAGCTCATTCAGGAAGAGGACCTGGATGGAGTCGTATCAGCTCTTTTGAATGCAAGTGGAAGAAAGCCACTGTTGATTTCTGCGGCGATGAGCCGCGGTTTAGATCAAATGCTTGATCGAGTCTGGAGCGAGCTTGGCGTATAGAAAATAAGTATTAGTAGAATGGTTGATTGAATATAAGCATCGCTTTTTTGTGAAGACTTGCTTGATTTATGCTCGGCAAATAAGCGCATAGATAATCGATTTAATCGTCGTAGACCCGGCATTCTTCAGCATCCGGATTTGAGTCGCAATAGAGTTCAAGAGAGGTTGGATCATGCTTGTCCTGTGGGTGATGCTCCTTATATTCCTCGAGTGAGTGGAGTTCCTCTGTCAGGTGACGGACTTTGGCTTCGTCGCCTGAGGCACGAGCTGTTTCAATTTCGCTCTGGTCTTTCTTGATATGTTCGTCGATAGATTTCATGGAATCGGTGGCTCTTGCAAGCCAGTAGCGACTGACTCACTTTACGGCTGTTCTCAGAAGTGGCAAAGATCCCTTAGTGCAGATGATTCGGATTACATCACAACAAGAGTGGCAACGTCGAAAGTGCATTGTGAAAGGGTCAAAAACTATTGTTTTGCAGTGATCCGTCGATTAAAGCGGAGAGATAAGGAACCAGAAGCAAGAATGAGAGGCCCATTACTGAGTGCGGCACTCTTCTAAATCATCGACTGAGAGGCCCAGAAAAGAGTCTTATGACTTGAGATATGTTGGAGTTTCCGTTAATGGAACCCGTTGATTTGCCGTGCTCTTTCAATCGCGAAGATCCTTTCGCTTAAGGAGCTAGTTCACTGAGCTCAAGCCAGCGTTCCTCGCTTGCATGAAGCGAGTCCAACAGCGAAGCAAGTTCCAGGCTCAAAGCACTGAGATTTCCCTTCCCCTCAGCGATGGTTTGTTCGAGTTCCTGCTTGCGCTCTTCGAGGGCGGGAAGAGTGCTGTCCAGGAGCTCCAGCTCCCTCGATTCTTTAAAGCTGCGTCGTCTCGGCTTGTCGTCTTGCCGCGAAGCGCGATTTGGAGATGTTTTTTCTAACCGTAGGTCTGTCTCTTGTCCTGCTTGAGCCTCGATCTTCTCTTTTTCCAGGGCACGACGGTGATCAAGAAATTCGCTGTAGTTCCCTTCAAAACGCTTTAAGCGTCCGTTCTCGAAACAAAAAAGACGATCGACAGTACGGT
>MDTC01056469.1_pt1 | contig 10563 bp, 5 predicted proteins | sample 811181 | NCBI WGS metagenome assembly MDTC01 (sample SAMN05326644, study PRJNA326480) | marine metagenome | isolation source: seawater | place: Pacific Ocean: North | collected 2011 | reverse complement strand
GAAGGCACTTGTCATCACCGTCAGTGGACTAGCCAAGTATAGCTTTCCAGGACCGGATCTTCCCTGGAAATTTCTGTTAATAGCAGAAACTGTGACTTGTTCAGAATCCTCGCTAACTCCCGGTCCGGCACCGATACAAGCTCCACAACCGGGATCAATAAGATGAACGCCGGCTTCTTCGAATATCTTCGTCCATCCCTTCCGCTCCGAAAGCTCCTTGACCGACTTGGAGCCAAATTGAATGTAGCAATCCACGTCTTCTGCAACTTTCAGTCCAGCTTTGAGAGCTGCTTCACAGACCATGGCGTAGAATGAGAAATCATCATCCTTACCTGCAGTACAAGACCCTGCATATGCAATATCTATTCTGATATCTCCAAGCTCATCGATATATGCGCCATTAGTCGGATCTGAAGGAACCCCCTCATCTGGATTTCCAGGATGGGCAACCATTGGACGTATTTCCAAGAGGTTTATTTCATGTGTACCGCCATCATAGTGGGCGTCCTCATCAGGAAGAACGAACCTACTTCTTATCTGACTCTCAGTAAGGTCATGACGCCTATCTAACAACCATTCAACAGTTCTATCATCGGCCTCACAGATTCCAGTCTTGGCACTACATTCCGTAGCCATGTTACAAAGAGTGGCCCGCTCATCCATCGAGAGACTCGCTAGACCTGGTCCTCCAAATTCCATACTCCTATCCAATGTCTCCGAGTTTGCGGCAAATTTCCAAAGAATATGCAGTATGATATCCTTCGCTGTACAGCCGGGATGTAATTCTCCAATTAAATTGAATCTGATACTTTCGGGTACGCTGACGAATGAAAATTGGTTATACACTAGATTTGCGTACTCTGTCGAACCAACCCCATAGGACAGAGCATTCGAAGCCCCTCCCATGCAGGTATGAGAGTCCGTGGCTTGAATGAAGTCTCCAACATCTATGAATTCCTCCCTAGCGACTTGATGGCAAATCCCCGGACTTATTCCTCCAACTGCCGAATAATCCCTGACTCCAGTATGTTTCTGGAAATCCACTTGCATGTCTCTCAGAGTTTGTATCTTCCTCTCAAACCTACTGAATCTATCAACACCCGTGGCATATAGCAAATGATCCTCAAAGACAGCGAATTTACTGGGTTTAGGAAGCACATAATCATCTCCATACTCATCAGATAAGAAAGTATGAACTTGAGCAGTGGTGAACTCATGAGAGTATCCTCCGTCTACTTGGGCTAGAACAGCATCGCCGGGTTTTACGAAACCAAGCTCATCGCCCCTGCCAAGTAATTTAGATGAAATCATCTTCTCAATCATATTCATCGGTCTCGGAGCGCAGTCGTTGGCTGGAAGTATCACATCACCAGACTTCAGTCTCTTGGCGAAAGGAAGGATGCCCCCACTTTCCAAAATCAGTTTACTTATTGGGTCATACCCCTCTGTGAATTCAGTTAGAGGTATTCTCTCTCCATCCTGTAATCTTTCCAGCATAGAATGATCGCCCATCAATTGTCCAAGATTCAAATTATTTCTCTCATGAATCGGTGCGAAGGACTCGGCAATCACAATCCTGATACCAGACCATCTCTCACATTGTGGAGCTGTCTCCCTGCTAGAGCCAGTACCTTTCCTGTGCCCTGATACTATTACCTCAAAACCACCGTCTTTCAAAGCCCTGGGTTCGAATACTCTTCGCCCCTCATGTAGGAGACCGGCATATGCATTCTCCGCAATCACCGAGGGCTCATGATCAAAGCACACCCATGCAGGGGTCATTACATCCGTGTTTATGTCATCGAGAAGATCCTCAACAGATAAATCTGACATCTTCAGATTAACACCTTCATACAACTGTTTCCTGATTAGTTCCAAGTCTTTGGTCAAGAACAACACTCTCTTTCCGGGGGTGAGGCTGATATTTTCTGGAGGCCAATGTTCACTCAAATTAACCACTCCCAAATCATCCAAGAGTCCGCTCTATTTCACGGTTCTCGATATGGAACAGCAATAGTGCCCACAAACCGTCCTCGAACGAAAAGATTGAAGAATGTTAAATTTAAATAACATGGGCTTTGGGTTAATTTCAACTTTCTTGAAGAAGGAGACTAAAAAATGGCTGACTATCTAGTTGAAGACACAGTGAAATGCGCTGAATGCGGAAGTAGAAACCTACTACGAGATGAGACCCGTGGAGAGGTCTCATGTGTGGACTGTGGTGTGGTACTCGAAGACAAGGTAATCGATCAGGGAGCCGAGTGGAGAGTTTTCAGCCCAGAGCAAGGTGATCAGAGAGCAAGAACTGGAGCTCCGATGACCGTCATGCTGCACGACAAGGGACTCTCCACTGATATAGACTGGCAGAATAAGGACTACTCAGGCAAGTCAATCTCTAGTAGGTACAGAAGCCAGTTCTACAGGATGAGGAAGTGGCAGAAGAGGTCAAGAGTTAGTAACGCCACGGAAAGAAATCTCGCAATGGCACTAGCCGAGCTAGACAGGATGGCTAGTAGACTGGATCTTCCCAAGTCTATCAGAGAAGCAGCCGCTGTGAATTACAAGAAAGCAGTCGAAGCAAGACTAATCAGAGGACGCTCAATTGAGGGAGTAGCGGCCGCTAGTCTCTATGCGGCATGCAGGCAGTGCAAGAATCCACGAACCCTGGATGAGATCGGAGAGGCAAGCAGAACCGGCAGGAAAGAGATTGGCAGGACATACAGGTTCATGGTCAGGGAACTCAAGATGAAAATCCCTCCAACCAAGCCCGAGGATTACATCCCCCGTTTCTGCTCCGGTTTAGACTTAGATGCCGAAGTTCAAGCAAAGGCATACGAGCTAATTAGCGCCGCACAGGAGAAAGAGCTGACTAGCGGTAGAGGCCCAACAGGAATCGCGGCCTCAATAATCTACATTGCAAGTGTTCTTTGTGGGAAGAGAAGAACCCAAAGAGAGGTGGCTGAGGTCGCTGGTGTGACTGAGGTAACGATTAGAAATCGCTACAAGGAACTTATTCAGAACCTGAATATTGAACTTGAGATATGAGGCTATATGTCCAGAAGAGAGGCTAGAACCCTCATTTGGGAGGGCTGTGAGGCATTAATCAGGGAGCTAATTGTGGCCTCCTTCCAAGCTGCCACTCTCCCTCACCCCCCACTCGAGCTTCCGGACTTCCCTGCGATTCAACCTGAAACCTCCGAAAAATTGGCCGATCAAGCCGTTGGAATTTTTCTGAACGACAAGGCGGGATTCAATCACAGACTATCTTCTATTGTGGATGACAAGATTCCCGACTATGTTAGGAGAAATATTGATCCGGAGAAACTACGAGAAAAGTGGATCTCTGAGAATTCAGAGAAGATTTCCGAGGCACTTATTTTCAAAATGTCATCAGACTGGCTCTCTTCTGCACTAGATGAAAGCTCTCCAGATACAGATAGGTGGTATCTGGGGGTATCGTTACTAATTGGCCTGTCTTTGAATGGTTCTTATGTGGCCAAAGAAGAAGGGTTTCATCTTTTGATTTCCATCTCCATGGCACAACCTCCTAGACTTCAGACGCCAAGGACATCAGGCCCCCATCACCTTGCTTGGAATCCGTCCGATGAAACCCAAGCTGATGAGGTTCCGCACCCGTCGGGCGTCTTAGCGGCCTCAATCATACTGGATACCCTATCTGGAAACCATGTCTCTAATTCCCAGATACTTCCCTACTGGTTAGAGTCACTGACAGTATCTAGGAAACTAAGTATGCATCTCAACGTCCCCAATCGATTGATGACGCTACTGAATCAAAGAGACTACACTAACTCTAAAATGGTAGTGAAGAGTGCTATTCAACTTATTTCTGAATACCCACAAGAATCACATGACATCCTTACCCTTGCTTCCAAGCATCACGATCCCGAGACTCGGAGAGAGTTAGCATCATTACTTCAAAGAATCTCTTCCGATGATGCGCAACTAGCGTTGGGGCTGATGGACGGGCTACTTCAAGACGAAGACTCGGACACCAGGGTTCTTGCAACTACTTTCCTTTCATCTCTGGTAAGATACGATATTCCCACATTTTCCGTCAAGGCCTCTGAAGTACTAAAGAAAGGAGATGAGAGGATGACCCAGAGAATTGTTGACTCAGCAATGAGGGAGTATCTATCTATCAATCCCATGGATGAAGATAGCCTGCTCTCACACGCATGGATTTCTTCCGGCGAGTCGTCAAAGTCTAGGCTTGTTGGCCTAGTGATGCAACAGCTCGAAGTCACAGAAGAAGGATTCAAGCTGTCGTGTAGGAGAATCTACGAATCAAGCAATGATGAATACTATGATCTCAAGAAAAGAATACTCAGAAGAGACTCTTCGCTGGACTATCTAATGCCATTCTGAAGAGACTATGAACATCCGGTAGTCGAGCCACAGTCGTTGCACTTGAGACAAGTCCCGTTTCTGACCATCTTACTACTTCCGCACTCGTCACAAATATCTCCAGTAAATCCAGCCTCTCTGGCTAATCGATACGTACGTTCTTCACTACTCTCGACGGTTGGAATCGAGTCTAGAGTCAGCTGCACTTCCCGACTCTCTCCCCTTATCCTCATTACACCCTCATCTGTAATCTCAGGCTTGGTAATCGTGAACGGGTCTAGGTCCTCAGCACCAACATGTGCTAGGTCGTCTCTACCTGCATACTCGATAGCAAGCTCTCTGAATATCCAATCTACTAGGCTGGAGGCCATCTTTACTCTACCACTGCCTCCCTCGACCATTCCGCTTGGCTCAAACTTCTGGAAAGTGAATACTTTGACGAAAGCTTCCAACGGCACTCCGTGCTGAAGCCCAATCGAAACTGCTATTGCAAACTGGTTCAACATTGCTCTCCACGCCGCACCTTCTTTCGAAGTGACAAGAATAATTTCCCCGAGTCTTCCATCTGGATATTCGCCAGTGATTAGTCGAACACTATGACCGCCAATCCTTGCCTTGACATTATCACCCTTTTTCTTATCTGGCAACGCACGGCGTGTCGCAATATATTCCACAAAGGACTTCGCGACAGGAGTGGCCACTTCCTGTGGAACTGGAAGGGCCTCCACGACCTGTTGCACCATTGTAGATACAGAGTCATCTTCTTCATCCTCTTCCAAGGAGGTTGTATCAACTAACTGATTCATCAGAGGCTGAGATAGCTTTGAGCAGTCCCGATAAACGGCGCAGGCCTTGATCATAGTCTCGTGGCTCAAGTCATATGCGGCTCTGATATCCTCTACAGTGGAGTCAGAGGGCATGTTGATTGTCTTTGAGATAGCTCCAGATATGAAGGGCTGTGAAGCTGCCATCATCAGTACGTGAGCCTTCCAATCGATAGCTCTCTTACCGTACTTCCCACAGGGGGTGGCACAGTCGAAGACAGGCAGGTGCTCATCTTTCAGGCCAGGGGAGCCTTCTATCGTACCTCTCCCGAAAACATAGTCATTAGCCTCATCCACCTCTGTCGAAGTGAATCCAAGATGGTCAAGTATGTCGAACCAAGGGTCGTCACACTGCTCCTGCGTCATGCCAAGGGACTCCTTACAGAAATCAATTCCTATTATCGAAGAAGCGAAGGCTCCCCTGATACCAAAAACGTCTGCCAAACTGGAATTGATTTTTGATACCACTTCTGGAGTGAAACCAAGCTCATCCAGCCTACTTGAGGTCAGATTGGGGCACCCAGTTAGACTCATTGTTCCCATAATGTATTCCATTATGCCGTTTATCTTGGGTTTTGAGTATCCGAGACGCTTCAATGCCGCGGGAACCCCGTTGTTGATTATTCTCATAGATCCACCACCGGCTAGGGTCTTATACTGTATTAATGAGAATTGAGGTTCTACTCCCGTGGTGCCGGCTCCCATGACCAGGCCGATCGTACCGGTGGGAGCTATGACAGTAGTCTGCGCGTTTCTATATCCGTGTTCCTCTCCCTCTCTCAGAGCCCTATCCCAAGCATCCCTTGCTGCCTCTAGAAGGTCTTTGGGACATTTCTTGGAATTAATTCCCATGGGCGTAACGGTTAGTCCTTCATAGTCCCCAGAAGGAGCATCATAGGCCGCCCTCTTGTGGTTCCTCATCACTCTTAGCATACTTTCTGAGTTCCTATCATAATCAGGGAAAGGCCCCATGAAGGAAGCCATCTCAGCACTGGTGGCGTACGACTCCCCGCACATTATCGATGTCAACGCTCCACATATTGCATATCCGCGCTCGTCATCATAGGGAATTCCCATATGCATCAGCAAGGAGCCTATGTTACAGTATCCAAGCCCCAGAGTTCTGTAGTCATACGAGCCTCTGGCGATTTTCTCGGAGGGGAACTGAGCCATTAGTACGCTTACCTCTAGCGTAGCTGTCCATAGCCTAACGCTATGCTTGAAGTCTTCAATCTGGAATTTATGGGTATCTAGGTCATAGTACTTCAGCAGGTTGATACTAGCTAGATTACAGGCAGTATCATCCAAGAACATGTACTCTGAACAGGGATTCGAACCATTTATCCTCCCTGCCTCGGGACAGGTATGCCACTCGTTTATGGTCGTATCAAATTGGACACCAGGGTCCGCACAGGCCCACGCTGTGTATGCGATTTTATCCCAAAGCTCTCCAGCGTCTAGAGTTTTGCATGCCTCTGGTCCCCTTCCTTCCTTGGCCGCCTTATCCAACTCTGTCCTCCAATGGAGATCCCAAGTTTCACCACTCTTGACCGCATCCATGAATGAGTTCGGCACTCTCACGGAGTTGTTACTATTCTGACCTGATACAGTCGTGTAAGCTTCTCCTTGCCAGTCGGTATCGAATACTTCGAAGTCGACACCCTTCCAACCCTGCTTTGCAAGATCAACTATTCTTTGAATATGGGGCTGAGGAACACAGTCTTTGATTGCCTTTACCATGGCCTTCCTCAACTTTGCATTTTTGCTCTGTTCAAACCTATCGGCATCACTATCAGAATCCCAAATCGCCTCCATCAAGGAGTTTGCATGCTTCTGAAGAATATTACTGCCAATCACCAGGGCAGATACCTTTTCCTCTTCACTGCTCTTCCAGTCAATGTACTCTTCGATGTCTGGGTGATCAAGATCTAGAGTGACCATCTTTGCTGCTCTTCGTGTGGTTCCTCCAGATTTTATAGCACCAGCAGCCCTGTCTCCAATCTTTAGGAATGACAGGAGACCAGAAGAGCTCCCTCCTCCAGAAAGAGGCTCGCCCGCTCCTCTAATCTTGGAGAAGTTAGAGCCTGTGCCCGAACCATACTTGAACAGTAGGGCCTCACGATTCCACAAGCCCATAATGGAGTCCTTGCCTCCTACCAGAGAATCCCCGACAGACTGAATGAAGCAAGCATGTGGTTGGGGGTGCTCGTACGCATTAACAGAGTATTCTAGCTCGCCCGTTTTTGGGTCGATGTATGAGTGACCCTGAGCAGGGCCTTCAATTCCATACGCCCAATGAAGACCGGTGTTGAACCATTGAGGGCTATTTGGTGCTGATCTCTGGCTAGCCACTAAGAAGCACATCTCATCGAAGTAAGATCTAGCATCAGCTTCGCTGGCGAAATATCCGTGCTTCCATCCCCAGTATGTCCAAGTCCCAGCGAGTCTTCGGAATAGCTCTCTTCCATCTCTCTCCCCAGTGTATCTGTCTCCTGCATCGATTGACTCTAATTTCTCATGATCAGGCTCGCTCCTCTGTAGCCATACTGGAACACCGTCCTCTGGTACCTTTCTGAGATATACCGGTACTCCCGCCTTCCTCAGATACTTCTGTGCTAGGACCTTTCCGGGCACACCCGAGTAGCCAGACGGTAGCCTAACGCCAGTAATCGAGTCTGCCATGGAACCGTCGGGATTTCTGATTTCCGCATCCATTTCAATCCAATCAAACTTCTCGAAGGGGTCCTCACCAGCGGATGTGAAACGTCGTTCGATTACCATGCCTTTCTCTGCATTTTTCTCATTTTTCGAACTCTTGACTTTCTGCTGCATCTCCTCTCAACTCCCATTATTCAACTCTCTGCATACACGTCCCGTGGCGCAAGGGATTCCGTCTTCAGGATGGGGGGTGTTTAATGATTGGTATATACAACCAACCAGAAGTTATGGATGAAGTATTTTTCTAATCAGGGGGAACCGGGGTATTGATATTTCTATTTCTCCAACTCCAAAGTCCAAGTCAGGGTTGCACCTGATCGAGTAATCATTATTCCGACACTACAGTACTTCTCATGGCTCTGCTCGATAAGCCTCCGAACCAGCTTCTCCGGAACATCTCCCTTTACTATGTATTTCATGTTCACAGATGTGAAAACTCGAGGTCTCTCATCAGATCTAACAGAGTCGATTTCTACTGTCGCGTGCTCGACATTATCTGACCTATCCTTCAACCCGTCAATCACGTCAATTAACGAGCAAGCCGCATGGGAGTGAAGAACCATCTCCATCGGACTAGGACTTGAATCACCGTATATTCCGAATACCGTTCCTCTTGAGGTCGTACCAACATAACCGTCCTCCTCTGTCCACCGCACTTCCCCATTCATGGCCTTCACTCGGAGTCATCCCACTTCAAGGGTTGGCTTCATGAATACCCCTGTGGTCGGAGATATGAGAAATATGACGCAGGACTCCACCATCCAACTCTTCGAAGGTACCTTGCAGGTTCCTGAAAACCCAATTATCCACTACATCGAAGGAGACGGGATTGGCATAGATATCACCCCAGTGATGATCAGAGTTGTAGATCAGGCGGTTTCCAAGGCATATGGCCGATCGAGACAGATACAATGGTCCGAGGTGTTAGCAGGTCAGAAGGCCTTCGATACGACTGGTGAATGGCTGCCGGAGGAAACCCTTCAGGCCATGAGAAGTGGGCTGGTCTCCATCAAGGGACCACTTACTACACCAGTGGGAGGGGGGATACGAAGCCTCAATGTCGCATTGCGTCAGAAGTTAGACCTATTTGCATGTGTCAGGCCTGTGCGGTGGTTCGATGGGACCCCAAGCCCAGTAAGGGACCCAGGGGCAGTAGATATGATAATATTCAGAGAGAATAGCGAAGACGTGTACGCTGGAATAGAATGGGAGGCAGGTACTCCCGAGGTCCAGAAGCTAATCCGATTTCTCCAGGATGAGATGGGTGTTGAAAACATTAGATTTCCAGAAACCTCAGGAATAGGAATCAAGCCTATTAGCTCAGAGGGAACTAATAGGATAGTTCGTGCGGCCATCAGGTACGCTATTGAAAATGACAAAGACTCTGTAACCCTGGTTCATAAGGGGAATATTATGAAATTCACAGAAGGCGGGTTCAGAGACTGGGGATATCAGCTAGCTCGTGACGAGTTTGGCGCTGAGCTCCTGGACGGAGGACCATGGTGCACCCTAGAGAACCCAAAAACGGGCAGGAGTATTACTATCAAGGATGTTATTGCGGATGCAATGTTGCAACAGGTTCTCACACGGCCTAAAGAGTACGGGGTCCTAGCTACCATGAATCTGAACGGGGACTACATTTCAGACGCTCTCGCCGCACAGGTGGGGGGAATCGGAATAGCCCCTGGCGCGAATATAAACTACGATACAGGAATAGCTATTTTTGAGGCCACTCACGGTACTGCACCCAAGTATACAGGTCAGGACAAGGTCAATCCTGGAAGCCTGATTCTATCGGCTGAGATGATGCTAAGACACATCGGCTGGGAGGAAGCCGCGGACCTGATTATCAAAGGCATGGAAGGGGCAATCTCAGCCGGAACCGTGACCTATGACTTCGAGAGACTCATGGAAGGTGCAACTCTACTCTCCTGTTCTGGTTTTGGAGATGCCATAATCTCTCATATGTGAGATGGTACATTGAAGGAATACAGCCAAGACGAACTCGAACTCCTCAGAGCGAGGATTTTAGAGATGGCCAGAGAGGCTGAGTCGAAGAGTGATCCCCTAATCTGGTTTGAGGAGCTCTACAAATCATCGGAAGGAAACGAGGAAATGATCCCTTGGTCCAACGGGGAGCCCAACCACCTCCTTGTCGAGTGGTTGGAGGACAAGCCTCCGCAAGGAAGGGCACTTGTGGTTGGATGTGGCCTAGGGGAGGACGCCGCCTACCTGTCCGAACTGGGGTGGAAAGTAACCGCTTTCGATATCTCTCCAACTGCAATAAGATGGGCGCGTAAAAATTATGCTAATCTGGATATAGAGTGGAGAGTAGAGGATCTCCTGAAGCTACCAACGGAGTGGAAGCGCAAGTGGGACCTTGTTGTTGAGGTCCATATCCTTCAAGCCATACCCGAAGAGATAAGAGTCATGGCCGCGCCCTTTCTCCCCAGCCTTTTAGCACCTGGGGGCAGGTTGGTTTCAGTCGGCCGTGTGGGTAACTCAGGAGTAAAAACAACAGGTCCCCCTTGGCCATTAACTAGGGAATTTATTTCATCTATCGGAGGGAATCTGGAGAACACTTCACTAAATATGCCTATCGAGTTAATCAATGGTGAAGAAATACAAAGATACATCTCAAGCTGGAAACTGACGG
>MDTC01045942.1_pt1 | contig 10564 bp, 10 predicted proteins | sample 811181 | NCBI WGS metagenome assembly MDTC01 (sample SAMN05326644, study PRJNA326480) | marine metagenome | isolation source: seawater | place: Pacific Ocean: North | collected 2011 | reverse complement strand
TGTACTTCAACTCGTCGATTAATAATTCATGAAGATATCTACATAAAGTTAGTTAGCGCCCTGAAAAAAGCTTACCTCCAACTTAAAATCGGTGATCCATTAGATATGAAAAATCATATTGGACCTTTAATTGATAAACAATCTGTCTCTGAGTATCTTCAAGTAATTGAAAAAGCTGACAAAGAAGGGGCTAATTGGATTATAAAGGGAAAAGCTTTAACTGGAAAAGGTTATGAAAGTGGGTGTTATGTTTCTCCATCTATAGCGGAGGTTAAAAAGAATTTTTCTGTTTTACAGATCGAGTCTTTTTCTCCTATTCTTTACCTGGTCAAGTATTCAGGAAATGTTCATAATGCTATTAAAATTCAGAATGATGTTCCACAAGGTTTATCATCATCTATAATGACACAAAATATTAAGGATTCTGAAATCTTCCTTTCACACTCTGGAAGTGATTGTGGAATAGCAAATGTAAATATAGGAACCTCAGGGGCTGAAATAGGAGGAGCTTTTGGCGGAGAGAAAGATACTGGAGGAGGAAGAGAAAGCGGATCTGATGCATGGAAGATATATATGAGAAGACAAACAAATACAATTAACTATTCTTCAAGCTTACCCCTTTCCCAAGGAATAAAATTTGACGTTTAAAAATACTTCCTATTTAGATGTATTCAACAACAGAAACAATATTTTATTTTTGGAAAAATTTTGTCCAAATCATTTTATTAATGATTTTAATTTTATCAACTTTAAATATCTTATTAGATAAAAAATACAAGGCTCTTAACTTTAGAATAAATACTTTTGGACTGATTATTTCATTTATTCAGTTTGTAATCAGTTTAATATTTATCTTTTTAAGGATTAATATAAATTTTGATTTATTTAAAAATATTGTGTTGAGTTTTTTGGCTATTGTTTTCATATTTACTGGGTGGTCTCTCCACTCGATTCAAAATACCAGTAGAAAAAAACATTTTAGAATTTTTATTTTCTACTTAGCAGGACTTTTATTTACATTTTTTAGGGATTGAATCAAATTGAAGACTTAAACTGCTTTAAAAATCTAATATCATTTTCAAAAAACATTCTAATATCACTAATTTGATATAAAAGCATAGCTATTCTTTCTATACCCATTCCAAAGGCATATCCTGAATATTCCTTAGGATTTATTCCACAATTTTCTAAAACATTTGGATCTACCATTCCACATCCCATAATTTCTAACCATCCTGTTCCTTTGGTAATTTTATGATCAATTTCTGTATCAAGTCCCCAATATATATCAACTTCTGCACTTGGTTCTGTAAAAGGAAAATAAGATGGCCTTAATCTAATTTTAGAGTTCCCAAATAATGATTTTGTAAAATATTCTAAAACTTGTTTTAGATCAGCAAATGAAACCTGTTTGTTTACATATAATCCCTCAACTTGATGAAAAATACAGTGAGATCTTGAAGAAATTGATTCATTTCTATATACTCGACCTGGTGACAATATTCGAATGGGCGGTTTATTATCTTCCATATATCTTACCTGAACTGATGAGGTATGTGTTCTTAACAATATATCCGGATTAGACTGAATAAAAAAAGTATCCTGCATATCTCTTGCTGGATGGTATTCAGGTAAATTAAGTGCAGTAAAATTATGCCAATCATCTTCAATTTCTGGACCATCAGATAGATCAAAGCCTATTGATGAAAAAATTGATATTATACGGTTTTTAACTATGGAAAGCGGGTGTCTAGTTCCTATATCTAAAACAGGACCTGGGCGTGATAAATCATTAATTTGTTGTTTTTTGTCGACTGAACCCAAAGTGGACTTTAGTTGAATGATTTTATCATTAACTGCTTTCTTTAAAATATTTATCTCTTTACCAAATTCTTTTTTTTCTTTTGAAGGAATATCTCTGAATGAGTTAAAAAAATTATTTAAAATACCTTTTTTACCTAGATACTGAATCTTAAAATTTTGAAGCTCTTTAGAGTTATTAGTTTCAAATTCATTAACCTTTTTTAAATGAATTTTTACTTTATCTATCATATTGTAAAAGTATTAAACTGATTTTAAATTCTATATATTTAATCAACAAATCTAGTTTCTTTTTTAACGAATTCTTAATTTAGTACTAAGCTTAAAAGTATGGATTTTAGTTGGTTTGATTTAATTGTGTTGTGTTTGTTTAGTTATGGATCAATAATTGGTTTTAAAAGAGGCTTTATAATAGAATTAGGAAATTTAATTAGTCTTTTTTTTGGGCTTTTTGCAGTTTTTAGATATTCTTCAAATCTTGCAGAATTAATTAATAGCATATTTGATTGGCCTTCATTTATTACTTATTCAATATCATTCATAATTATTTTTTTTAGCATTTCATATATGATATCGATGTTTGCTAAACTCATAACAAAAGCAATTAAGATAAGTGCCCTAACTTTATTTAATAGAATTTTTGGACTTTTTTTCGGGATTTTAAAGTATTTACTAGTCTTATCATTTATAGTTTTATTAATTAATGAAGTTTTTTTTATAGAGTCATTTGATATTAATAATAATCAAATTCAGTACTCTCTAAGCTATAAACCTTTACTATTTATTGCAGAGTTCATAATTGAAATAATGCAAGTAGAGGATTTGGGCGCCAATAACAATTGGGAAAACTTATAATTTTTCGATTTTACCCTCTGCAACCCATCCTTCAGCCCCATTTGACAATCTAATTTTTTGCCAACCTGTAAGTGTTTCTATCAATTCCACCTTTGTACCCTCATGTAAAATAAAGATCTCATCATCAATATTTGGCTCTGAAAATACAGGAAGTTCTTTAGCAAATATTATTCCAGTTGATATATTTTCTTTTTTTTCATTGTTGGACCATAATATCAATGAAAAAAATATTGAAAAAAGGAATGAAATTAAAGATAAAGAGAAGTAAAATCTCTTTATTGAAGATTTATATGAAAATAAATATAATAATGATAATATAAAAAATGATATGATAGATCCAATGGAAATATAAGCCCAAACTCTATCTGAAAATGTAGAGGTTATAAAATCAATTTTATTTTTAATCTGAGTTTGGGGTAAATCTTCTATTAAATCAATTCTTAAGTTTTTGGCAAAAGATAAATTGTTAAATACTTCTTTATCATTTGGAGATAAGGTAAGTGCTTTTTCATAATAAAAGTTAGATTCTGCAACTTTATTTAATTTATAATAACAGTTACCAAGATTAAAGTACAATTCAGAACTTTCAAGTCCATTATCTATAATTTGTTTATAATCATTTATTGCATCTTGATAATTTCCCTCAATGTAAGAGGTATTAGCATTTTCAAAAAGAATTGATGGACTTTGTGAAAAACCTATTTGAAGAAATAATAAAAATATAAGCTTTTTCATATCATAATTCTTTATCTATAAATTCAATAAGATCAATTGCAGAGTTATAATCCTCTTCCATTTTTACTTGGTTAATTGGAGAATATCTTGCCATTTCGCAATTTTTAATAACTTTTAAAAATAGCTCAACGGTTTGAATTTTTACTTTACTTTCTTTTAAAAGTTCAGCAATCAAATCCTTTTGCATATCTCCAGTTTCTATCTGGAGTTTTGCCTTCAAATAATTATTTAATGCCTTTTCTAGGGAGTCATAAAATTTTGATTTATTTCCAATTTGCTTTTTTGCATTTCCTAAAAATTTTATTGCTAGCTTATTTCTTTTTCTTAATAGAATTAAGTTATTATTTGTCTTTCTATTTGAAAATATTTTCCTTAAAAAGGAAATTATAGGCAATATTATTAGTGGAAGAGCATATAAAATCCAAAAGTATTTTTTTTGCCAAAATTCAATTTTATTAATAGAATGAAAATTAGATTTTAACTTAATGAACATTAAATTTTGATTATTACCAAAATTCATCTTTTGGTTGTTTGTTGAATTATTTTTAATACTTGCGATTTTTGATGACGAAATATCACCATAGACGTCAATAATATGCTCTGAAGAAGTAAGAGTTTGATATAATTCTTTTTTTGGATCAAAATAAGTAAACTCTATTTTTGGTATTGGGTATTTTCCTGGATAATTAGGAATAACAGTATATACATTTTTTACATTTCCATTCATCCCCTGAATATCTGTGATAACCTTTTCATTATATTCTGGTTCAAAAAGCTCAAAACTATTAGGAACTTTAATTTTAGGTAAATCAAATAGTTTTAAATTACCTTGACCAGACACCTTGACTGTTGCCACAAAAGATTCTGATGATTTAAGTGATCTTTTATTTACTAGGAAATCTAAATTAAATTCTCCAACTGCACCTGTAAAGCTTTCCGGTTGATTTACTTTTGGTAAATCTTTTACACTAATCACTCTCTTTCCAGCATTTACTGATCTTGAAACTTGTTTATATATTACATTTCCAAAAAAGTCTCTTTGTTTTGTAGGAATTTCAACTACAAGATTAATCGTCAGAGGTTCAATTACTAATTGACCTGTTTTTTGAGGATATAAAACAGTTTTTTTCCACAAAACCTCATTATATGATTCTCCCTTATATGATCCAAGTTTGACCTTTAATTGAGGTATATCAATTTGATTAGTCCAAAAATCTTCGAATTTAGGACTTTTAATTTCGCGTGCATCGGAGATTTTAATTGGATCCCTAAAATATAGTTTGTAGGTTATACTTATGGCTTCGTTTAAATAGGGATCAATTTTTGAAATCTCTGCTACTAATTGTATATTTTCATCTGCAAGATATTCAACACTACTAGTTTTACTGGGCTTATTAGTCGCATTGATTACATTAATAGAAACAGGTAATGTTTTATAAATCTTGTCCTTAAAAGTAATTTTTGCAGATCCAATTTTATAAGTTCCCTTTTTCTTTGGAGATAAAAAATAAGTGTATGTTTTAGAGAAAGTTCTCTTACCATTTATCCACGAATTACTTATTGATTGGTTTGGTCCAGCAATTAAATTAAATTGTGAAAAAGATGGTGGGGTAAAATCATCTCCATTTTCATTCATGACAAAATCAACTCTCAACCTTTCATTTATTGCTAATTTCTTTTTGCTTACCCTAAGATCAAAATTTACCTGAGCATTCAAACAAAAGGTTCCAAAAATTAATAATATTTGTATAATTAAACGCATATTTATCACCAATCTTTTTTTGATTTAGAGGGAACGCCTTTTACTTTTTTGGCATTTATTTTATCCTGAACCTTTTTCTCTTGATTATTCATTGCCTCAAGCAGACTTTTAACTTGTTCAGGGGATAATCTTCCTTGAGCTCGATTTTCTTTTTGTTGAGTATTGTCTAAATCATTATTTTTTTTACTTTTTGTTTCATCATTTTCATTGTTGTTTCCATTTTCATTTTTATTCTTTTTTTGATCATCATTTTCCTGATCTTTTTTATTATCTCCATTTTCATTTTTTTCATCATTATTATCAGATGATTTTTTTTCTTTTTTTTCTTTAGTTTTATCATTTTTTTTATCACCATCCTTATTATCATTATTCTTTTCCTTTTCAATAAGTGATTTGGCTAGAGCATAATTATACCTTGTCTCATTATCTGATGGATTATTTCTTAATGCACTTTTATAAGATTTTAAAGCTTTATCGTACTGCTTTTTTTTCATATAAACGTTTCCCATATTATGAAATGCGGAGTGTTTTTCTGATTTATCTTTTGAAAACTTTTGGGTCCTAAAAAATTGTTGAATAGCTTCGTCATAAGCTAATGAATTATATTGCGAATTCCCTAGGTTATAAAGCGCTTTAGTAGAATTTGGATCTTTAGATAGTGAATTTCTATAATCAATTTCAGCACCAGTAAAATCATTTATCTCAATTTTTTTATTTCCTTCAAATATATAATTATCATTGTTTGAATCCTGTGAATAGATAATTAGGCTAAAAAATATTAAAATATAAGTTACTTTATTCATTTTGATTTTTTTCATTAAAAAGATTAAGCTTTCTTAACCATAGAGTTTCGGTTTCAAAAATAAATAATTCAATTGTAAGCAATAAGAATGAAAAGATTAAGAATAGTTGAAATCTATCTTTATAACTAACAAATTTTTTTGCCTCAAATTCTTTCTTTTCCATATTTTTTAATTCTTCCAAAACAAAATCCAATACTTTTTGAGTATTATTTCCATCAATATATTTACCTCCAGAAACCTTTGATATTTGTTTCAGTATTTCCGAATTCTTTTTAGTTATTACTACCTCTCCTTTTTCGTCTTTCTTATAAGTTTCAAGAACACCATTATTTTTTATGGGGATTGGTGATCCAGATTCAGTTCCTATACCAAAAGTGAATATTTTAATACCCTTTGATGATGCCCTAACAGCTGCACTTTGACCCTCTTCCGAATGATCTTCTCCATCTGAAATTAAAAAAACAACTCTCTTGGTTTGGTCTTCATCATTAAAAAACGTTCCTGATAAATCTAAAGCAGAGTTAAGGGCTGTGCCCTGAGATGACATCATATCAGTATTTATAGCTTGTAAAAACATCTTTCCAGCACTATAATCAGTTGTTATTGGTAATTGAGGAATTGCTCTACTAGCATAAACAATTATTCCTATTCTATCACCTGCTAAATTATTTATTATCGCAGAAACTAATCTTTTTGCTTTTTCGATTCTACTCGGAGCAATATCCTCTGCTAACATACTTTTTGATACATCTACTGCAAATACTATATCAACACCCTCTCTCTTAACAGTCTCAAGTTCTGTGCCTATTTTAGGATTTATTAATGCAATAATTACAGATATAATTGAAATTATAAGAAGAGTGAATTTAAAGATGATTTTAAAATTTGATCTATATGGAATTAATATATTCAACATTTTTTTACTAATAATTCTTTTTTGAGTCTTAATCTTCCAACTAACTACCAGGATAAATATTAAAACTAATAATGGAATTAAAAGAAATAAATATGAAAATGATATGTCGTCTAATATATACATGATTTATATAAAACTTCTAAAAATTGTATTTCTTAATAAAAATTCAAAAAGAATTATTATTAAAGCTGTTATAACAAATGGTCTATATTTTTCTTCAAAATTTGTGTATTTAATTTCTTCTATTTCTGTCTTCTCTAATTTATTGATTGATGAATATATCTGAGCAAGTTTTTCATTATCTGTTGCTCTAAAATATTGCCCACCAGTTACACTAGAAATTGATTTAAGTAATTTTTCATCAATCTCAACTTTAGTCATTCCATATTGAAATTTTCCATTAGGTAAAATCCCAATTGGAGCTCTTGCCATTCCATTACTTCCGAGTCCGATAGTATATGTTTTGATCTGATACTCCAAGGCAAGTTCTGAAGCTATTTTTGGATCTATAAACCCTGAATTGTTTACTCCGTCTGTTAGTAATATAATTACCTTACTTTTAGCACGACTATCTTTTAATCTATTAACTGCTGTTGCTAAACCCATTCCAATTGCAGTTCCGTCTTCAATCACTCCTTTAAAACTAATTTCTGATAAGCTGTTTTTAATAATATTTTTATCATTAGTTATTGGTGTCATAGTATAACTCTCCCCAGCATAAACTACTAGCCCTATTCTATCTGATATTCTATCATCAATAAACTCAGAAGCTACTCTCTTTAAAGCTGACAAACGATTAGGTTTTAAGTCTTGCGCTAACATGCTTGATGAGACGTCAATTGCCATTACAATATCTATTCCCTTGTTTGTTTTACTTTTGATTGAAACCTCTGATATCTGTGGTCTTGCTATCGCAATTATCAATAATGATAATGCAATCAACCTTAGAATAAATAATATCGGTCTTAAATATACTCTAAAAGTTTTTTGATTTATTTTTTTTAGAGTAGGTAATTTTAACTTAGCTTGCTTTTTTTCATGGTAAAAAACTTCCCAAAATATTATTACCGGAAATAGAAGAAATAACCAAAAAAAGTATGGATTCAAAAAAGATATATTTTCCATAATTTAATTTTAGAGTTTTTTTATCAATTCAATACTATTAATCATTTTATTTAAAATTTTTTCTCCGTAACGATCATTCTTTTCATAAAAAAAAGTCATTAAAATTTGTCCTTCATCAAAATTTACTACTAATGAAGTAAAATTTGATCTCACCTTTTCTTTACTCTTGTTTTTAGAATAGTCCAAAGTTCCAGAAATCTTTAACGTAGGTAGTCCTTTTGGGGTTGTAAAATTTTCACTATTAAAAAGAATGTTTACTCCCCCAATTGTCTTTAGTCTATCAATAGTTTCATCGATAATCTTTTGGGTTTCTTCTGCATTACTTATATTGCTATCACTTTTATTCTTTTTATCCGATGAAATTGAATTGTATTTTGTTTCAAATAAAATCTCAGAATAAAAATTGGCTTCAATACTATCCATTTTAAAAAAAGTTATAGTTTTCTCTTTTAAAGTAATTCTTTTGAGAATTTTTGGACTTGAAATTTTTATTGGAGGTACTCCATACTCGGAAGTCACCCAATCCTGATCGATTAATTTTTTTGTTGGATAACGAAAAATAGTATCTCTAATAGGATAATAACCATAAATTAAAAATAGAATTACAAAACAAAAAAATGTTGAAACTCCTAATAAACTTAATATCCACTTAATTGTTCTATTTATTTTTTGCTTACGAATAAGCTCCTCATATTGTTTTTTAGCTTTTAATTCTTCTAAAGTGGGTTCTGGGAGCACTTCTTTTGTGTTAACCACTGCCTCTTCTACTAGCTTTATATCTATATCATTCTTTCCTATATCTGGAATAGCTCTTGCAAATTTTACTAAATCAGCAGTATTGAGAACTGTTTGTAAATTTTTTATGGTTTTATCCTCTAAATCTAACTTTCCATCTTTTTTTAGGTTTTCTAATTTCAATAAAAGTTGATCTGAAGTACTTTCAAGAGCATCTATATCTGTCTCTTCCTCAAAATATAACCTTAATACATCAATTAAATCAGAATAGTAAGATTTATATTCAATTTGATCTTTTGGTTGTCTTTTTTCTAGTTCCTTTAATGAATTTATTGCTTTTTCAAATGGAGGTATAATATTTTTTTTATTTAAAAGTCGGTTTTGATATACTTTATATAAAAAGGTTATAAAAATAATTGTAGAGATTATTAATAATAATAAACCAATTTTTAAAAATAAATATCCATAACTTTTTTTAACAATTTGAACAGGTTTAATCTCATACATCTTTTGTTTTAGGGTATCCACTTTAATATCATTCACTCTGATTTTAACTGGATTTGTCAACTTTGAAAATCCATTAATTAGCACTCTTTGTGATGGAATAAAATAATATCCAGAATCAAATTGAATTAAATTATACCTTTTAACTAATAGATAATTATCACCTAAATTTTGTGTGTCTATCGGAAAAGACTTAAGAGTTTCAATCGGATTGATTAATAATTTTTCAGGGAAAATTATTTCTTGAACTGAATCTACCTCAACATTCAAATAAAAGTCAATCTGTTCTCCAATATCATAGGTTGTAGATGTTACCTCTGCACTAACTTTAGAGTCAAGCTGACCTTTTGCAAATCCAAAAGATAATATGAACAAAAAATAAAAAAAATTATTCATTTTTATCTAGTTCGATTTTTAAAATACCCCAGTAGTTTTTTTACATAACTCTCTCTCAATTCAAAACTAATCGATCCAGCACCATTTTTTTTAAAAAGAGTTGAAAAAATTTCAGTATTTCTTGCATATTCTATGGAATATGATTCACGAATATGTTTTGAATCAGTATCAATCCAAGATATTCCTTTTTTTTCGGAATCAATCATAGGGACAAGTCCAATTTTTGGTATAAATGTCTCCATTTTATCATAAATCTTTATACCTGTTAAATCATGTTTTTTAGTGACAATCCTGAGTGTTTTATCATAATTTTTGTCAATAAAATCAGATAAAATAAATACAATTGCACTTTTTTTTATGACTCCCGATAAAAAAGCAAAAGCTTCGCTGATATTTGTCGATTTATTTTTGGGCTTAAATTCAAGTAACTCTCTGATGATTCTTAATATATGAGAACGTCCTTTTTTTGGAGGAATGTATAACTCCATTATCCCTGAAAACATGATCATTCCAACTTTATCATTATTTTGAAGAGCAGAAAAAGCAAGTGTCGCTGCAATTTCTGTAATTATCTCTTTTTTAGTAATAGATCCCGTCCCAAAAAATTCTGAACCACTTATATCAACCATTAGCATTAATGTTAGCTCTCTTTCTTCTTCAAAAACTTTAACATATGGACTATTATATCTGGCAGTTACATTCCAGTCTATTGATCTCACGTCATCTCCAAATTGGTATTGCCTAACCTCACTAAATGTCATTCCCCTGCCTTTAAAAGTACTATGATATTCCCCTCCAAAAATATGATTACTTAGCCGTCGGGTTTTAATTTCAATTTTTCGAACTTTTTTTAATAGCTCTTTCGTATCCATCTAAATATAAATTTTACTAGGGTACTTCGATCTCATTAAC
>MDTC01026422.1_pt1 | contig 10564 bp, 11 predicted proteins | sample 811181 | NCBI WGS metagenome assembly MDTC01 (sample SAMN05326644, study PRJNA326480) | marine metagenome | isolation source: seawater | place: Pacific Ocean: North | collected 2011 | reverse complement strand
TATTTTTCTAAGCTAAAGAAATATAATGTTTATGAGAGATATTTCTAAAATAAAAATCTAAAAAACTTTTATATTGTTGTAGTCCCTTTTTATGGAAAAATTAAATATTTTTTTTATAAAAAAAAATATTTAATTTTTTGCATGAATAATGTAGAATTTGATTAATTAAGAATTCTTTTAAAATGATCAAAAATAAATTATTAAATGTTTATTTTTTTCCTTTATTATTAATTTCATTATTGATACCACCTGCTGCTCATGCATATGCAGGCCCATCAGTAGCTATAGGGGTTATTATAGTAGCTTTCACAGTAATCCTCGCTTTTTTCAGTTCAATTTTATTAAAACTATTTAAGTTAATTAAATATATATTTAAATCAATAATCAATTTATTTTCTAATAAAAAAAATAAAGCAAAAAATAAGAACAAATAAGAAAAATGAATTTTTTTTTAATTCTTTCTTTAATATTAGCTGTAAGTTTTTTAAATATTAAATATTTTCCTAAACTTAATTTAACTAAAAAGCTAAATAATTTCATAAATTCCCTACGAAATCTTAAATCTGAGAAAGAAGATTATACTAAAATATTGGATAATATATCATTAAAAGGACTTATATTAATTATTTCATTTTTATCAATTATGGTCCCTTGGACTTTAATTTTTATTGTAAATATTTTATTGGGAATAAATCAATTTCTATCCTTTATTATTGCAACTATTCCATACCTTACTCTTATCAAATTTTGGAAAAAATGAATTCATATACTAATTTAGAGAAACAACTTAATAATCAATTTCTAGGTAATAATGAACTCTCAAGATATTTACATAATAGGAATTTTGGAAAGAAAACTGGAAAAGATATCAAAAAAATATTCATAACTGGATTAGCTAGATCAGGAACAACTGCATTGCTTAATCAAATATTTGAAATGGATGCGGTTGCTTCTATTCAATACAAACATATGCCATTCGTTCTTTCTCCAAGATTAAGTAGCATTGCTAGCAAATATATGATTTCATCAACATCCGAAAATAAAAAAGAAAGACTTCATGGCGATAACATTTTTATTTCTCATAATTCACCTGAATGCTTGGATGAACCTTTTTGGATAAAAGAAAATAATAAATATTTTCAAGAGCCCTTGACTAGCCAAATAAATTTGAATAAAAGTTCTATTGAAGCTTACGAGTATTTCTTAGATAAACATGCAATAATTCAAGGGAAAAAATATATTGTAGTTAAAAATAATAATAACCATATTCGAATATTACAAATTGCAAGTCATATTCGTAATTCAATTTTTATTGTTTTATTTAGAGATCCAGTTTATCAATCTTTATCTCTTTTAAATACTCACAAAAGAATATCAGATTTTCAAAAAAAAGATAAATACATAATAGAGTATATGAACCTTATAGGTCATAGAGAATTTGGCTTAAATCAAATTTATTTTAAATACGATGAGCAAAGTTTAAAAAAACTGAAAAAAAGTTCAGTCGAAGGGAATTTATCTTTTGAGTATTGGCTTCAATCATGGATAAATACATATAGTTGGCTCTCAAAAATTAATTTAAAAAAAAATAAAAATATATTTTTCTTATCTTACGAAGAATTATGTTCAAAAAATAACTCAATTATAAATAAACTTTTTAATTCAATTAATCTAGATTTACCCAAAGAAAACTCACTAATAAATAAAAACTCTCAAAGTAATAATCTTAAAAAAACTAAATTAATAAAAGAAGCAAATTTAATTTATGAGAAGCTCAAAGAAAAGTCTTTCAAGTAAACATTCATTTCTTTTCACAGGCCTTGAGTTTTTTGATTTCTAGTCCTTCGGGAATTTCTTCATAATATCTAGACCAGCCAAGCATATAAATTTTTCCAGATTTAGCTTTATTTAAAAAGCTCCAAAGTAGTTTTTTATTCAAAGGATCATATTCAAATAGTTTTCCTTGATTGGTTGCCTCTATATATATATTTCCATTTTTAAGAAATCTTCCTCTTCCTTGGGTTGTTGTATTTGGGACGAAATTTTTAGGAAGATTATTAAAATATATTCTATTTTGCGAGAGACCTTGTTCTTCAACATTTCTTCCTAAATAAAATTTTGTAAAATTTGTCTTTGGAAATTTTATTTCAATAAGAGAGTTACCTCTAAAGGTTCCCATAGGTGTATTTTTTTCAACACCATTATCAAAAATTGAAACACTATTTTCTCTATCAGGTATAGGGGTAATATCATGTTGTAAATCTGCAATACCTCTAATTACCCATTCAACTTTATTTTTCGATAGGTTATAACTAATTAACCCATAATTTCTCATACTTAAATAAAGGATTCTCTCTCCCAATTTATTAACGAATGGATGTATATCATTTAAATGATAAGGATCGGACCAATCTTTATTGAGAGGAGAGTTTACATCATGAAGCAATCCTAATGAATAAAAAATTTGATCTAAAGGAATAATTTCTTTTATATTTAGATTTTTATCTAATATAGATATTGCTTCATCTCTATAAATAATATCTTTACCCAATTTTTTGCTACCTTTAAATTTTTCGTAATTTTTATAAAAAGGGTTTTTTAACTTTGAATTAGCAATAGGAATATAAATAAGACCTTCTTGATCCACCTCGATAGAATGATGATACCAATAGTCTGTATTAATTTTCTCAATATTTCCACACATATCAAATCTTAAAACAGGAGCGTTACTATTTGTAGGGATGGTAATTATTGAACCATCATTTAAAAGCACTGGATGTTTTAATCTTATTTTAGACCTATCCTCCATAGTCATTTCATTGAGCAATTTATCAAGATTAATTTCCCAAGAATGTACTTTTTGTTGTGATTTCAAATCCCATAATTCTATTGCAGGTTTAAAATTATCTCCATTATATTTACTAAGTAATAAAAAGCCTTTTACTTTATTAGAATTTTTTGGATAATTGAATTTAAAACCTGTTGATAAGTTTTTATATTTTTCAAAGCCTTCAAAATATTCTAATCTTCTCCCTGGAAATAAAAACCTTATATTATTCAATTCTCTAAATACTAAATCTGCAGTTTCACTCGTTTTACAGGATAATTTATTAATAATATTTACTTTGTCACACCTATTTCTAGATCTTATTAAATCTCCCCTTTTTAATAAAAAGCTAAAGAAAATGAGGCCACCTAAAACAATCGTTAGTAGGTAAAAATTACTGATGATATCTTTTATAATTTTTTTATTCATTTTTTATTTTATAAAAATTGAATTAAATACTTTTTATACAATATCACTATCAAATGGTAATTATTTCTATATGAAATTGTCTTTAATATTTTAATTCCTTTTGCAAAGTATTAATCAACCAATTTTGGTATATTTTTCTTCCATATAAATTAAAATGTCTAACATCTGCATAATTTTCTTTTTTCATTAATTGTTTATGAATATCCTCTGAGTGAAAGATAAATTCTGGCAAAAAATTCTTAATTTGTTCCATTTCATTATCTGTAGGATATCTTTCATAAAGTCTAGGCATTCTTATAAAAATTAATTTTGAATTATTCTTTTTAACTAAATTTCTTATCTCATCAATCATTAATAAGTCAACCTTTGCTTTATTTCCACATGCTAATTCTGATTGAGAAAAATCTAAAGTAGGAATTCCAAAACTAAAGCCTTTATAAAGAGATAAAATACTTGAATTTTCTAAAGAATCATTAGTAACTCTTGGTTGAAATGAACCATCCCTATCGCCAAAACGTTTTACCCAGTAAATATCTTCATAACCTTTTATATGTGGCGGGAATAAAGATCTATAATAAATTAATTCCTTAAAATAAATAATTAACTCTTGAAAGGATCTATTAAAAACGAATAAAAATCTTTGTAAAGAAAGAAAATAACTTGTAAGTAAAGGAATATTAAATGCTTTTGAATAGATGAATGGTTCTTTTAAAAAGAAATTATGATTGTAAGTATGCCTTAGATTAAATATAAATTCTTTAGCAGAATTAACATTTGTATTTTTATTTCTATTTTTAAATTCTTCAAATTTGTTTGATGTGAAGTAAGATTCATTATTCATTTCATCATATTCTCCCAACTTTTCCTTATCAAATTTTAAATTTTCCAAATCATATATATTCAGAAAATTACTCTTCACAAATTCATTAAAGGTAGGAATAGATTCCTTATTATTTACAACAAACTGACTAGGTAAACAATCATAATAAAAAGACCCAATATTTACATCCAGCATAATAATTTTTGGCTCATAGCCTAAATTAAATATTTCTGATATTAAAGAATAAGATCTTAAATAAGTTCTACCTCTAAAACCAATATTTAGGGTTTTTTGATTTACTTCTTCTCCTATAGTTTTTGGATCAATTCCTCTATTTACTCTAGAGTTTCCTAGAAAAAAGATCTCGATTTTTTTATTTCTGTTTCTATTAAGGATTCTTGAAAGATAAGCTGAACCATTACCATTAAATCTGGTTAAAGAAAATTTAGGTAATCCAAATATTATAAATATAATGACAAAAATAATTGGAGATAGAAATAAGAGTAAAAAATATTTACTATTATATAAATTAGCTAATTTAGTATTTAATTTAATATTTTTCAATTTTTTTTAATTTGCATATCTAGGAATTACCCTGTCATAAGGATAATAAATGAAAAATAGTATAAGACCAAATAAACCCCAAAAATACCATGAATTTAATATTTTAATTAATTTTTTTTTATTATATTTCATAAAAATTTAACTTATTAATTAAATCTTATATAACCTGTTGATAATGAAGAAAGAATTGAAACTATATTAAATGTTATAAACCATCCTAAAGCTTTTTTAAGAAAGCTATTAGATATAATTTCTAGGTTAAATTTAGGGGCAAATGCCATAAATGAACCATGGCCAATTCCCCAAATCAGAAAAGGAATTGATATTTTATGCCATAATCCTGCAAAAACAAAAGATATAAAAACTCCTAATTTTCTATTATTTGTTGCTCTTAGATAACTTTTATAAATATATGTACCTATGAAACCACTCATTGATATGTGCCATCTTTGCCAATATTCCTGAATATTTGTTGCTAAAAAAGGTTTATTAAAATTTTCAGGAAGCACTACACCAAATAACATTGCTGAACCTATAGCTATTGAACTATATCCGCTAAAGTCAAAAAATAATGCTATAAATCTAATATAGCTTCCGTAAAAAATAGAAAAATCATTAGGCGAATAACTTGGTATAAAAGAGGAAACATAACTACTTATTATCATTAATGAAGAGATTCCCCAGAATATTCTGCAAAAAGCAATAAGAATATTCTTTAAAGAAAGAAATTTATTCTGAGAAAGATTTTTTTTAATCAAATCTTCACCCCATTCTTTACTACCGTGTATAGGGCCTGCTGGGAAACTAGGAATAAAAGTTAAGGTTACTAAACTCTCAATCAAATTAATTTCATTTCGCTTTAACCAATATTTTAAAATAATAAATGATTTAAGAACAATGAAAGTCCCTCCTATTAAAGTAGGTGTATTTTGAAAAGTTAAATTTGAAAAAAATTCCAAAGAAATTGAATAAACTGAATTATTCAATAATGGACCTGATAATAAAAAAAGTGGAAAAACTGCTACCCAGCAGTAACTTGTAGTTAATCCAAATATTTTTATCAATTTGTATAAAAAAAATATTATAAAAAATTCTAAAAATATGAATAGAAGAATATAGGGACTTGCTATTAAAAGAAAAACTATATTTATCAAAAACAATGCAATAAATTCAAATTTTTTATTAGGAAAAATTAATCTTAATGTCCAATAGAAACTTAGTGAAAAAAGTAGGTAGAAAAAATAAATAGCAGTTGGGAATAACATTTTCTTTCTAACCCTTATTTATATCTAATAAAACTTTTTTAATTTCTCCATATGAAATTTTCCCATTTTGAGTTCTTGGAAAATTAAATTTAAAATATTTTATTGATACTGTTAAACCTAAACTTCTATAGAATTTCTTAAGTGTTATTTCCTCCTCTCGATTAATAGTTGAGAAGTCTTCTTTAATTAAGCAAACGAATACCTCATAATCTTTTAAACTATTTTCTTTTCTGATAGGAAAAATTATTATTTTATCTTTTAAATATGAATATTTTTTGATTAATTCATCGGCAAGATTATCACTATTGAATAATTTCCCCTGGAAATTAAAAGTTTTATCTTTTCTTCCTTTATGAATCAAAAAACCATCATTATCAATTAAACCTAAATCACCAGTTTTAAAAAAACCTTCTTTTGTTATTCTTTTATCCCATTCTTTTTTATTTAAATACCCCTCACAGAGATGAGCTCCTTTGATAAGTATTTCACCAATCTTTTCATCTTTAAAATCATGAGTATTATCCAAATTTTCATAATTAGAAATTATTATCTCTGTATCATCAGCGGGATAACCTTCAGTATTTAATTTATGTTGATATTTAGAAATATCATAAAATGTAGCCCTCATATATTCGGTCATACCGTAATTAAGAAAAATTTTGGTATTAGGAAGTCTATCGATTATAAATTGTTTTCTATCAGCAGGTAAAAACATTCCTCCCATTTGAATATATCTGAGCTTATTCGAGAAATCTAAAGAATATTTTTCTATAGAAAGGATACTAAATAATACAGATGGCATAGTAGATAATCCTGAAACTTTTTTCAATTTCATAATCTTTTCTATTGAAGAAGGTTTTAGCATTAGAGAACTATTTAAAAAACAAAAAGGGTTAGAAACTAAACCGCAAGACAGAATTCTACCTAGACAAAAAGCATGATCCAATTGAGCATATATAACCTCCTTATCTAAAGGAGTCATTGACATTTTTTTTGCCATAAATTTTGAACAATTGATTATTGCTTTGTGGCTAATATTCACAATCTTTCTAACACCTGAACTTCCAGAAGTGAAAAGTAAAATAGATTTCTTAAATTCCAATTCTGAACCAATTTCAATTAATTTAATAAAGTCATATTCAATTTCATTAATAAATAATTTATATATTATTTTATATTTACTAAAGCCTAAACTATTTAATTCAAATTGAGGTAAAAGTAGAAATTTAAATTTAAATTTTAAAATGTTATTTTTAAACTCACTAATAAGATTATTTGTTTTAAGAATAGATAATCCAATATCCTTTTCGAAACTAATCTTTAGCAAAGAAAGTATTATTTCTTCTGGACAATTAATGCAAAGTATACTATGGATTTCATCATTTAAAGATAAGAAATCCTCTAAGTCTAATTGTCTATATTTTTTTAAACTGCCATCAATATTAATTGGCCTAAATTCCAATTTCATATCATGAATATAATCTTATTTTCTTAAGGTTATATTATTAAAGTTTAAGGTTTAATACTATAAGTATTTTTCTTAATAAGATTAATATATCCAAAATGTATAGCACCACAAATAAATGCATCAAATTGTTAAGAAAAAAGGAAAAAAGATTAAATATTTCCTTCATTAAGTAAGTATTTATGGAGATTTGGGATTAAATAACATCAACTCAAGAATTAGTACAAGTGAAGGTCCTCATTCTCGTTTAACTTGCATATTAGATAAAGGAATGCCTTTAGATATTTTGAAAAGCTATCTCATAAGTTATTCAAAATATATTCGCCTTGCAAAGTTAGGATGGGGGATTTGTCTAGTCGATAAAAATTTGCAAGAAAGAATTAAATTATACCAATCCTTCAATATAGATGTATGCCCGGGAGGAACATTATTTGAACTATTTTATAAGAAAAATAAATATGATGAATATTTTTCTTATATAAAAGAAAATAATTTTAGCGCATGTGAAATAAGTGATGGAACAATTGATATGACTATTGAAGAAAAACTTAATTTCATAACTATTGCCTCCAAAGAATTTTTTTGCCTATCTGAAGTTGGAAGTAAAGATCCAAGCAAAATTGTTGCCCCAATTAAATGGTGCAATCAAATTAAAGCAGAATTGAACGCCGGCTCTAATTTGGTAATTTTAGAAGGAAGAGAATCAAGTAATGCAGGAATATATAGGGAATCAGGAGAATTAAGAAAAGGATTAATTGAGGAAATATTAGATTCGAATATAAAAATAACGGATCTTGTATTCGAGGCGAATAACAAATCAAATCAAGTAGATTTTTTAAGTTTATATGGTGCAAATATAAATTTTGGAAATGTAAGTATAGAGGATGTACTACCTCTAGAAACTCTAAGATTAGGAATTAGAGCTGATACTTTGAACAGATTTGATTTTAATTTTTAAAAATAAAATTGCTTATTTCATAAAAAAACTAGTCGCACTGGTATAATTAAAAATTGATCTAAGATTAAAAATGAATCAGGAAGATGCCTTAAATACCATAAAAAAAGCATTAAATTCTACACAAGCTGAATATTCTGATGAATCAATAAAACTTGATACAAATTTGATAGACGAAGGTATATTAGATTCCCTTGATGCAATGAGTTTTTTATTTGAATTGGAAACTATTATTGATAAAAAGATAACAGAAATTGATGAGGAGTTTGAAGATTTTAATGTAGGAAAATTTGTTGAGATACTTAGAAATTATTAATTAAATTTTGTTAAACATCAATTATTTAATTTAATTTTTCCATGAATTTTTAAAGAATTTAATCTCATGAATTATAAACTTAAAGCATTTATACAAAATACCATTTCAAAACTACCTTCTAAAATTTCTTATAAGACATATTTTCTTATTCAAAAGAAATTTGGTATGTTGAAAAATATAAATCCATATAAAAAACTTAGGAGAGGTTATAAGATAATTCAGATAATAAAAAAAATAGACGAAGACTATAAAAGTAAAAGATTTATCGAAATTGGAGCAGGAAAAGCACCCATATTACCATTATCCCTTTATCTTCATGATGCAAAAGAAATTACTACTGTTGATTTAAATCCTTACTTATCTCATTATGTTTGGGATTGTTCTATATCTTGGATATCAAAAAACAGATCATTTTTAAAGGAGGAATTTCCTTTAATAAATCATGAAAAACTTGATTTCATATCAGAAATAAAAATTAAAAAAAACCAACTAAAATCTTTTCTAAATGAAATTGGCATTAAATATTTAGCACCATGTGATGCAACAAATTTACCATTAGAGGAAAGCTATTTTGATTTTCATATATCTTCTACTGTATTAGAACATATTCCAAGAAATATACTTAAAGGAATAATGGAAGAATCAAAAAGGATTCTTTCGTCTAGTGGTACTTTAGTTCATGGTATAGATTACAGCGACCATTTCTCTCATAGTGATAAAAATATCTCTCCAATACATTTCCTAAAATTTAATCAAAAAGATTTCAAATCATTGGCTAGTAATAGATATATGTACATGAATAGAATGCGTGATGATGATTTTCAAGAATTATTCGATAATTTAAAATTTACTACAATTTTTAAAGAAAGACAGATAGATAAAGAGCTAATTAAATTGCTAGATATAGAATCTGTAGATCTGCATCCTGACTTCTCAAAAAAAGATAAAGAATGTATTGCTAATCTCCACACATGGTTCGCATTGAAATATAAAAAAATCTAAAAAAATTATTAAAAGGTTTCCATAATAATAAGACCTCATTTAATACTTATAAAGTTGTTAGATTTAGAGTGATTAATTAATTTCTTAAACAAACCTAATGAATTTATAAAAGAGATATTAAATCTTGAGATTAATCGAATTTAAATCATATTATTTCCAATATAAATATATAAAAATTTATCATATTTCTCTAATATCTTAGGTAATTTTAGAATTAGTTATTAATGATTATTCTTTTAAGAATAAGAAATTTGTTCTAGAAAAGATTACAATTTATTTAATAAAATAATTAAACTAAATTGCAATTAAACTAATTTACCCAAAAATATAATTTGGAGGACCATAAATTATCATATCAAAAATCAAAAAAAGTAATGAAAATACCCTACTTCCAATTAAAAAAAATTTCACTTTAATAGATTACTTCTATTTATAAAGAAAATAATTTTAAACCCTAAAGAGTTTATTAATTGATGATAATATTATAATATTTACAAAGCAAGTTTATCATAAATTAATGGATTCAAAGTTTAAGTTATATATTTTAAAAAGATTATTTTTCACCTATATTTCAATATCTATCCCTGCTAATTTATTTATTAAAAATATTTATTTAAGTAAGTTAGCCCCTAGTTCTATTTCTTACGGAGATTTCACAACATATCTTGATCGTACTTTTGCTAATGATTGGTTACCAAATTATGGTTTTACCTTGTTTATACGTTTTTTTGGATTAGATAATATTAATCAAATTAAATCAATGATATTAGCTAAGTCAGTAACTACTATTGGAGTAATGATGATAATTATATCTATATTGAATGTTCTATATTATACAAATTACTCACAAACTAAAGTAAAGGAAATTCTTTATCTTTTTACGATACTTATTGCTATTAATCCTTATTTCTCTATTGCAGG
>MDTC01160567.1_pt1 | contig 10565 bp, 7 predicted proteins | sample 811181 | NCBI WGS metagenome assembly MDTC01 (sample SAMN05326644, study PRJNA326480) | marine metagenome | isolation source: seawater | place: Pacific Ocean: North | collected 2011 | reverse complement strand
CCGATGAACGCGGCTGCATGATTAAGGGCGTCTGTGGCATTTTTCTCGGTCAGCGTCCGCTCAGCCTTCAATCGGGTGCTCGAGACAACCCGAAAACGCGGCTTTAGGGGTCGAATGGCCTCAATGTTTTCATTCATCTCGATAATCTGGCCTGCGATTAGATCCAGTTGCCTTTTGATGGCGTCCATAGAATCGAAATCGTCCTTTGAGTGTTCATCATTAAGGCGAGACATTTGACTCTCGAATCCTGTTTTTTCTGTCCGGCGTGACGCCCCGAGACTCGACTGTGACCAACGTCCCATTTTCGTCCAGGTACAGCCTATGCATGTAGAGAGTTGGCAAAGACTGATACGTCGTATAGGACCAAAAACGGAGTACAGGCCCGTTGGCGCCAGGCTCGATCCGAGGCGGTTCGACTGTCTCGTCTACGTGTAAGTGGTCTCGCCAAGCGGCGAGGCTTGCACGATCCACCAGATGTCCACTTGCCCGCTGAGCACACAGCGCCAAAAGTGCCCATGTCTTTGCCGGATGGCGGACAGCCCCCTCGACAAATTTTTGCTCGGTAAAGATGACGGCTGCGGGTGTTTCGTCTCTCATGAGTCGAGTGTTTTTATCGATCAACCAATGCTTGAGCCCAGAATAATGAGCATGAAGCGTACTGGTCACGCACTGTAGCTCGTCGATGGTCCACTGAATTGTGTCGACGGTGAACGACTGCCGCGGGTACATCTTTTCTAAGTGAGCCTGCACGATTTTCTCTATTGGGTCAGGGCGATGCCCATCAGTCGATGTGATGGGTGCATCGGCGACCACAGGCTTTGAACAAGCCGCAAAGAGCAGCAACAAAAATAAACAAATGGTCTTCATCTTCCCCTTTGGCCCCTTTTTAACCCAATGCTGACTTTTTGGATTGAGACTCCACCAAAAAACGGTCTCCACTGCCTGCAAATCGCAGTCTGGAGGAAGCATAGACATATGCGTCTGAAAGGTCGAATACGATTCCAAGGCTGGTCTCTGTTCTCACCAGCGCAGCAATTGGTCCTGAACACCAGAGCACGGCCATTAATTATTCGTCATTGGAATATGCAGACCACCAAGCGGCTCTGCCTATACCATCGAGGGGTACTCAATCTGGAATCCTTTTCTCACTCACAAAAATGAGCTACCAATCAGGTCCAGTGACACCGATCCGACAAGGACCCTGCATGCGGTATTTTCTTCTTTTTTTATGTACGGCCTTCGGTGTGTTTTTCACGCCCATCGCATCTGCCCAGGACGATGAGGCCGAACTGAAAACCTACGATGAACTCAGAGATCAGGGTCTGCTCTACGCCAAAAGACAAAAGCCCAAACGGGCTATGATCTTCTTGAACAAAGCCTATGCATCAGAAGGCGGTAGAACCGACTTCAAAACGGTCTTTTACCGTGGAGAAATCGCCTACGAACTGCTTCGGATAGACCTGGCTTTCCAAATGCTGAAAGAAGCCGAGGCACTGGCCGGAGAAGACCCTCGAAATATAAAGAAAACAGTCCGATTGCGGGGTGAATTGGATGGTCTCTATGGTGGTATTTTAGTGAAGCCCGCTGTCGGTGAGACAAACGTGGTGGGGCGAATCTTTCTAGAGAGCCAACAAGGTATTTTAAATCGCCAAAAAAGAGCGTTATTCCAGAGTATCCGAGAACGTTTTCGGGCCACCGAGGTCACGTTGCCGACGACCATTTATCTCCCTCACGGGGACTACACGGCCAACAACATCCCGGTATCCGTTCGGTCTGGGACAATTGCCACCGCTGATGTGTATCTCCAAATTGACCGACGACCAGACTCAGGGTCGGGTGTTGCTGTAAATGGGTGGTGGATCGCTGGTGCGGGTACGGCCGTGGCCATCGCCACGTCCATCGGAGCTTATTTTTTATTTAGCGAAGAGCAGACACGGCACGTTGACCGAGTCTTACTCGAGCGGAGGGCACCATGATAATGCGTCCAACGAACGGATTGGTCATGGTGTCTTTGGTCCTGGCATTCATCGCCTGTAACGGTGAAAAGATTGAGTATCGCGATCGACCGCTGACCATTGACCTAACTGCGTGTCTAGGGGCTGAGACTGGTGGACCGGCGAGCACGTGCCGTGAGCAGATCAGCACCGATGTCTCCGATGAAGCCATAAATGGCTGTCTCATCATGGCTTTTGGCCCTGATGACGACGTCCGCATCTCCCACGTTGCCCTATCCTGGGCCAATGATTGGTTTAACTTAGGCCCCATCGAACCCATCACAGCCGCTCCAGGCGAACGCGTTCGCGCTGAGTTATATCTCTTTTCAAAAGCGCAAATGGCACCCAATTGCGAAGAGGCCGGACTGACTTTTGGGACCACTTGTGATGCTGCAAACCCATGGTGCCTCATCAAACTGACTCAACCGGAGACAGCGCTTGCCAATGACCGTATCGAACTCGACTTTGGGGGGGCCAATGGTCAGTGTCAAACCGAGGGCCAGTTGGCAGCCAATGAAACTATTGAGCGCTGCGACGGGGCCGACAACGACTGCGATGGTCAAATTGATGAATCGATACCTGAGTCTGGAGATGCCTGTGAGACAGGACGCCCCGGCGTATGCCTGGCCGGGGTATCCCAATGCATCGATGGGGCAGTCGTCTGCGTTGGTATAATGCCCACGGCCCAAGAACTCTGTGACGGTCTAGATGACGATTGCGATGGTCTAATCGATAATGGTTTCGATGTGGGCATGCCCTGCGAAGTGGGACTCGGACTCTGTCTGGCCCAGGGTGTAAAGACCTGTACTGCAGATGGGGCTGATACCGTTTGCGATGCAGAGGCCCTCGCGAGCGCACCGGAAATCTGTGATGCACTGGACAATGACTGCGACGGGGTCGCGGATGAAGCGTATGACCTAGGCAGCCCCTGTGAGGTCGGCGTCGGTATCTGTCAGCAAATTGGCCAAGTCGTCTGTGGTGGGGATGGGCAAAGTACGTGTAGTGCCTCGGCATTGGCACCCGCTGATGCTGAGTCGTGTAATGGTCTCGACGACGATTGCGATGGCCAAATCGATGAGGGCATGCGCTTTCTTAATGTCGGAGACGCCTGCCGGGTCGGTGTTGGTATTTGCAGTCGTGACGGCCAGTATATCTGCACGGCAGATGGCACCGAGACCAGGTGCAATGTGGATCCAGGCGCGCCCGCTGGCGCCGAACTCTGCGGGAATTTCCTCGACGACGATTGCGATGGTCAAATGGACGAGGCAGAGGGTTTATCGACGGCGTGTACATCGGGTTTGGGTGTCTGTCAGCGCACTGGTGTCCTGTTATGCAATGACGATGATCCAACCACCCTCAATTGCTCTGCCCCTATCGTGCAACCGACGGGTGATGACATTAACTGCGATGGTCTCGATGACGACTGCGACGGCACTGTGGACGAGTCGTATGTCGTCACAGCCAGCGAATGTGGCGTTGGTGCATGCACAACCATCGGAGAGACCGTGTGTCTCGATGGTAGGCCAACGGTGCAGTGTACAGCACGCCGACCAGGCCAGTCGGACATTGCCTGCGATGGCATCGATGAAGATTGCGATGGACAAATAGACGAAGGCTACCAAGCCGACCAATTATCGTGTGGACAAGGTGTGTGCACCCGCAACGTGGAGACCCGATGCGTCAGTGGTGCAGAAGACCGACTGTGTACACCTGGACAACCAGACGGGCTCGATACGGATTGCAATGGTCTCGATAACGATTGCGATGGCAATGTGGATGAAGGGTTTGTCGACCGGGTGACCCAATGCGGCACTGGTCTATGCCAGCGATCAGGCACGTTAAGCTGTGTCGATGGCGTACTCGTGGACAGCTGCGAAGTCGCTGCACCAGGGGGCATTGATAATCGGTGCGACGGCCTGGATAGCGATTGCGATGGGCGGATTGATGAAGACTATAGAGGGGACAATACCGTCTGTGGATTTGGGTGTAACTCAGCAGGTCAGATGATTTGTCAAAATGGTCAAGTGGTCGATACATGCGAACCCCAGATGCCCGTCGCGGATAATGACATCACATGCGATGAGGTGGACGACGATTGTGATGGACGCATAGACGAGAATTACACAAGCCCCATTATCACCTGTGGTGTTGGCGTCTGCCAGCGGTCGGGTGTGAACCGATGTGATGACGGTGTTCTTGTGGCCGAATGCGTTGTTGGCGATGCGGGTGAAGAACTCTGTGGAGACACTCTCGACAACGACTGTGACGGCCAGACAGACGAAGGCTTTGCGGCACTGGGTGCCGCCTGCACAGCGGGCCTTGCGAGCTGCGCACGGCAGGGTATCCTCACATGCAACGCCGCGCGCGATGCGCTCATTTGCGGCGCTGTCGCCGGACCAATTATTGGGCCTGACACCACCTGCGACGGGGTCGATGATGATTGTGATGGCACCCTTGACGAACATTATACGGCCTTACAGACCAGCTGTGGTGTCGGCGAATGTGGCTCGACGGGAAACACATCATGCCTCGATGGGTTGGTGCTCAATAGCTGTACACCTGGTCAACCGATAGCCGAAATTTGTGATGCCAGAGACAACGATTGTGACGGTCTAGCCGACGAAGTATGTAATGGGCAACCCTGTAACGTCGACGACGATTGCCTCAGCGGGATCTGCAATAACCTGGGCAGTCAAACCTGCGAGCCAGCCGACGAATGCGGCAATGGCCGTATCGAGAATGATGAGCCCTGTGATGATGGCAATACCGACAACGGTGATGGCTGTTCGGACACATGTTTAAGGGAGACCGGCCAAAACTGCCAGAGCGATGCTGATTGCGTCGGTCTGTGTAAGTCAGACGAAGGCCTGTGTGTGTTGGATAACACCTGCGGTAATGGTGCACGGGAAGCCGGTGAAATCTGCGACGATGGCAATCTTGATGCGTTCGATGGATGCGCCGATGATTGCACCATTGACGCTGGTTTTGAATGTGATGGACAACGCCCCTCAACGTGCAGCCCAATCACCTGCCAAGTCGATGAACAAGTCCAAGCCAACGCCTGCATCGCCTGTCCCGCTGGCTCAACAAACGCCGCCGGTGATGTTGCTACCGGGGCTGACACTGACTGCGAGGCGACACTCTGTGCTGCGGATGAGCGCGTTGTAAGCAACATCTGCACCGCGTGTCCTCCTGGCACAACCAATGCCGCTGGTGATGTTGCCACCGGGGCTGACACTGACTGCGATGCGACACTGTGCGCCGTAGATGAACAAATCCAAGCCAACGCCTGCACCGCGTGTCCTCCTGGCACAACCAATGCCGCCGGCGATAATGCAAGCGGGGCGGACACTGACTGCGATGAGACACTCTGCGCCGCGGATGAGCGCGTTGTAAGTAACATCTGCACCGCGTGTCTGGCTGGCTCCACAAACGCCGCCGGTGATGATGCGACCGGGGTGGACACAGACTGCGAGGCGACACTCTGTGCCGCTGATGAGCGCGTTGTAAGCAACATCTGCACCGCGTGTCCGGCTGGCTCCACAAACGCCGCCGGTGATGTTGCCACCGGGGCTGACACTGACTGCGATGCGACGCTGTGTGGCGAAGACGAGCAAGTCCAAGCCAATGCCTGTATTGCCTGTCCGGCAGGCACAACCAACGCCGCCGGTGATATTGCGACCGGACCTGACACGGTTTGCACTGCAGCCGGTGATGGAGACTGAGATGCCTGCCATGAGGCACCCATCGAATCACGTGCTAGAGACGTTCAATCCATGAACGGTTTGCCTATGGACCACCCAACTTCCAAATCACTGACCCGACTGAGCTTTGTTGGCACATCGATGCTCGAACTCGGTATAGTACATAAGCGCATATTCGCAGTCGCTGCGGCAGGACATGAGACGCAGAGGCCCTTCTGGACCAACTCTGGGACCTGGCTTGTAGACGACTCATTGGGCCTGAAAAACAGTCTCGTCTGTATCAAACGCTTTGGCGCTATCAAAGGTGTTTCAGTCCGATGCAGGGTTGGAATTTAGATCGCGCACTCGAGGCGGGTTACTGGTCCGGGTAGCACGGCATATCCCCGTGTTTGTCTGGCTCTCGGCATTGGCGATGTTCACAATTTTCTTTGGCTCAAGGCTATGGGACCGCCATTGGTCTCAAGAGATGACGCTCGAAGGCCTCATCTTGGGTATTGTCTATGCATTGATCTTTTTCGCGGCTCGGCGAACATTGAAAATGTCTGATGCGAGACCGAATGGACGCCGTCGGCTTAGATCGCTAAGCAAACACGAAAAAGCCACCGAAGACATCCGCGGTCATTACGCCGATTTGGTCCGCTTAGATACTCACTTAGATGCCATGGCAAAATTAATAGACGGTGAATTATTCATGAGGTGTTACGTTGTTGCTTCCCGGAGGAATCATTGATGCGTTATCTGCACTTAAAACTCGTCGTCTTGATGTTTGCTTTTCTGACCGGTCTACCAACCGCATCAGCGAAGAAGCTCAAACTGTCTAAATCAAAGCACATCAAAGACCTGAGTGAAGGCCTAAAGGTCATCAAGCAAGGGCGGTTCTCGGACCTTAAAGGGGTCAAAGTGCGACTTGAAGACGGTGACTCCTTAACGATACCCGCGTTAGCGAAGAAGATGTTTGCCATCGAACTGCGAAACGACAAACGACTGAAAGCCGCCTTTGACAAGAAGATTCTGTTTAAAGGACCCGTCGTTGAAGAACATGCAATCGAGACTAAGAAAATCGTCACGCTGACTCGATCGACCACCTACGTGATCAAAGATCAAAAACGCTTCGCAAAAGAATTTCCAGACCAACATCAATTCGAGCCAGCTGGACCAACAGTTAAGACGTCTGATGTCCAAATGAACAAACTGTCTAGTGATGCGGTCCACAAAGCCTGGTTTAAGGACCTAAAAGACGACGTCTTATCCAAACCTAAATCGCACCCCTTACGAATGGCTCTAAAAAAAGATGGGGACGCCGGGTTGGTGGCCGCCGTCATGAATGGACTGGGTGATATCACAGTCATCGATACTTTGGTTTTCCCGAAGAAAGCAAAATTAGATTCGGGTGAATTGCAAGAGATCGAGTTGACCCCGAAAGGCATCAAACTAAAGACAAGGAAAGGGCCTAAAAAAGCGAAAATCGGTCCGAAGAAGGTCTTGGCTCCAAGAGTCAAAAAAGTGCCGACAACCCCCTTGGACCAGACTAGCACCAAAGAACTGACCGGGGCTGTCAACAAAGGGGGATTTCTCACGGGTTTTACGCGAACCAAAGGATGGAAGAAGAGTAAATCCATCGGCGGCGGTTTCATGAAAGCCTCGTTTACTGTCCGCTACGGATACGCCTTCGGTCTAAGAGTCCCGATTCGGGTCACCTGGAAAGTCGATCCGGCTCTTGCTCTTACAGAAAGTAATATCCGGCGAGGTAAAGACAAACAGACCAATGCAACGGTGACACTCACGGCGAAACCAGCCGAGCAGGGCAAGTCGTTCTACGAAGACACCGGCCTCAGCGCAAAGAAAGTCTATAATGGGAAAGAGATTTTCGTGGGTGCCTGGGCAAACGCCACGGCGAAGCTCTACATTGCCGGCAAGAAAGTGTTTAGTAAAACCAAGGGTCTAAAAAGAAAAGACGCTGAGAAATGCATCAAAACCGGTAAAGGCCCCTGCTTTAGCCGAGAGATGCAACCGCCATGGGGTGGTAAGCAACCCCTCAAACTTGGGAAGACACGAGACAGATTAAAGACACCTAAAGTGTGGCTTCCCGCCTCACTGACCAAAAGTAAGATCTCCAAGAAAATCCCGTACGTTGCAAGCGGCTATGCTCAAGCACAAGTGGGCCTTAAATTCGGTGGGGTAAACAGCAAGGTGACCATGGATTACCGAGCCATTATCGATGGGAAGAAAAAGAAAAAGCAGCGGCTGACGTTTAGACCCAAGGCCGAGAAAATCACCAAAAAAATTCGAGTCTCTAGAATCCCATCGGTTAAAAAAGGAAAGAAGTCCGCCCATAAGTTCTTTGGATTTGAGCTCAGTAAACCTCGCTACAAGACCACCATCACAGCAACACCAGGGATTAAACTCTCTGCTGGGGGAAAATTAGCTTGGCAGAAAAAAAACACCAAGCTCAAGCCCATCGAATGGTTTTTCTCTAGTGCTAAAATCAAGCTTTTTAGCGCGGCTCTTGGACCCCATGCCGGAACCAACACAAAGATCGATTGCAGCCAGTGCGGTGTAAAACAGTATCGGGTGAAGTAAATCGAGGCGCTCGAGCAGCGGCTCGAAAGATGACCCGTGCCGTATGGAGTGTACCCTTCCGTGAAAGCCTGGTTCCTGGTCAGAACGCCCCCTCCCTCAAATTTAGCAAACGTGGCACGGACAGGTCCGCCTACTGACAGCGTCCGTAGGCAAAATTCAATTGAACACAGGTCGCCGGCTCTCGGCAGGATCCAGCTGTCGTAGGGGTACTCTCAACCTTTTCCATAGGGACGAGCAGTCGCCTCGGTCTCAGCGGCTCCAAGACGCTGATCTCAACATCAAAGAGCTCATTGGATAAGCCATCACCATCATAATCATCGCCATTGGATTCGGAGCGACCCACCTCGACACAGCCCTGTCCCATGGCATTGGTGATGACCTCGGTAAAATAGCCGTGGCTCACACCGCGAACTTGGATGGGCGCACCGAGCACGGGTAGGCCGCAATCATCATTTACGGTAATTGCCCAACACGCTTTCGGCACCGGTTGGCCGATAGCGAAAATACCGCTGCCGGTAATGGGGATGGCCGTATAGTCATTGCCATATTGACCATCATTGGCGTCTTCGAGCATGCCTGGTCCATAGTCGCCGGTCGTCTGAACACCACGTAGATACGCATCGGGCACGTAAGAATAGACTCTGTCAGGAGAGAAGAGGGCATCGTCTATGGGCGTAGCCCCCCCTGCTATATCGTCGTCGCGGACTCGGTAACCCGACTCCACCTGAGCCATAATGCGTGAGTAGACCGGGGCATCGGCGACCCTCAACGGTTGCCATTGGGCACGTTCAATGTTCAGCTCATAGGCATACATTTCAATGGTCTCATAGCGACCATCGCTGTCCGGATCGATTTCTGGATCCGTCAGTGCCGGCTCTTTTAGAGCCCATCGCTCATCATTATCCCAATAAATGGAATAAGGTTGGCTATGATAATCAGCAACCGTAATCCCGTCGACGAGGTCAGCCACCCAGGCCCGTGTCTCAAAAGTCAGCGCCGACAATGCGTACCGGCCTGAGTTCCCGCCAAAGAAAATATTTTTGAGGCGTTGGGATTGAGAATCTCTAAAGTCGAAGTACGCGAATCGATGTAACCACAGCAGCTCACCGTCGATGCTTTCGAAGATGGCACCAAAATAATTCAGGTCGTTTAGCTCGCCGCTGCGATAACCATAGCCTGTGAAGAATTCACCTGAGTCATATTCACTGTACGCGCGACGCGAACGACAGGTGACGCCATCGCATCGAATTTCCTCGCCAGGCTCCAAGCTAAAGTCAGCTTCGATGGTATTGATGGGTGGAGGCATTTCAATGCGCCTCACAACGGGCACATAGCCCTCCGTACTCGGCCCGCGCTCGGCGATTAAAACTAAGTGGCTACACTGATTGACTTGGATTTCAAGCTCGTATGCCCCGCCGTCACCCGGTTCTGTGCGAAACTCATCTTCACCACAAATGGCCCGAATGGTCAGGTCGCTGACGGTCTGTCGGCTTTTGGACAATGCGGTCCCAAAGAGTCTAAGCTCACCCGTGTATAAGCAGTTACCTCCAAGCTCACAGGATTGGCAAATCAATGCCTCAGCACAATTGGGACGAGCGCAGTCGTCGAGGGTAACACACTCAGGCCCCGCGTCCTGCAGACCTTCATCGGCAATGACCATCGCATCTTGAATTTGCAAATCGGAGACATTGAAGGCATCGGATGGGCTCGAATTGGACGTCGCAGAACACCCGCTGAGTAGGAGAAGGAAAGCGAAGCGGATACGCCATGTCGCTCTGCGTAGATGCTGTTGTCCCGAGTCACTCAAATGATCTGAACTGTTCTGGGCATTCATAAGGTCCTCTCGACTGGAATCAACTCAAGTTCAGTATATCTAACTGTACAATAGACGCCCCACTGACAGCTGAGCAAGCCCATTGTTGGTACATAAAATTAGGATCAAAGCCAATGGCAGACATCCCATTGCCACAGTCCGTCATCGTCTTCGAGCAGCTCGGGACTTCAGTCCGGAGCTGGCAATCGATTCGATGCCATTCCCTACAGTTAGATTGTGGCAAATAGTCTATTTTAGACCGTTTGACCTCAGCTGGTTTTCAATCACTTGGTGACCCGTAGAAGACAGAGTTCTGAAATCATTACCATGACAAAAAACACGGTTCAGTCATGGATTGATCTCACAGGACCATTTGCCTGATAGAGCTTTACTCTCTTGGCGCCTGTGCGAGGAGCGATTTCATCGCATTACACACCAGTGTGTGGTGTGCGTCGACCTGTGCATGGAAGGTCT
>MDTC01104976.1_pt1 | contig 10565 bp, 12 predicted proteins | sample 811181 | NCBI WGS metagenome assembly MDTC01 (sample SAMN05326644, study PRJNA326480) | marine metagenome | isolation source: seawater | place: Pacific Ocean: North | collected 2011 | reverse complement strand
TGCTTTAGTTTGGTGGCAATTAAATATGTATTCTGCAATAGCAGTTATTGTTGGAGCAGCATGCTCTTCTTTAGCCGGTTTTATTGGAATGTATGCAGCCACAAAAGCAAATGTTAGAACGGCAACCGCAGCTCAAAAAGATGGACCTGCTGCCGCACTTTCTGTTTCATTTTATGGCGGTTCAGTAATGGGATTATGTGTTGCTGCGCTAGGTTTAATTGGACTAGGAACGTTATATTATTTCTTTGTACCTGATACAGAGCTTTTTACTGATGCCGGAAAAGAAAAAGTTCATGCTCTCGAAGGTTTTGCAATGGGAGCTTCTGTTGTTGCTTTGTTTTCCAGAGTAGGCGGTGGAATCTTTACTAAAAGTGCAGATGTTGGGGCTGATTTAGTTGGAAAAATAGAAGCTGGTATTCCAGAAGATGATCCAAGGAACCCAGGAGTCATTGCTGATAATGTTGGAGATAACGTTGGAGATGTTGCTGGTATGGGCTCAGACATATTTGAGTCGTATTGTGGCTCAATGATAGCCTCAATAGCTATTGCATATACGATAAAAAATACGGATATGATGATGTTACCACTTGCATTAACTTCAGCTGGTTTACTGGCCTCAATAATAGGTATTTTTATTGTAAAGTTACAGTCATCAAAAGCTCCTGCTAGAGCTTTAAGATCTGGAACATTATTGGCTCCTGTATTTTTTGTAATAATGGCTTATTTTATAGTTGATTATTTTTCAAACGTTGAGTCGAATATATGGTGGTGCGTAATTGCTGGAGCTGTTGGTGGAGTTTTAATCGGATTGATAACAGAATATTATACTGGTGGTAAACCAGTCAAAAAGATCGCTGAATCGGGGGAGACTGGCTCAGCAACAGTAATGATTTCTGGATTATCTGTTGGAATGCAATCAGTAGTAATACCTATAGTAATCTTGGCAGGCATAGTTTTTGTTGCGACAAGTATATCCTCAGCTTCTCCAGTTTATGGAGTAGGCATTGCAGCAGTAGGCATGTTGGCAACTGTTGGTATAACCATGGCAATCGATGCTTATGGTCCTGTTGCAGATAATGCAGGAGGCATTGCAGAAATGTCAGGCATGGGTGAAGAAGTAAGAGAAATAACAGATTCTTTAGATGAATTAGGAAATACAACAGCTGCTATTGGAAAAGGTTTTGCAATTGGCGCAGCTGCATTAGCTGCCTTGGCAATAATATTCGCTTTTTCTGAAGTAGTTAAAGAAAACTATTCAGATTTCTCATTAGCATTAACAGAACCAATTGTTCTTATTGGAATGTTTATAGGAGTCTGTATACCCTTCTTAGTTTCATCAATAACTATGACAGCTGTAGGAGATGCAGCTTTTGAAATGATTAATGAAATCAGAAGACAATTTAAAGAGATTCCTGGTTTGATGGAGGGTACAGCTGAACCAGATTCTGAAAAGTGTGTTGAAATTGCTACTAAAGCTGCTCTAAAGAAAATGATGTTACCTGGCGTAATAGCAGTATCTATGCCAGCTATAATTGGTTTTGGACTTGGCGCAGAAGCTTTAGGTGGAATGCTTGCTGGAGGATTGCTAGGTTGTGTTTCATTGGCACTCATGATGGCAAATGCAGGTGGTGCTTGGGATAATGCAAAGAAATATGTTGAGAAAGGTAATCTGGGTGGTAAAGGATCTGATACTCATTCTGCTGCGGTAGTAGGAGATACGGTTGGAGATCCATTCAAGGATACTTCTGGCCCATCAATGAATATTCTAATCAATGTTATGGGAATAGTAAGTTTAGTCCTTGCTCCATTATTAAGTATCTAATAAGAATTTGAGATATTCAAAATCCAGGGTTGCAACCCTGGATTTTTTTTGAGTAAATAAAGTTAATTATGAAAAAAATTTTAATAATTGGTTATGGAGATATTGCTAAAAGACTTTGTAGCAGATTAAATGATGATGTTTATAAAGTATATGGAGCATCGAGAAATAATCACAATGGCATAGAAAACTTCATATCATGGGATTGGCTGTCTAAAGATTTACCTAAATTAGAATCTAAAGATTATGAATGCTTAGTATTTATGCCCAAACCTAGTTCATTTTATGAAGAAGGTTATATAGAGGGCTTTATTAGCTCATCAAAAAATATTTTTAATCTTTGTAATGAAATTTCATTTAAAAAATTTATTACAATATCATCTACTAGAGTATACGGAGAAAAGGAAAATAAATTTCTATCTGAAAACCAAACAAACCCTAGTGAATTTAGGGGGAATGTCATTCTTCAATATGAGAATAGTCAAAAAGAAAGGTATGTTCAAAAATTAATAGTTCTTAGATTGTCTGGTTTATATGATTCGTCAACCAAAGAAAAGCCTTTAAATCACCTCCACAGAGATAACGCAGCTAAAATTATTCAATTCTTTATTGAAAATGATTTTAATTATTTATCTCCTGAAGTATTTAATTGTTCTGAAGATGCTTCTGTAAACATCTCTAATGAAAAATTAAAGAAAGCTGGTTTTATTTTTGACTGATAAGACTAGAACTTAAACCTATTGCAAAATACAATAATTATATGATTAACAGTATGACAGGATTCGGCTTATCAAACTTTATTGATAAAGAATCTGAAGTATATATTGAGATTAAAGGAGTTAATCATAAATTTCTTGAAGTAACTATAAAACCAAATGACCTTAACAATGAATTAGAAGAGTATATAAGAAAGCTAATATCAAAAAAAATTATTAGAGGTAGGGTTGATATAAGAATAAAAATGAAAACCTCCTCTAACGCATCTTACTCAATAGATTTAAAACTCCTAAAGAAATTTAAAAAATCTCTTAAAGAGGGCCTCCAATTTAATGGAGATATTCATTTTAGAGATATTAAAGATGTCCCAGGTATATTTAAGTCAGAAGCAACTAAAAATATCAACAACAGAGTAATAAAAAAGATCTTTAATGAAGCAATAAATGAATTTGTTAGTTCTAGAAATATAGAAGGAGCAAAAATAAAAAAAGTTTTGTTAAAAAAAATAATGCAAATAGAATCTTCTATATCAAAAATTAAGAAATTGAATCATAAGAACCTTAAAAAAAGATCAAAATTATACAAAGATAAAGCATTAGAGTTACTAGAAAATCTTGAAGAAAATCGACTTGAACAGGAGGTCGCCATATTGGCTCTAAAATATGATGTTAGCGAAGAAATAGATAGGATTTTCTTCCATACAGGCACATTAACAAAAGAGTTAAACAAAAATATATGTAGCGGTAAAAAAATAGATTTTGTCTTGCAAGAACTGTTTAGAGAAGCTAATACGTTATCAGTGAAACTTGATGACCCTCATTTAAAAAATAATGCTCTTGATATGAAATTATTTATTGAGGAGATGAGGGAGCAGACTCAGAATGTCGAATAATAAAACTAAAGCTAGGCTTATTATCTTTTCAGCTCCATCAGGAACTGGTAAATCCTCATTGATAAAAGAAGTTATTTTAAGAAGCTCTGGAAATATTCAACTATCTATTTCTGCAACAACTAGGTTGCCTAGAGACGGAGAAGAGCATGGAAAAGATTATTTCTTTATATCTGACGAAGAATTTAACAAATTAAAAAATAACAATTCTTTTATAGAGCATGCAAATGTTTATGGTTATCAATATGGAACTCTTAAATCCTTTGTGGATGAAAAGATTGAAGATGATATTAGTGTTATTCTCGATATTGATGTCCAAGGGTTTGATCTGATAAGAAGTTCTATCAAGGACAGTAAATCAATATTTATAATACCTCCTTCATTAATGGAGCTAGAAAAAAGACTAGTTTCAAGGGGGTTGGATTCAGATGAGGTGATTAGAAAAAGACTAGGAAACGTTAAAACCGAACTTAAATGTGCAGAATTTTTCGACTATATTATCCTAAACGATCAGTTTGAAAATACCATAAATGAATTATGTTCGATAATTTATAATGAAGATCATCAATATGACAAAGAAAAAAATCTTAATTTGTTAAAAGATTTATTGGATTAATGAGGTGATTGGAATTAGAATACACGTCCCAGGAGAATAATAAATGGCTAGAATTACAGTAGAAGATTGCTTAGAAAAAATACCTAGCAGATTTGATCTAATATTAATGGCATCAAAAAGAGCTAGACAGCTTTCTACAACAAGTAGAGATCCCTTGGTTGAATGGGATAACGATAAAGCTACTTTAGTAGCTTTAAGAGAAATTGAAGAAGGGCTTCTTGACCAAGAAACTCTTGAAAAAACTCTTGAAGAAGACTTATTGTTAGACGAGTTTGCGTTTCCAAGTAACAAAGAAGAAGAAAACATAGGATAAATGACTATAGGGGAGTTATTTTGAGTGACCATGCACTCCCAAACATATTGCTTAACGATTTTTCAGGAGAAAATCTTTTAAGGCTCCCATCAAACTTCTATAGATCTGCAAAATCCTATCTTGATAATAAGTCAATAAAAAAACTTCAAAAAGCTTACTCAGTTGCTTTTTATGCTCATAAAGATCAAAAAAGAAGAGACGGATCACAATATATAACCCATCCCCTTGAAGTAGCTAAAATTTTGTTAGATCTTAAAATGGATTCAGATTCTATCTGTTCTGCTTTGATGCATGATGTTCTAGAAGATTGTGATGTAAATAAAAACAACTTAAAGGAATTATTTGGTTCAGATGTTGCTGATATTGTTGATGGCGTAAGCAAACTAGGGAAATTAGATATACAAAGCAGAAATGATCTTGAGGCTAACAATTTGCAAAAGATGATGCTAGCTATGTCAAAAGATGTAAGAGTTGTACTTGTTAAAATTTGTGACCGTTTACATAATATGAGGACCATAGAACATCTTCCTAGGTCTAAGCAGATTCAAAAATCAAAAGAAACGATAGAGTTATATGGACCTTTAGCACTAAGAATAGGTATGCAAGACATCAGGTCTGAACTAGAAGACCTAGCGTTTAGATGCATTCATCCTTTGAGGGCATCGATGCTTGAAAGTGCTATAAAAAAATCTAGCGGAGGTAGAAAAAAAATAGTTTCCAAAATTCGTAAACAGTTAAAACGACATCTAAAGACAAATGGGGTTGAAAGGGTTGGTGTAAAAGGAAGAGAAAAAAATATATACAGTATATATAGCAAGATTAAATCAAAACATAAACCATTCTCAGAAATCTTAGATGTTTATGGATTTAGAATATTAGTAGATTCTGTTGATGATTGTTATAGATCTCTCGGCGTTATTCATAATTACTTTTCTCCAATTGAGAATAGATTTAAAGACTATATAGCAATACCTAAGAGTAATGGTTACCAGGCCCTTCATACTAGTTTATTAGCTTTAAATGCTTTTCCAATTGAAGTTCAAATTCAAACAAGAAATATGTCTTCAATTGCTGCTTTTGGTATAGCTGCACATTGGCAATATAAGACTAAAGAGCGCAATATAAGTTCTGGTTTAAGAGCAACAAAATGGTTAACTGGATTGGTTGATCTTCAGAAAAAGACCAACAATCCTTCAGAATTTGCACAATCAATTAAAACAGACTTAGATTCTAATGAAGTATTCTTATTTTCTCCAAAAGGAGATATTTATGCTCTAAGAAGAGGAGCCACACCAATCGATTTTGCTTATGAAGTTCATACAGACCTTGGAGATACAATAATAGGATGCAAAGTAAATAGAAACGAGGTTCCTTTAAATGTTGAACTAGAAACTGGGCAAACAATTGAGATTATTTCTTCTAAAAAAGATTTTGAATTAAATCCATCTTGGTTAAATTATGTTGTAACAAGTAAAGCGCGAAGTGCTATCAGAACAAGATTAAGGAAACAAAAAATATCTGATGCTAGAAAAGCAGGTAAAGTTATGCTTGAAACAGAGTTAAAAAGGGCAGGCACAAGTCTTTCTGAGTATAGAGGAAGTTCTCTCAAGAGAATATTAGACACCATTGGGGTTACCTCATTAAATAAGTTGCTTACAGATCTTGGATTAGGAAAGAGAACAGGAAGTATTATTGCAGAAAGATTTTATTCAGGTCTTCAAATCAGAAAAGGTATTAAAGAAGTAAAGCCAGTCTTAATTTTGGATAACAAGATTGAAAGCGTTACTGTAAGATTTGCAAAATGTTGTATGCCGGTTTACGGCGATAATGTTACAGCACATTCAGACACAGAAAGAGGAATAGTTCTTCACCATAAAAGATGCAAACAAGTCATTCCATTTATAAAGAAAGATCCCAGATATATGCCAGCTATATGGGGTGAAAATATTAAGGATCACTTATATAGGGCAAAGATAGAGATTAATACTGAAGATAAAGTAGGTGTGCTGTCTGATCTAGGTTCTGTTTTTGCAAGATCAGCTATTAACATAGGTTCAGTTAATACAAAGACTATTGATAAGAAGTTTTCAGGCTTTGAGGTAGAAATAGAAGTAAAGGATATGCAAGAATTAAAAAATATAATGCAAAAAGTAAGATCAATGAAATTAACGACGAGCTGTAAAAGAAACATTAATGAGAATTAGTAAAAAAATATTAATTTTTTTTATGTACAATTCCATTTATATCAAATTTTATTCATACAAAGGAGTCTAATAAGATGTCTAAGGAAATTATTTCAACCAACAACGCTCCTCAAGCCATTGGGCCATACTCTCAGGCCGTTAAGACTGGAGATCTAATCTTTATCTCTGGTCAAATTCCTTTAAATCCTGGAACTGGAGACTTAGTTTCAGGTTCAATTGAAGATGAAGCCAATCAAGTGCTTGAAAATATTGAGAGTATTTGCAAGGCTGCTGGTTATGGACTGGAAGATATTGTAAAAATAACAATTTTTTTAACTGACTTAGGAAATTTTGCAACAGTCAATGAGGTAATGACTAAACATTTTAGCGAACCATACCCAGCAAGAGCTACTATAGAGGTATCTGGACTTCCCTTAGGTGTTAATGTGGAGATAGAGGCAATTGTGGGTACAAATGGCTAAAAATTTACTGTCAATTAAAGACCTATCAAGAGATGAGATTTTAGATTTAATAGAGTTCTCAAATAATTTTATTGATGATGAAGGAAATTTTAGGAAAGAAGACCTTTTTCCAGATAAGACAGTTGCAAATGTATTTTGTGAACCTAGTACCAGAACAAAATCATCATTTGCCATAGCAGCTAGAAATCTAGGATGTTCTGTTATTGATTTTAATATTGATAATTCTTCAGTACAAAAGGGTGAATCTATATTTGAGACCATTGATGCTCTAAATCTGATGGGAGTTGATCTATGTGTCCTTAGACATCCTGAGTCTGTGATTCAAGATTTAGCAGAAGCTCTTCCAAAAATGGTCTTTATAAACGCTGGTGAAGGATCTATATCTCATCCGACACAAGCCTTATTAGATATGAAGACAATTATCGATCACAAGAATTCATTAGACGACCTCAAGATTGTAATTGTTGGTGATCTTGATCATTCTAGAGTTACTTCTTCTTTTGTAGAAGCTATATCTAACTTCTCGATAGACTCTCTAACTTTTTCTGGTCATCCAGAAATGTGTACTAAATATTGTAGTCCTCAAATAGGCAATTATGAGCCTGACATGGAAAAGGCTCTTCAAGATGCTGATGTTGTGATGACGCTAAGAATTCAATACGAAAGATTTGATGATGAATTAAATTTAGATTTAGAGACATATAAAAATACTTATCAACTATCTTCGGAGAAGCTTGAGCATGCTAAGGGAGACGCTATTATCATGCATCCAGGCCCAGTGAATTATGTTGAAATAACAGAGGCCGTCTATGATTCAGAAAACTCAGTCATTAGAGAGCAAATAGCAAATGGAGTTGCTATTAGAATGGCGGTTTTATCTAGATTTTTGAGCGGCTAGAGCCCTCTTGACTGTCTCAACAACGGAAATGGTATTCTGATCAATTTCAACATTAACGCTAGAGCCTTCTTCAAGAGAGTCTAAATTTGTAACGGAGAGAGTTTCTGGAATCAAATGAATGTAGAAGCTATCTTTATTAACTTTTCCAATTGTAAGACTACACCCATTAATACCTATATACCCTTTTTCAAATACATACCCATTAAATTTTTTAGGAAAGGAAACAATAATGTCTTTTGTATTAATCTTATTTATAATTTTTCTAATTTTTCCAGTAAAGTGAATATGTCCCGACATCAGGTGACCACCAATCTCGGTTGAGTATTTAATAGACCTTTCTAAATTTACTAAAGATCCTTTATTGATTTCTTCAAAATTTGTCCTTGATAGAGTCTCTTCTACAATATCAAATTTTAGCCCTCTTAATCCTTTATTCAATGAGGTTAGACAAACACCATCTACAGAAACACTAGCACCTTTTTTTAAGTTTTTATTAAAACCTTTTGGAGGAGATATCTCTATCGATATAATATCTTTTTTTTGAGATATTTTATTGACCCTACCAGTTCCTTCAACTATACCTGAAAACATTTAGGCTCCCCAGGCTTCTCTATATTTATTCAAACTATCTAAGTGTTTATTAAAACCTGAATCAATTTCAACATAAGTTATTAATGAATCTAAATTAATGATTGATTCTACTTTCAGATTAAATTCTTTTTCTAACTCTTTGCTTGAGGATAGTTCTGATAGACCCCTTTCTTGCCTATCTAAACCAACAATAAAAGAAGAGGGCACTGCAGAAAGATTCTTGATTAATTCAATAGACTCTCTTCCAGCTGTTCCAGCGGAGAGAACATCATCTATTATTAAAACGTTACCTTTAGGATTCTTGCCAATTATATTTCCTCCTTCTCCATGATCTTTCTCTTCTTTTCTATTAAAAGAAAGTGGATAATTTTTGCCTTCTTCACTAAAAAGTGTTGTCACAATTGAACCAAGAAATATACCTTTATAAGCTGGACCATAAATGCAATCGAAGTCTATTTTTTTATCTTTAATTGCTTCAACGTAACACTTAGCTAAATTATATAAATTATAGCCACCGAGCATATTGGCTGCGTTAAAGAAGTAGGGACTTGCTCTACCTGATTTAAGCTTGAACTCTCCAAATTGAAGTGATTTGGATTCTATTGCTAAATTTAAGAATGATTTCTGATAATCTTTCACTTATTCAATACAAGCTTTTTGTTTTTTTACAATTTCAGCAATTGCTGAGCTACCTATATCAAGCATATCATTAAGTTCAGTTTTTGAAAAAGGTGCATCCTCTGCAGTTCCTTGAATTTCAATGAGCTCGTCCTTTTCATTCATTACAATATTTAGGTCTGTATCAGCAGTACTATCTTCATCGTAATCTAGATCTAGTAGTATTTTATTATCTTTAATTCCAAGAGAAACTGCTGCAACAAATGAATTTATAGCTCTTTGGTCGTTATGATGGTTCTTAATAGCTAAAAATAGAGCAACACAACCACCTGTAATAGAAGCAGTTCTTGTTCCACCATCTGCTTGTATAACATCACAATCCACATTTATTGTGTTACCTTTAAGATATTTAAGATTTACTGCTTGACGCAGCGATCTTCCAATCAACCTCTGTATTTCAAGAGTTCTACCACTTTGCTTTCCTCTTGCAGCTTCTCTACTCATTCTTTCATTTGTAGATCTTGGTAACATACCATACTCACCTGTAACCCAGCCCTCGTTAGAGTTTCTCATCCATCTTGGTACATTATTTTCTATGGATGCATTACAAATGACCTTAGTATTTCCAAAGGATACTAATACCGAACCTTCAGAGTGAATATTAACATTAGGCTCTATGGTTATTTCCCTAAGTTGATTGTGATTTCGTCCTTGGCTTCTTTCCATTATTTTGTTGAATGCTATTTAAGCAAGTTCTTCTTTAACAATTTTACTGACCATACCCATATCAGCTGATCCAGCTAAAGATGAATTTAAAACTCCCATAACTTTTCCCATATCTTGCATTGAAGAAGCTCCTAAGCTTTCAATAGCATCTTTTACCTTTTTGGTTACTTCTTCTTCGCTTAATTGTTCAGGTTTATATTTTGAGAGAATCTCTACTTCTTTTTCTTCCCTTTCAGCTAAATCATTCCTGCCGCCGCTTCTAAATTGTGTAATAGAATCATTTCTTTGTTTAATCATTTTATTGATTATCTGTAGAGCCTTTGCATCGTCCACCTCTTCTTTAGTATCAATTTCAAAACGTTGTACTTCAGCAAGAAACATTCTAATGGTGTCTCTTTCCAAATCGTTCTTATCAAGCATTGCTTGTTTTAGATCTTGTTTGATATCAGATAATACCGCCAAAACTATCTATGTCTTAGTCTAGAAAAAGAGAATTTTCTATTAGTCTTTCTAGCTCTCTTAACAGCTGCTGCCATTAAACGTTTTTTTTTCTCTGTTGGTTTTTCATAAAACTCTCTAGCTCTAATCTCGGGAACTATTGCAGCTTTTTCACAAGCACGCTTAAATTTCCTTAAACCAATATCAAAATGTTCTGTATCTTTTATTATAATTGAAGGCATAATGTGACGCGTAGTTTAGGCTTTTATTAACAT
>MDTC01066235.1_pt1 | contig 10565 bp, 8 predicted proteins | sample 811181 | NCBI WGS metagenome assembly MDTC01 (sample SAMN05326644, study PRJNA326480) | marine metagenome | isolation source: seawater | place: Pacific Ocean: North | collected 2011 | reverse complement strand
TTCTCTACCTTCAGATGATCTATAATTTTTATTATTATTACTTGCATAATTATTTGTCATAGCATAACTTGAACTCATTCCATAGAAAAATTTAAATTTCTTTCCATCTTCTATTATTAGTTCTCCTGGATTTTCATCATGTCCTGCAAAAACACCGCCTAACATTACAAAATCAGCTCCTGCACCAAATGCTTTGGCTAAATCACCAGGACAAGTAATACCCCCATCTCCAATAATATAACTATCATTGTTATAAGCAGCATTACTACATTCTATAATACAACTTAATTGAGGCATTCCTACTCCAGTTTGAATTCTTGTAGTACATGCACTACCTCCTCCTATACCACATTTAACAATATCTATTCCACAATTAATCAAATCACAAACACCATCATATGTACAAACATTTCCTGCAATTAAAATATGATCAGGATATTTTTCACGTAATTTTAAACAAAAAGATTTTAAATTTTCAATATAACCATTTGCTATATCAATACAAATAAAACGACATTCAATATTATCAACTATATTACATAAATTATCATAATCTTTATCACTAATTCCAGTTGATATCATAAAAAAGTCTGGATTTAGATTTATGTTTGGATAAGAGATTTGAAAATTTTGAAAATCTTGTAAAGTATAAAATTTATGAAATGCAGTTATAATTTTAAATTTAGAAAGAATATTATAAACTTCAAAAGTTCCAGTAGTAGTCATATTAGCGGCAATAATAGGAATACCTGTCCAATTTGAATTTTTAAATCGTATTGTTTTTTCTAAATTTACTTGTGATCTACTATTTAATCGAGATGAGAGAGGCAACATCAAAACATCATTAAAATCAAAGTATTTTTCATTTGAAATAAATTTTTCTAAATAAACTTCATTATTCATATTATAATATTTATTTTTAGTGCTAATATTTAAATTATTTTAATAACATATATTAATAGTTAAAATGAGTCCAATATATTTTAAAGCAGGTGATTCAATTTTTGAAGGCATAAACGATCAAAACTGTCCAGGTGAAGATAACATTACAATATCAGGTGGATTTGCAGAAGTAGAGGGAGCGGAACTCTATGAAAATATGCCTCAATGTAGTGATTCATTTTTTAGTAGTGGTCTAGAAGATAATGGACGTGGTTGTTGTAAAGTAGAAGATGTAACTACTAAATGTAGAGATTATACAGGTAATGTAAATTATGATATGGGATTAAAAATAATTGATCCAAATTCAAATAATAAATATGATATATGTTTATCTCTTCCATTTAGAGAAAAACTACCAGATTTCAAAAATTTTATTAAATTAATTATTCAAATTTTAATAGCACTAATTATTACAGCTATAACTGCAACATGTCTAGAATTTTGGCTGAAATATGGTAATTTATCAAGAAACTTCTATTATGAATCTAATTGTGAAAGACATAATGTTGGGGAGGATAGTTATTACAACAAAAATTTTAAAGCATCTGAAAAAAGTGAAGATAATAAACCTTATCATGATAATGAAATAAGTTTAATAGATTTTATGTTTCCAAAAAGACTGACTTTTTATCCATATCCATTACCAGTAGGACAGGAGAAGAAGATAGGGGGTGGAAAGTGGCAATCTGCCGATAAAGATGAATTAAGATCAGGAAAAACTTCAACAAATAAAAACTTAAAAGAGGACTGTGAAGTAGGGTTTCCATATAATTTAATAAAAATGACCAATAATGAACACTTTTCTACGTTTTTAAAAATTCCGATAAAATGTTTTAGTTTGTTCTTTTTATTTTCGATGTATTTAGCTAGAAAACCTATAAATTTGATTTATAGAAAAACATCTGATTATTATCAAAATTATATAGAAGGTAAAGATATAAGATCTAATATAATTTATTTTATTTTACTATGGTTAGTTTTTATACCTTTAGTTTTTATTATTTTATTAGGACAACTAATTATTTCAATTTTTGGACCGATTTATAATATAATAATTCAAATTATACTAAATTTTAGTTCTCCAAAGAAATTTATAAATTTATTTAGTAGAGGAGATGATTTTAAAAACAATGTTGAATTTAGAGATGGTTTTAATGTGGGGAGTGAAGCTGACATAAAACAAATAACAGAATATTATAAAATTATAAACTTAAAAACTATTAAAGACTCACTTATCCCACTTTTTGTAAACTATAAATACATGCAAGATGAAGAACCAGAAAAAATACCAAATAAAAAGAAACAAGAATATAAAAAGGCTGGTTATGCATTTTGTGCATATATTGCTTTGTTAATACTTTCAATAGTAAAATATATAACAGGTGGTGATAGTAGCAATTTTGATCCAAGTAATTTAGGAGAAGAGGATATACCTGATTTTGAAACCTCTGCAGATAATGCAAATATGGATACATTAAAAAGTGGAGGTGGTTGGTTAGGTAGTATTATTATATCTAGTATAGTTATTTTTATTTTATTAGTATTATTTATTTTTGGAGCTATTTTTGCTGCTCGTGCTGGGCAGAACGAGAAGGGGGGGGGCGTGCCTGTAGCGACGGCGGCAGGAGGGGCGGCGGTGATGGTAGGCGGCTCGAATCTGACAGAAAGGGCCAAGGCGGCGTCGATGAGGGCCAAGACGGAGACGTTTAGTAAAATGAATAAAATTAAAAAAAAAAGTGTGGATTATGTTAACCATAATCCTGATGATATTCAAATGAAACTTTTAAATGCTAAAAGATTTTTCTGGTCATTTCCAATTAAAATGTTGCAAATAGTTATATTTGTATTTTATTTATTAATTTGTTTTATGTTATTTGGTGGTTTGGGAAATTTAATGGCTTCTATGTGGTTACTTATAAGTAAATTGGTATATTTTTTTTATATACCATTGTCAAATTTTAAAAAATTCTTAAATATAATAAAACAACATGGAAATTTATTAACAATTATGCTTTGTTTAAATGTTATAGTAGGTTCCGGAGTTTATTTAGATAAAGCAGTAACATCAATAATGAGTTTAATATTAAGTGTAATAGTTGTATATAAATGTTACATGTATTTTAATCAATAATAAAAAATAAAAAAATTAATAATTTAAATAATTATAATAATTTAAATATAAGTTTTTAAAATTATTATAATGGGTAAAAAAAAAACATCTGAAAAAAAAGAATTACCATTTGTAAGTTTATGTACACCTACTTTTAATCGTAGACCTTTTTGGCAATCTGCTATAAAATGTTTTATGAATCAAGATTATCCAAAAAATAAAATAGAATGGATTATAATAGATGATGGTAGTGATAAAATAGAAGATTTGGTTTGTAATATAGAGCAAGTTAAATATTTTAAATATGATACAAAAATGCCTCTTGGGAAAAAAAGAAACTTAATGCATGAAAAATCATGTGGAGATATTATTGTATATATGGATGATGATGATTATTATCCACCTCAAAGAATTTCACATGCAGTTAATATGTTGCTGACTCATCCAAATGCATTATGTGCAGGAGCAAGCGAGATTTATATTTGGTTTAAACATATACAAGAAATGTATCAATTTGGTCCTTATGGTCCAAATCATGCAACAGCTGGTACTTTTGCATTTAAAAGAGAATTATTAAAAAATCATAGATATGATGATAATGCCGCTTTAGCAGAGGAAAAAGCTTTTCTAAAAAATTATTCAGTACCATTTGTACAATTAGAACCAAAAAAAACGATATTAGTTTTTTCACATGCTCATAATACATTTGACAAAAAAAAATTATTAGAACATGGTGAAAATAAAGTACAAAAACGTAGTACAAGAACAGTAGATGAATTTGTAAAAGAAGAAGATTTGAAAAAATTTTATACAGAAGAAATAGATGATTTATTAAATAATTATGAACCAGGTGATCCAAGTAATAAACCAGATGTTTTAAAACAAATAAAGGAAATAGAAGAAAGACGAAAAAAAATGTTGGAAGATTCGAAAAATGACTCTGGAAAAATAATTTTAAATCAAAATGGTAACCATATTGAATTAAATAATCAACAAATAGTACAAATAATGCAACAACAGCAAAAAAAAATAGATGAGTTAAATAAAATAATTAGTGAAAGAGATATAACTATTAAAAATTTAAGTAATAATAATATTGATATTAATAGTGATAATGATATTAATTATAAAGAAATATTAAATAATATACTATTACAACAAGAAACTAATATAAAATTAAATGAAATTATTATAAATAAAGATAAAACAATTGAAAATTTAGAAAATAAGATATATCAATATAAAGATTTAGACGCAAAATTTAAAATAATGATAGATTTATTAAAAGATAATAATATTTAAAACCTGGAAAATGGAGAAAATTAATACATTAATTTTAGTGTTTTGGTAATAATTAGTTTTTTAGATTTTATATTATAATATTTCTTTATAATAATATTATAATGTTTTTAACATATTTATGTCCTCCTGTAATTGTATATATAGGATTTTCAATTATACAAATTATAATTGATATTTATAATGGTATTTTTAATCAAGCATTTTTAAAATTTATAATTATGATTATTTTTGCACTAATTATTAATATTTTATGTGATTTAGGATATAATGTTATAGCGTGGTTTTTGGTTTTTATTCCTATAATAATGATGACTATAATTTCAACACTTTTATTAAAAGTATTTGGTTTAAATCCAGATGAAGATAATTTACAGAAAAATATAGAATATTCAAATGATAATGAAAATAATGAAAATAATGGTTTAAATAATGGTTTAAATAAAGATTTAAATTTATCAGGTGTAAATTTATTAAATCAACAAAAATATATGTATTTATTAAATGAATTTAATACTATAGAAAGAGTAGATAGAGATGAAGTAAGAAATAAATTGTATCAAAAAATAAATAAAAACTATAATATTCCAGATTTAAATGAAATATCACCAAATTTAAGTTATAAAGAAAATCCTGTTACTTATTTTATAGCAGATTTATTTATAAATGTATTTGGTGAGAGAATGTTTATAAATAATATAAAAAATCATAAATTATTTAGAACTATTTTTTGTAATTATTTACAAAAAAGTTTATCAGAAGAAAAGTTAAGTCAATACAAAAATGAATTAATAGAAATATCACCTCAATTATTTATTTCATGCAATTTTGATCTTTGTAATAATGAAGTAGATTTAAATTATAATGATAAGTTATCAAAAAGTTTAGGTTATAGATCAAATTTTTCTGATTATGATGAAAAAACTTATCAAATTTCAGATAACAATAATGATCAACAAAATAAATATGATCAACAAAATAAAGATTATCAAGGAGGTATTTCATATAGTGAAATGTATGATGATATATTTAAAATGGATGGTTATTTTGCTTATCTTGATAATAATTATAATACAGTTACAGAAAAAATGAGACAACAAGATCCAGACTATTATAATGGAGACTATGAAAAAATTGCTAATATATTAAAAAATGATTCTGAATATACTAAAGAAGATATAATTAAAATAATAAGTGAAAAAAAAATAGAAGATGATTGGAAAAATTTAAATGAAGCAGAAAGAACAGCTTGGAATGATTCATTAAATGAAGAAGATAATAATGATTAATTTTACTTATTTATTTTATTTAATAATATTAATTAATTGTTAAATAAAATATTTTTGATTTATTTTTTAGGTTTTCTATATTTTTTACTGGGAGGTGATTTTGATTTTTTCTTTATTCTAAATGTTTTACCTTTGGCAAAAGCAGCACTACCCATTATTCTAACTTTTCTTGCTAATTGTGAATCATCAAATTCTTGTTGTAATTTTTCAGCAAATTTTCTATCATTAGATATTTGTTTTTTTTGTGTTTTTCTTGAAGATCTAGATAGGAATTTAGCTAAACGTTTTTCTAATTCTTCATTTATTTGAGATGAAGACATTTTTAATCTAGCTAGACGTTTTTTTAATTCTTCATGTTGTTTAGATGAAGATATTTTAGTAATGGGTGGAGGATAATCAGGTAATGCTTCTTTTATATTTTTAAAAGGTCTTTTTGAATATTTTGTTACTATTTTATTCAATTTAATAGTTAATCCATCAGCAAAAGTTTTACTTTGAAAAATTCGTAGTAATAATTTTTTTTGGGATGGAATTAAATGTATACTACCTCTAGATAAAGTTTTGCAAGTTGTTAATAATTCTTTTATAATATTTTCATTGTCTTGAGGTGATAATTCTAAAAGCTTGGCCATATTATTATTATATAATAAATATATTAATTATTTATCTAAAATAAATAATTAAATCTATTTAAAAATATTAATGAAAAATATTTATAAAACTAAGTTTATGAATAAATTAGTAAATAGTTGGACATGCTGGCTTCATTTACAAAGTGATACAAATTGGGATATTTCCAGCTATAAAAAAATAACAGAATTTGATAAACTAGAAGATGGAATAATATTAATAGAAAATTTAAGTTTTAAAATCATTACGCAGTCCATGGTTTTTTTGATGCGTGAAAATGTTTTACCATTATGGGAAAGTAAAGAAAATATGGAGGGAGGAAGTTTTTCATATAAAATATCTAATTATTTGATTGATAATGTTTGGAAAAAATTATGCTATAGTTTATTAGGAAATACATTATATCATGATAAAAATGTATTACAAAATATAAATGGTATTTCAATTAGTCCAAAAAAAAATTTTTGTATTATTAAATTTTGGTTGAAAAGTTTGGAAACTATAAAAGAAAATAAAGAAATAATAAATTTTATAAATAGTTTTATTGATAATAAAGAAATAGATATAAATCATTATGTAGATCCATTTAATATCCATATGATTTGTGGAATAGATAAACAAATTTGTATTTTTAGAAAACACTAAAAAATTATAACATTATAAAAATTTATTTTTATAATGTTTTTATATATTTTTATATATTAATAATGTTTAATTTTAAAATAGATGATATGACACTTTTAGTTAGTAAATTATCAATATTTATATTTATAATTGCTGGAAATTTTTCTGGTGATATTTTTTCTTGTGGTTTGCGACAATTTTTAGATAGATATATGATAGTTAAACATATTATTGGTTTTTTTATAATGTTATTTTTTGTAGGTTTATTATTAGAACAAGCCAATTTTATTACAAAAATTATTGAATCAATTATTTTGTATATTTGGTTTATCTTAATAATGAGATCACCTACTATTATAACAATTGTAGTTTTAATATGTATTTGTATTATTTATTTATTAAATTTATATAAAAAAGATCTAGAATTAAAGCTTGAAAAAAATCAAGATAATAATAATGAAATTTCTAAAAATATAGATTTAATAACACAATTAAGTAATGTTTTATTTATAATTTCTTTTTTAATAACAATAATAGGTATAATATCTTATTTAATAATTTTAAAAAAACATCATAAGTCGAAGTTCAATATTACAAAATTTTTGTTAGGTAAAAAGTATAAAGAATGTTTTTCAAAAAAAATAAATACTAGATTTGATAAAAAAAATATATTTTATGATATTAAATAAATATTTATTGATGTTTTTTAGTTTTTTAGTTTTTTTTCAATATTTACATAAGTTTTTACATAAAATCTAGTAAAATAATAAATATACATTGAATATAATATAATTGTTAAATTATTTGCGTATAGATCAATTTCACAATTATCTAAATAACGGACATAAATTGATGTAGAAAACACACATATATGTTGAATTATTTGACTAATTGTAATCATTTTTCTAAATTTTACTAATACTCCTTTTGGATATGCAAAATACCAATACATAAAAATATGTACAAAACAATTTAAAGAAATTGGTATAAATGCATAATTTTCTAATTTTTCATAACTATTAACATAAACTAGTATAGCAGTTGACATATGATGTGTATATTGTAATTGTGATATAGGTTTATTTGACAAATGAAGAAATAATGAATCAAACCACTCTAAATATTTTGAATAAAGAAATAATTGTGTAAATTTAACTGCATAATAATTATTATTATAACTTTTACATAGTAAATTATATAAAGGATAAAATTTATCTTCTTGATAATTTCCTATAGCCAACCCTGTCAACATAATTACAGATAAAACAGAAAGATTTATATTATGTATTTTTCTAAGTTTAATCATTAAAGAATTGTTAGGGCATGGTTTAATCAAATCAAAAGATCGCACAAAAATAGCATAACTAATAGGTGATAATAAATGAAACATATTTTTAATTATTTTATTAAATATATATTTAAATCTATTTAATTATTTATAATTGTCTAATCTAATAAATTTTTTTAATTATTTAATATAAATAATGGCGGATCCAAATAACACGAATTTTAATAAATGTCTTTTTATAAAAGCAGAAGCTTTTCATGATTTTGCAGGAATATCTATTGGTACTTATCCAATTACAGCTAGCAATATGGCTGAAAGACTTAGCAGTGATATCCCGAGTAATTTAACTAGAGCTTTATCCAAAAATATTGGGAAAACATGTAGTGATGATGATAAGTTTACTACATTACCAATTTTGAAGGACACAACAGACGGTGACCAAATAACTAATTTAACATTTAATAAATTTACTGACTCTGCAACAACATTAAAGAACTGTAATACAACGACATTGAAAAATAAACTTCAACCTGGGGGTAAAGCAGGAGGTAATGTGCCATTAATTGGTAGCGGAAGAATCTGGCTTAAAAGTATACCAAAAAATATGTGGAGTAACCAAACTGTAAATACTAAATCAGGTGAGTCTAATGTTAAAGTTTTTCATTTAGAACAAGAAGTATCATCATCTGGTTTAGTTAAAGGAGCTACTCAATATGGAAATGATGTAATGAATATATTTGACCGCTGCGAATCGGCACCTACCACCGGTGGTTTCGCAACACCAACACATAAACATATTTTTTTTGTTGTAGATGTTGGTGATCATTTTAGAAATAAAATTTTAAAAAAAATACAGGCCCTCCCCGGCGACACGAAGAGAATTTTTATTCATACTATTCATTCTAATGAAACTTTAAGTGACCCTGCTGGGAAGAACGATCCAGCTAACGCAAATTTTATTTACAAGCAACCTTTGACAAATAATAATAAATTTTTTTGTTTATCATGGTTATATTCTTCTCAAGTGAGTACTACCGGTACTGCTATAATAACTACTATTAATAATAATGAACCATTACCTATAACTAGTTATAATATAACTTTAGAGAGAGAGGCGGTGGGCTGGACGATAGCGGTAAGATGGCATCAGCCGGCCACCACAGGAAATTCAGAGTTCAAGCCTACACGTGGAAATGGCGATTTTCAACCTTTTTATGGCAAAGATCAATCAATTAGTAAAATGACTGATGAAATAGATGATTTTTTAGGTACACAAACAGGAGCTTTTTTTTTTGGAACGGCAGAAACCGATGATAGAAAATTAAAACAAGTTGGGTCATTCTATCAAAGAAAAAGAAGTGGAGATTATTTACAAATATATTTTGCAGATAAATTAGCCTCTTATTTAATCAATACCCAGTACCCTACGACAAATAAATTTCAATTAATTAGACCTGATAAAGCTCCAACTCTATCTCCTGGGTCAAAATGGGGCGATTTTACAGATTTTTATCCTTCCGCAACTCCTGCACAAACATTTCCAATAGATAAGTGCTTTGCCCTCACCGGCTCGAAGACCGCGGCCGACTACGCTAAAGTCAAAAAAAATATTTTTTTTGTAACAGGTGACCACCCTGCTCTTGATTACGCACTCTATAATAAAATTAATGTAATATTAGCTCCACCTCCGGGAGGGAAGATGGCTTCCCATATATGGGTTTTTCATTTTGATTAATAAAAAGATTTTATTGCAAATTTTAAATTTAAAAAATAATATAATAAATTAATTATTTTATTATATTATTATTTAATTATATTATTATATAAATGTCGTTGTTAAATGAAGACCAAGAAAAAATAGTAGAGCATTTTATAAATAAAGGAATGTCACTTGCTGAAAATTCTAATTTAGTAAAAATAGCGGCGAGGGCGGCGGCGGCGGAGAGGGCGGAGGCGGCGGCTCGGCTGTCGGCTCGGACGGAGGCTGCGGCGCTCGAGGCGATGGTCGAGGCGGCGAGGAAGGCAAGGGAGGAGGAGGCGGTGGAGAGGGAGGAGGTGGTGAGTTTTATAAATATTTTTGAATATAAAAAATTCTTAGATATAATGAATTGTATGCTTATGTATATTATAATTTCTAATGGAATTGTCACCGATGATGTTAAAAAAATGTATATATTAAACTCTATAATTTTATCATTATTTTTAAATACAGAGTTTTATAATAGTGATTATGATTTTGCAAATGAAAATGAAGCTAGATACTTATACTATTTTTTTTTAGATGATAATGGTAATGCAGTTAAAATTAAAAAAGCTTTTGATGCTGCTATTATAAAATATTTACAAATATTAGAAAAACAAGAACAATCATTAGATGAAGTTA
>MDTC01050661.1_pt1 | contig 10565 bp, 9 predicted proteins | sample 811181 | NCBI WGS metagenome assembly MDTC01 (sample SAMN05326644, study PRJNA326480) | marine metagenome | isolation source: seawater | place: Pacific Ocean: North | collected 2011 | reverse complement strand
TCATCAAAACCCATTTACCATGACCATCCAAGAATTGGCATTGCAGGGCAAACACAACCTGTACAACAGCATGGCAGCCAGCGTCGCTGCCCGCGCACTTGATCTCCGCAAAGAAGGCATCCGCGATAGCCTCGCGCAATTTGACGCCATCGAACACCGCATGGAGTTTGTTGTCGAGACCAATGGCATCACGTTTGTGAACGACTCAAAAGCCACCAACGTCAATAGCACCTGGTACGCACTGGAAAGCACCGAAGGGCCGATCATCTGGATTGCCGGCGGCGTGGACAAAGGCAACGACTACACGTCCTTGTTACACCTCGTTACGGGTAAGGTGGACTACCTCATCTGCCTCGGCAAAAACAACAAAAAACTGATCGATGCGTTCGGCGAACGCGTAGACAGCTGTCACGAGGTGAGTACTGCCTCGGAAGCCGTGCAGTTGGCCTATCAATTGGGGAGCCCTGGACATACCGCATTGCTTTCACCGGCATGCGCAAGTTTCGACTTGTTCGGATCGTACGAAGAACGCGGACGCGAATTCAAAGCGGCGGTGCGCAACCTCTAAATATGCCTGAAGGGAATAGCATGAACTTACACCGGCGCGTCGGCGCATGGTTGGAAGGGGACAAGGTCATCTGGATGGTCACCTTGATGCTCAGCCTGTTATCCCTATTGGCGGTATACAGTGCCATTTCGTCGCTGGCATACAAGTCAGATGGCGGTTCATCGCTTTTCCTATTCAAACAGGGGGTTATGCTGACCCTCGGATGGGGCGTCATGCTCCTGATTCACAAAGTCAACTTCCGGTACTTCTCTAGGATTTCACAGGTGCTCATCTGGGTCGCCGCCGCACTGCTAATTTTGACGCTAGCGTTTGGGGCGGACATCAACGATGCCAAACGCTGGCTGCGCATTCCCTTTATCGGGCTGACCCTGCAAACATCCGATTTTGCCAAGGTGGTATTGGTGACATATGTGGCGCGTGAATTGAATAACCGGCGCGCCCAATTGCATGACTTCAGAGCAGGTGTGCTGCCGATTTTGATCCCCATTGGAATCATTTGTGGACTCATATTGCCGGCCGACTTTTCGACCGCTGCATTGCTCGGTGTGGTGTGCGTGGGTATGCTATTCATTGGCGGTGTGCCCTGGAAGCACATGGCACGCATTGCAGGGATGGGTATGCTCAGTTTGGTTCTGTTATATGGCGTGGGCAAGGCCGTTCCTGAGGCGTTACCACGCTTTGGAACTTGGGCCGGAAGATTGGAGCGCTTCGCGGGCGTTGGCGCAGTTGAAGAAGGTGATGCCTTGGAATACCAAATAGAGCTGGCTCAGGTAGCCATCAACCGGGGAGGCCTGCTTCCCACGGGACCGGGAACCGGCACTTCCCGAAACTTTTTGCCCCATCCCTATTCGGACATGATTTACGCCTTCATCATTGAGGAGTGGGGCGCAGTCATTGGTGGTTTGGGGCTGGTGTTGGCGTATCTGATTCTGCTTTATCGAACCATGCGTACGGCCACGCGTTGCCCGCGGCATTTTGGCGGATTACTCGCCATGGGCTTGGGCTTCATGCTGGTCTTCCAAGCCATGATCAACATGGCGGTCGCTGTGCGGCTCTTCCCCACAACAGGGCAACCATTGCCCATGGTATCTTACGGCGGTACTTCGATGATTTTCACCTGCTTGGCCATTGGTATGATCTTAGCTGTTTCCCGTTCGGTGACCGACCCAGGCAACTGGGAGAAATCGGCCAAGAAATCAAAACCTACGGGCAACCGAATCGTCAGTGAACCCGAATTTCATGGCTGATTCTTTGAGCACAATCAGCCGAGTGATTATTTCCGGAGGGGGAACGGGCGGCCACATCCATCCCGCCTTGGCCATTGCCGACGAAATCAAACGCCAGCATCCTAAGTGCAACATCCTTTTCGTCGGCGCCAAAGGCCGCATGGAGATGGAAAAGGTGCCTGCCGCCGGTTACGCCATCGAAGGGCTTTGGATTACAGGGGTGGATCGAAATTGGCGCAGCCTGCGAAATTGGCTTTTTCCTTTTAAGCTTATCAGCTCTCTCTGGAATGCGCGCCGCATCCTCCGACGCTTTCGGCCGGAATTAGTCGTGGGCGTGGGTGGGTTTGCAAGCGGGCCGTTGCTCCACCAAGCCGCGCAAATGGGTATCCCTACGGCGATCCAAGAGCAAAACTCTTTCCCGGGCGTCACAAACCGGTTACTGGCAAAGCGCGTGGGACTGATCTGCTCAGGATTCCCCGGCTTGGAGCGTTGGTTCCCAGCGGACCGCATTGTGGAGACTGGAAATCCGCTGCGGATGCAGGTACTCGATGCCGTCTCCGACCACGGGCAATCCGCTGAGGCCGCGTGGAAGCATTTTGGATTTGACGGAAGCCGACCGGTGGTGTTTGTCATGGGCGGCAGCCTCGGCGCAGATTCCATGAATGCAGCGGTCTGCAGCATGGTCGAAGGGGCTAACGAAGCCTTACCGTTTGACCTGATCTGGCAAACCGGTACGCGGTACCACGGAGCCATGCTCGCACGCATGAAAAACTGGCCCGATACCGCGCAAGCGGGCATCCGCTGTTTGGGCTTCATCGACCGTATGGACCTCGCGTACCGATCAGCGACGGTCATCGCCAGCCGGGCCGGCGCCATGTCCATTGCGGAATTGGCCCTTGTGGGCAAACCTACCATTCTCGTTCCTTCACCGGTGGTCGCAGAAGATCACCAGACGAAAAATGCGCGTTCACTGAGTGACCGAGACGGTGCTATTCTACTTCCCGACTCTGAAGTGATTGACGGCCTGGAAGCCGCGATAGCCGGCTTATTGTGCGATGCGGAACGGGCAAAACACTTGCAAGCTAATCTCCTCAACGCGGCCCGTCCGAGAGCCGCTAGAGACGTTGTCAGCGAATTGGAAAAGCTCCTATGACTGGCATAACACACTGCTACTTCATTGGCATTGGCGGCATTGGCATGAGTGCAATTGCACGCTACCTCCATGCCGAGGGCTTGGCCGTGGCCGGATACGACCGAACAGATTCTTCATTGGTCGCGAGCTTGAAATCAGCCGGTATGTCCATCAGCGCTGGAGCGCCCGAGGCCGAGGCCCTAGCGCACTTCAATCGCTGGTTGAACGCAGCGCCGCAGGAAGGCACACTTGTGGTTCGAACACCCGCTGTTCCGAACGATTTCCCGGTGCTCGTTCATGCCCGCGAAAGCGGCTGCCGCATGGGTAAACGCAGTGAAGTGCTCGGGTGGCTCACCGAAAACAAGCCGACCTTGGCCGTTGCCGGCACCCACGGTAAGACCACAACCTCCGCTTTGCTCGCACATTTGATGAACGAACAGACTTCAGGTTGCCGGGCCTTCATCGGCGGCATTTTAGTAGGAACACAATCGAACGCCGTGTGGTCGCCGAATGCCGAATGGACCGTGGTCGAAGCAGATGAGTTTGACCGAAGCTTTCTGCACCTCCATCCGACCCATGCAGCGATCACAAGTACAGATCCTGATCACCTCGACGTGTACGGCGACATCGCTTCATTTCACGAGGGGTTCAAGGCCTTCGCCGAACGCGTCAGTGGTACCCTGTTCTTGGAAGCTGACGTCCACATCAAAGGCGTTAACAGCATGCGGTACGGCGTCACGGCCTCAAGCTCGGCAGCGGAAGCTTGGCAGGCGGCAGCCACCGCCCTGCACATCGAAAAAGGCTGGTTGACCGGAGACGTTTGGGCGGGTGGGCGTTGGCATGAAGGCGTGCGCTTTCCCCTCGCCGGGATCCACAACGTGAAAAATGCGCTGGCCGCCGTGTGTTTGGCAGAAGCCGCTGGCGCCGATGTGGAAGGCTGCTTGAAGCAGCTGGGTACTTTCCAGGGCATCGAACGTCGTTTTGCTTACCACGTCCGGGCGGACCATGGCATCTACATCGACGACTACGCACACCATCCAGTAGAGTTGGAGGCCGCCATCGCAGCGGTTCGCCTGCATCATCCAGGGAGGAAAATCACCGGTATTTTCCAGCCACATCTGTTCTCGCGGACCCGGGACAACTTAGTCGAGTTTGGTCGGGCATTGGCCCAATTGGATCGTGTGTTTTTGTTGCCCGTCTACCCCGCACGAGAAGCGCCCATAACGGGAATCGATTCACAAGCCCTGTTTGAAAACATCCCCCACCCCCACAAATACCTCATCGAATCGCATCAGATATTCGATAACCTGAAGGAGTTTCCTCCCGACGTGCTGATGACCCTTGGAGCTGGCGACATCGATCGATGCGTCCAACCCCTTACTCACTGGCTTAAGGAGGACCCTCACAGATTCAAAGCTGACACCTGAACACACCATGATTCGAACCATCCTCTCCATCGCCTCAGCCGTTTTGCTGATTACCGGCAGTGGAGCCCTGGTCGGATTTTCGGTGGAACGCGAGTCCAATGCACGGTACGCAGGGTTGGAAGTGGACGTAGTCGAAATCGACGGAATGTTCTTTGTCGATGCCGCAGGTGTACGCGATCACATCTACGCCCACGACAGCATTGCTGGTACCTTCATCGCCGATTTATCACTTCACGATGTGGAACATTGGGTGCATGAGATTCCTGCCATTGATGGCATTGAAGTCTACCCCGGGCTGAACCGAACATTACACGTCCGAGTCACCCAACGCAAACCCCTCGCTCGTGTTCACACATCGGAGGACGCGTCCGATTTCTATATTGATTCCAACGGCACCATGCTTCCTCTTTCACCGCACTATACCGCACGGGTGCCGATTATCCACGCGCCATCATTCGAGGCCGCTGCTGAAGCTTTTGCCTTAGTAAATGCCACAACCAACGATCCACTGTGGTCCGCCTTCATCGATCAAATCGAAGTCGACGACGAAACCGGATTGAGCGTAGTCCCACGCGTTGGGGCGGCGCGAATTCAATTTGGCAACACCCAGCACCTCGAAGAGAAACTAAATAAACTCCTTGTATTCTACACCGAACATGTCGAACGGGGCAACCTGAACGTCTACAAGCGAATCGACTTGACCTATACAGATCAAGTAGTCGCCCAACGGTATTACTAAGCAACCTCTACGCCCATGGATTCTGCATCACAAACCCCAGAAAAAATCGTCGTCGGCCTCGACATCGGAACGACGAAAATCGCCTGCTTCGTCGGGCGACGTAACGAACACGGAAAAATCGAAATCCTCGGTTACGGCAAAAGCGAATCCGTCGGGGTATCCCGCGGCGTAGTGGCCAACATCGAAAAAACGGTGGACTCTATCCGCACCGCCATTGAAGAAGCCAAACGCACTTCTGGAACCGTGTTTGTTGATGTCAACGTTGGCATCGCTGGACAACACATCAAGAGCCAGCAGACGCGCGGTCAACGAACACGCGACAACCTCGAATCGGAAATTAGCCAGGTCGATATTGATGCTTTAATCCAAGACATGTACCGCCAAGTGATGCAACCAGGCGAAGAGATTCTGCACGTCTTGCCTCAGGAATACACCGTGGATAACGAGGGGGGCATTAAAGAGCCCGTGGGCATGAGTGGCATTCGGCTTGAAGCCAATTTTCACGTCATCATTGGTCAAATCGCTGCCATCCGCAACATCAACCGTTGCATAAAAAAGGCAGAGCTAAATGTAGATCAATTGATTCTCGAACCCCTCGCCTCATCTGCCTCGGTATTGAGTGCCGAAGAGCAAGAAGCGGGTGTGGCTTTGGTGGACATCGGAGGTGGCACCACCGACATCGCGATTTTCCAGGACGGAATCATCCGCCACACAGCGGTTATTCCGTTTGGCGGCAACGTACTAACGGAGGACATCCGTCAAGGATGCCAAATCATGAAGAAGCAGGCCGAATTGCTTAAGCAGCGTTTCGGTTCGGCCATCGCTACCGAAATGAAGGACAACGAAATCGTGTGCATCCCAGGATTGCAAGGACGAAACCCACGGGAAATCAGCTTGAAGAACCTCGCCAGCATCATAGAGGCACGCATGACGGAAATCATAGAACACGTGAATTTCGAAATCCGTAACTCCGGCTTTGCTGACCAGTTGATTGGCGGCGTCGTTTTAACGGGAGGTGGCTCGCAATTGCGTCACATAACGCAGTTGTTCCAATACGTTACCGGAATGGATTGCCGCGTCGGCTACCCCAGCGAGCACTTAGCGGAAGCACCCAACCAAGAAGTCACGGCCCCCAGTTTTGCCACCGGCGTAGGGCTGGTCATCAAAGGATTTGACCGCATGGCCAGCAACGGCGAATCACTGACCGATGAAGCCACTGGTTCAGAACGTACTGGCATCCTAGAACTCATGCGCAAATACTTCGTTGAGGACGAAGAAATTCAATAAACACAGGAACCCGAATTGAGATGAATGATATGAGCACTCCCAACCCTTACCCTTCCCTCACCTCTCCGATCAAGGTCATTGGCGTCGGCGGAGGCGGATCGAACGCGGTGAACACCATGTATGACCGCGGTATCCAAGGCGTGGATTTCATCGTGTGCAACACCGATGCCCAAGCGCTTGATGCAAGTCCTGTTCCTGTAAAAGTGCAGCTCGGCGCCACGCTGACTGGAGGCCAAGGCGCAGGCTCCCTTCCGGACGTGGGCCGCAACGCTGCCATTGAAACGCTCGAAGAGATCAAGGCACTAATCGGCAACAAAACCAGCATGGTCTTTATTACCGCTGGAATGGGTGGCGGCACCGGAACCGGCGCAGCACCCGTCATTGCACAAGCTGCGCGCGAGATGGACATCCTTACAGTAGGGATCGTCACCATCCCCTTCCAATTTGAAGGCCGCCGCCGAAGCGCACAGGCTAGTGAAGGTCTGGAAAAGATACGCGAAGCCGTCGATACCCTCTTGATCATTCGCAACGACAAGCTGCGAGAATTATATGGCAACTTGACCATCCGGTCTGCCTTCAATAATGCAGACGAAATCCTGTGCACAGCAGCCAAGGGCATCGCAGAGGTAATCACTCTGACCGGTGAAATCAACGTCGATATGAACGATGTAAACACCGTTATGCGAAATTCGGGTAGGGCCATCATGGGTTCAGGCAAAGCCAGCGGAGAGGGCCGTGCACGAACAGCGGTGACCGAGGCATTGGAATCGCCCCTGCTCAACGATTGTGACATCACCGGTGCCAACTTTGTTTTACTGAACATCACCTTCGGTACCAATGAAATCCTCATGGATGAAATCATGGAAATAACGGATTTCATCCAAAACGCTGCTGGACAATCGGCCGAAGTAATTTGGGGGTACGGCGAGGATGAGAAATTGGACGAAGACCTCTGCGTGACCGTTATCGCTACTGGTTTCCAGGCACAAGACACGCTAGAAACACCCACAAAACAGAGGACAACTGTGTTCAGTTTAGAAGACGAGCCCAAGGAAATCACAGCACCCGTCCAGCCGACCCAACAAACCTCAGCATCTCCAACTCACCATTTGTCGGAGGAGGAAATGCCCTACATCAAGCAAGTCGACGCGGCTCAAGAGCCTCCTTCCCCGGCCGAAGCGCCAAAGTTCGATTTAGTCACAGCAGAAGCTGAAACATCAGACGTAGAATCCACAGAGGAGGAAAAGGCCCCGCCAGTGACCGGCGTAAATGGGGAACCCCCTTCGGTGACCGTGTATACGTTGGAGAGCGAGCCGCTTCCGACTACAAGCGATGAACCGAACCTCGGAAGCATCCGTTTTACAGAGACTCCCCCATCACAACCCGTCACACCGGCGCAACCACCAGTAGAGCAACCGCTCTCTCAAACACCTGATCTGGTGCCGAATCCTTCGCGTGAAGTTATTGAGCCGTTGTCCCGTACTGCGGAGGGCGACCTACAAGCGCGTAACCAGCGGATTTCTCAATTCACCCGCAAGCTCAAAACACCCGGAGGTTTGGCGGACCTCGAAGCCGAGCCTGCCTACAAGCGGAGGCAAGTAATCCTCGATGACATCGATCACTCATCGAAATCGCAGGTCAGCCGATTCACGCTGCACGAAGAGACGGACGACGATGGCGAGCGTGCTATTGAGTTACGCAATGACAATCCATTCCTTCACGATAACGTCGACTGATTATGAGCATGTACAGCACCATTTCGCATGGCATTAAAGACGCTATGCGCAACAAAGACCGTGAGCGGCTGGCCGCACTGAGAGACGTAAAAAGCAAGCTCATGCTAGAGGCGACTAAAACGGGAGCGGACGGTGATGACATCCCGGATAGCACCGTTCTGGCAATTCTGACCAAGCTCTTCAAGCAACGCAGCGAAACCGCTGAACTCTATGCAGAACAAGGCCGTGCAGACCTCGAAGCGGAAGAGCGCGCTCAAGCCTCTGTCATCGCTGAATTCTTACCCCAACCCTTAACGGAAGAGCAAATCAAATCCGAAGTCGAAGCCATCCTGGCCGAAACAGGTGCAACGGGAATGGGCGAAATGGGAAAGGTCATGGGAATCGCCTCCAGCCGCATGGCGGGTAAGGCTGATGGCAAAGTCATTGCCGGAATTGTGCGCTCAGCCTTGAACAGTTGAAGGCAGCACTTGTTAATCCATTGAAACAAAAGACAATGAAAAAAATACTCACCTGGACTGCATATGCCGTCGTTGTTGCTCTCGCTTCCTGTAGCGCCCCGAATGAAGCGAAAACGGAAGCGACAACAGCCAAGGAGGAAAATAAATCCACCGAAGCAGTAGAATTTATAGGCGGCACATACGCAGTCGATGTCGAGGCCAGCACCGTTCGCTGGAAAGGCACGGAAATAACGACGCAATTTCACGAAGGAACCGTAAATGTCCATAAAGGCAGCATCCAAGTCATCGATAAAGCCATTTCCAGCGGCTTCGTCGCCATTAACATGAATAGCATCGTTGTGACTGATGAAGACATGGGTGAATCTTCGAAGACGAATCTACTTGGCCACTTGAAATCGGGTGATTTCTTTGGTGTGGAAAAATTTCCTTTTTCTCGATTGGATATTGAAGGCATCAAAACCAAAGCCGATGTAACCTACGCCTACGGCAAGATTTTCATACGAGAGATTGGACAGCCCATCGTCTTCCCTATCACGGTATCCGACGAAGATGGCAACATGGTGGTTGATGCCTCGCTCTCTTTTGACCGTTCCAAGCATGATGTGAAGTTTCGTTCTGGAGCGTTCCCCGATTTGTTCCCTGACCTTGGTGATAAGCTCATCAACGACGACATCGAACTCGACGTGCACATTGTAGCCACATTGTAGCCACATTGTAACGTCAAGTGAGAAATTGAAACCAAGGCCCGGGAATGTCCCGGGCCTTTTTCATGCCAAAAGGACCCCGAAGGAATGCATACCTTCGCATCTAGCATGCGTTGGACCAATTATTTCATCCACCCCGGCGACAACCGCTACTATGTATTTTCGTTCCAAGAAACGGAGCATGCAGAAGAATACGAGCAGATGCTCCGGACAGCCAATGTTCCTTACGAACGTCACGAGGAAGACAACCAATGGCTCTTTGGGGTGCCTCGAACACACTTCCGCGAAGCCTTGCATTTAAACCACCTCGTGCATGCCCATCACCGCACCAAGTTCATCCCAGTTGCTGGATTTCGTTACGCCTTATTGATCGTTACAGGAGGAGTTCTGCTGCTGGCTTTGGTGGGAGCACTTAGCAATTCCAGTTCCGCGCAAGGAAGAACACCGAATTGGGAACTGGGGGTGAGCACCGTTGGAGTGGTCCCGCTGGAGGCCGTAGGTTACGAATCCACTGAAGCCAACGACGAAGGGCTCACGCTGGAGTGGCAACCACAGGTAGGCAGCGGTTTCGGATTGCGCCTGCACCGCAATTTCAAAGGCAGCAGCTGGAGCATGGAAACGGGACTTGAAACCCTGCGCATGCGTTCCAATTGGGGGCTAACTTTTGCTTCTGAAGTCAGCGGAGATGAAACAGCGGACACCTTATCCCTCCGGGCAGGTCGCTACCGGATTCCGCTCTTAGCTCAGACAAAAGTCTCCATAAACCAACGCTGGGAATTGCTTGCTGGAGGGGGTGTTTGCATTGACTTCTTATTGAGTGACGTGTTCACTACAGGATACCAGCAAATTGGGCTGATTTACCACGAATACGGGGTAGAAGAAAACAGGCAACACCGTTGGACGGTCCCACTACGTGCAGAAATTGGTGCGCTGTATCGGCCAGCAAATGCTACAAAAGCAGGGCTCTATGTGGGATGCATCTGGTGGCGGGAATGGTCAACTAACCGCTGGGGTGAAGCACAATGGGAGCGTGACCTCGAGAAAGCTAATGTTCGGCTATTCATGCCGCAGGCGGGGTTTGCGTTGGAATTTCGCATCATCCTGCCGTAATAGCACGCTCACTCATTCCAATCCGCGACGTACTCCAATGGCTTGCGGTGGCTCTTCGGCCAAATGCCGTCTTCCGGGTAACCCATGTAGAAAATTCCAAGGACCTCGCCATTGTTCGGAAGTCCAACAAACTCCTTCACCTCTTGCAGTTGCAAAAACTTCGGCGTGGACCAAAATC
>MDTC01118455.1_pt1 | contig 10566 bp, 7 predicted proteins | sample 811181 | NCBI WGS metagenome assembly MDTC01 (sample SAMN05326644, study PRJNA326480) | marine metagenome | isolation source: seawater | place: Pacific Ocean: North | collected 2011 | reverse complement strand
GCTTCCGTGATGAGGGATTTTCAACCAATAAAGATTTTTAAGCTCGTTTTCCCAATCTGGAATTGATTTGAATGATGAAATACCAGCATCCCCAGTAAACAAAAATCGATCATTCCCCTTGTCGATTGCAAAAATGATACTGGCCTTGTTAGTTAGAGTTAACCTAACCGTGGTATCATCTTTTAGGAATTTACAAGGAGATTCTCCATGGCTAATGAGTTCTATATTTCTTTTTCGAAGGCTCAACAGGCTTTCGTATATGCAATCCGAGGTCTATTCAATTACTATTTGACTCAACTTTTTACTTTGAGGGAATAGTTTCTCGTAGAATTCTTTTGTAGGGCCCAAAACTTAAATTTCTGGCCAATCCTCAAGTTCGTATCCATGATAAAAGTGGCGTTCTTTATCTGCTGGGATGAGTCCAATGAAAGTTCGAAGCTGACGAATCGACTCAATTACGAAGGATGATTTTTCCCTTATCGCCTCTTCCTTAATTGAAGAAAACTGATCAATAATTCTACTTTCAAACACAAATTGGTTATATGATTTATCATTCTCCATCCGATCAAAAGATTCGATCAGTGTCATTTCTTCCTCGTAAAGTTCCGGTGACCTATGAACCCATACTTCCTTGATGTCCTCAATATAATCTTCGATCAGTGGGATTAGTCCACCAATGTGATCACTGTCATAGTGAGTGGCAACAACAATATCAGGTGCAGATTTGCCTAGCTCGTCAAGAATAGTTTCTAAGACGGGTTTCATAATTTTCTTGTAGTGCCAAGGTATGCAAACATCAACCACCATAAGTAAATCATCAATCTTTATGGAGATGCACTATGATTGCATCGCCATCTCCAACATCGAGTATATTTATTTTTCCTTCCATTTATTTCATTTTTGCATGGCAAACAGCAAAATGAACTAAGCTTATTTTATCCCTATTGTATCTATAAGTGTTATTTATTTTACCCTACTCATTTATAAGGACAAACGGAATAAAAGTAATTTATTGGTAAGCTTCAACATACGCATAATGATGCGGTAAAATAGAATATATTTTTAATTGGGGGTATTAGTTCAAGCAACTAGTTTCCCACTTTCATGGAAATGACGGTCATTTTAGTGTAAGCGTCCGCTGAACTGCATCTATGAAACTTATGCATGGGATTGTTATAATTCTCTGCGATGAAAGAAAATATAGAAGCAATAGTGTATGGAGGAGTGGTTGACTTACGCAAAGGATGCTGGGGCTTAAAATCTCTGGTTGGAGATATTGACTTGGGAGTTTGTTATTTATTTTCAAACCGAACAAGGAACCTTTGTAAAGTCATCAGGTTTGATCAATTTGGGGTTGAAGTAGTAACAAGAAGGTTGAATAAAGGTTGTTTCCAATGGCCTGAAAGCCCAACGGGAACGACAACAATCAACTCAGTAGAAATGAATCGGATTTTCTCTGGGAAAAAGTATAAAAAAGTGTGCTTTTGATCTAAATTGGTAGCCTGCCTGCTTATATATTAGTATGGCAAAAATGGGCACATTGGAGCAACTTAAGGAGGAGAATATCCGTCTGCGGGCAGATAATGAAGTTCTCTCTGCTGAACGAAATTCCTTAGCCTTAGAACTCAAATATACTCGCCAAGAATTAAACCTGTTAAAACGTAAAATCTTTGGTAGTAAAAGTGAAAAAGTATCAGATTCTCAATTGATGTTGTCTCTAGAGATTCTTGGCGAACTCAAGGAAGAAGAAAAAGAGGAGTCACCCTTAGAAGAAAAGCCAGCAAAGAAACACAGGAAGAGGCCAGTTCGCACAGCGATTCCTGATCATGTTGAAGTAGAGGAAATAGTGATTCAACCCCGAGAAGTAATTGGGCATGAAGACGAATATGAGATTATTAGAAAAGAACGTAGCGAAAGGCTTGATCTCATTCCAGCGAAACTCATTAAGCGAGTCACTATTCGCCCTATTTATGTAAAGAAAGAGTTGGATTCGACTCCCATCTGTGCTCCGATGCCTCCGCATGTTATTGATAAAGGAATCGCTGATGTCGGCTTGCTCGTGTATATCATTATTTCTAAGTATGTAGATCATCTTCCGCTCTACCGCATGGAGCAAATTTTCAAACGTCGCTACGATGTTTCCATTTCCCGAAAGACCATGTGTGATTGGGTGAGAGTTGTAGCAGAAGATTGGTTACTTATTATCTATAATTCCATTCGACAAGGTTTGAAGAAAAAATCTTACCTCCAAGCGGATGAAACAGTCATAAAATATCAAGATCCGGAATTAGAAGGAAAAACTGGGACAGGATACCTGTGGGTTTATTCAGATCCTGATGGTGATCTGGTCTATGATTGGCAGACTGGTCGCTCAAAAAGTTGTTTTACCGATTTTATTGAAGGGTATGAAGGAATCCTTCAGTCCGACGGCTATGGAGTTTACGAAAGCGTGGGAACAGAAATGAATCTAAGACTAGTGGGATGTTGGGCACACGCTAGGCGGAAGTTTTATGAAGCGTATCAATCTGGAGAAAAGGATGCTATCTGGTATCTACTTTCAATCAAAGAACTTTACAAAATAGAGACTCAGATAAAAGAAGGAGAAGATGCAGAGTTCTTACGCCAAACTAGAAGTCGGAAAATATTGGAAGACTTCAAGAGACGCTTAGAATGTCAGTCGTTAGAAGCCCATAAGAAAAATAGATTAACGATAGCAGTAAGCTATGCATCCAACCAATGGGATAAATTAATCGAATACATTGAACACCCTCATGTGAAGATCGATAATAATATGGTAGAGCAAGGGATTCGTCCAACAAAGCTAGGGCTCAAAAATTGGCTCTTTGTTGGTAGCCCAAAAGCAGGCAAAAGAACTGCGATCATTTACACCATTGTCGAGTGTTGCAAAAGACATGGGGTCAAACCTCAGCAATATCTGTATGATGTTCTTCGAAAATTACCAACAATGAAGCAAAACCAGATAGAATCTCTGCTTCCTCAAAACTGGAAAAATACACAACATACAAAGAATACAAGTCAAGACGGGGTTCAGTAGACGCTTACTCTAAAAATACTGCACATTAAAATTGATCTACAAATTCAGAGATTGTAGGTTAATTTACATTGAACTAATAAATCCAAGGATTTAACAGTCTCAACGTAGGATTCTTTGTCACGACATTTAACTAAAACAAAACTTTCTTCTGATAATTAGCCAAATTGCTTTGATTAATTTAACTATATTGAATCGCCACCATTGCCTTGCATATCTCTGCAAATAAGCAATGGGCCACTCACTTTCTCCCCAATTCTCAGTTACAGAATGCCATTTTTTGAGAAGTATTTCAGTATTTTTAGCATTAAAATCATGCCTTCCTTCTGAAGTGCTCACATGATGCTTAATTACACTCGTATTTGCTACATAATTATTATATCCAGCTTTCTTTAATTTAATACAGAAATCAACATCTTCGCATCCATTAATATAGGAAATATCAAACCCATTTACTTCCCAAAAAATCTCTTTTTTAACAATCATGCATGCAGCTGTAACAGCATTCCATTCAGTAATTTTTTGTTTTGGAGGTTTTAAACGATTTTTCCAAGCATGAGCCGGTTTACCTAATAAATCAAAAAAGATACCAGCATGATCAATTAATCCTGTATTAGGATTTACCTGAATATTTCCAACAGATCCAGCATTATCGTAGAGATCAAGTACATCAATCATAGGTTCTAGCCAACCTTCTTTTAGAACAAGATCATTATTTAAAAAAGCATAAATATCATACTTTGCTTTACTAGCTCCAAAATTGTTGTTCCATGAAAAACCCATGTTAGAATCATTAAAAAAAACACGGATTACGTTTGATTCTATACTTTTTAAATATTTTCTGGATCCATCTGAACTACAATCGTCAACAATTAAGATTTCATACTCGAGATTAGTAAATTTTTTTAGAGAATTTTCTAAAGAGTAGATATAATTCTTTGTATAATCTAAACAATTATAAACTGCGGTAATTATAGATAAACGGGTCATTGAAGAAAACAAAAACTAGGAAATATTCCAGCTTTGTAGGGATTTCTTAATTGCTTCTTTTACTGGAGTTAAAGTGATTCCTGCATGAGTAAGTTTTGTAGTATCCATGACACAATTTGACCTAGGAGTCTTAGCTGCTTTATTCATAAAATCATCCTCGTCATTGAAGAATAAATACTCCTTATCAAATGGATTGGGTAGTTCTTCTATTATGCGTCTTTTACTTTCTTCCTTCATCAATTCAACGACCTCACTGGTTGTCACAAATCCTGGATTCGTAACATTGTATATTCCAAATGGAATTCTCTTTTCCCAACATTCGAAACAAGCTCTAACAAATTCATTTAAATGTGATATTGAATTTTCCGCTTCTAGTAAACAGCCATAATTAATTAACTTTTGGATATAGTTGCGTGGGCTTGATTCATTGTTAAAAGGAATTCTCAACCGCCAAATGTAGCACTCAGCGTCCTCTAAGACCTCCTCTCCAAGTGCTTTAGTTCCACTGTAAAAACTACAATTATCTGTTCTGAATGAAAAATTAGGTTTATCTGTCTCCTTGAAACCAGAACCATCTTCATTCTTACCCGTATAAATACAACCACTAGAAATGTGTCCCCAAGCTGTACTGGTCATTTCACAAGCCCTTCTAACTACACCTGGTAGAACTGCGTTGCCTAGTAAACATTGAGATTTATGTATTTCGCATGCATCAACATTTGGCTTTCCTGTATAACCAGCAGCATTTATAAGAAAAGATGGTTTTTCACTTTTAAGGAATTCTACAAGAGTTTCCTTGTTGGAATAATTTATATCAGACCTAGAAACACCAATTGCTTGAATGTTCCTACTCGCCAAATAAACTAAAAACTTCTCTGCGACGTACCCTGTCTTACCTAAAACAACTACTTTATCCATAAATAATTATATAATTTGATTATTACTGCCAAAACTTTTTTAAACGAGGAGGAAAAGCATAGGATGAATCTTCACTAACATTGGTCAAGTTGGGATTATAATTAGGATCATTTTTCATATACTCAGGCCATTTTTCTTTTACATATTTTTGTTCTTTTTTTAAACGCATCAAACTTTGTTCATCAACATCTTCGTAACCTCTGCTTATAGATTCATAATGAATTAGCTCAGCATAAGGAGTCCATATTATTTTAAAACCTTTTGCAATCAATCTTAAGCAATAATCAACGTCATTGTAAGCTACAGGAAGGTCTTTCTCATTAAAACCATTAACTTCTAAAAATAAAACCTTAGGTGTTACCATACATGCAGCAGTCACTGCACTCATTTCTTGAACTATTCCAGCTCTTCCCTGATTAGCTCTTCTTTCTGGAGGAAAAAATTTATAAATATGACCTGCAATCCCGCAAATACCAGTAATTATTCCTGAATGTTGAACTAATCTTTGTGGGTAAATTAGTTTTGCTCCTACAGCCCCAATATGATCTCTAAGTGCATGTGAAATCATTTCACTCAACCAAAGTGGTTCAGTAATTTCAATGTCATCATTCAGAAAACATATAAACTCGCCTTTAGCTTTGTTGACTCCAATATTGTTAATTCTGGAAAAATTGAATGGACCGGAACAATTAACAAGTTTTATAAAACTATGTGTTTTTGTGATATTTTTAAAAAATTTAATAGTTTCTGGATCATCTGAACCATTATCCAAAATTAAGATTTCGAAATTATCATAAATAGTTAACCCTATAAGGCTGTGAATACAGTTTGAAATTAATTGCAACTGATTTTTTGTTGGTATCAATATCGAAACCAACGGTTTACGATGAATAGAATATTCAATTTTTTGAGAATTTTGCCACAATCCATCTTTGACGGTGGCATTTATTTTTAGTCTTTTTAAATGATTCTGAACTGTTTTTTTCCCAGCTTTTACAGCGTATGGTTTTACATCAACAGAGAGTGCAGTTGAATTTTCAAATGCTCTCCAGTGATATAGTATATGAGGAATATGCTTAATCGTAGAATGTGAAATCTTTTCTATAAATCTTAATGCCATATCCCAATCTTGTGAACCTACTAAATCAGGATTAAATCCTCCAATTTCTTTGATTATACTTGTTCGATAAACACCCAAGTGCGAGATACAATTTTGAGATAAACACAGCTCATAATTCCAATCAGGTTTGAAATATGGGTTTGTTCGAACACCATTTTCATCGATTTTATCTTCATCAGAATAGATTAGGTTTACATTTGGAGTTTGATTTATTTGGTAAACTAAGCATGAAAAAGCATATTGAGGAAGTAAATCGTCGTGGTCCAGCAAGGCTGAAAATTCTCCTTTAGCAATTTCTAAAGCAGAGTTGGTTGCTCTAGAAATATGACCATTTTCCTTCCTATAAACTACTTCAATTCTTGGATCTTTAGACTTGTACTCTTCTAAAATTGATTTTACATGTGGTTCTGAAGAATTGTCATCACTAATACATAATTGCCAATTTTCGTAAGTTTGATTAATTACAGAATCTATAACTTCAATTAAATAATTCTTAGGAGTATTATAGGTTGGCATTAATACAGAAATGAGAGGTTTTAACCTTAAAGCTTTTTGTAAAACGATCAAATTATTTTTCTCAAAAGAATTAAATGTCTCAAAATTTTCAACCCATTTGTCATAAAGAGAAGCTAAATCGCTTTCATTACAAACATCATTATGAGAATTTTTGTTGCTAGAGTATACAATATAACTAGCAAGTGTTATCTCTTTTAAATCATTTGTAAAAGCCTTGATCTTTAAAAGTTTAATTCCCGTTCCAAAAGTGATAAATCCTCTAAAACCTGTTGTTTGAGATACAGAAATATTATGTTTTTCTTTAAGTATATCCACAACATCTGGTCTGTGCATTGATTTTGAAATAACAACATTATGACCTATCTCTGCATAAATTTTGTTTGCCGGATTTCCACTTGAGTCACAAAACCAACCTCTAAAAAAAAGTTCACCATTAGCGTAAAGAAATTTTTTATTTCCTGGATCATCCACGCAATAGAAGTTTTTAATTCTTTTCATTATAATTATAAAGTTTTTAATGATTAAATAACCTAGGCAAATTCAGGAAGAATGAATACCAAGGTTTTTCTTTGACTAACTCATTTAATTTCAAGTTGAATTTTTGAGATTTAAATCTAACTCTAATTTTAAGATTGTTCGATTCAATATTTTTCGGAAGGGCTATAATCTTAATCTGTGGATCATCTCCAGCAGATAAAATTATCATTTTTTTTATATTCCTAAACCATTCAATTGAGGTTCCAGATATTTTCAGTCCTCTAAAATATGGAGCTTTTGACTCTTGAACGATTTGATTAGTTTGAGTGTTGATAAATTGAACTGAATATAAATGTATCAAACCAGCAAAATCCATTAAATCTAATCTTAAACTATAATCTCTTAAATCTTTTTTCCCAAACTCTTTTAAAAAAAACTCGATTTCATAAATTTCATCCAAAGGGTAAATAATCTTTTGTAAAGTTTGTTCGTTTTTAATTGAACGAGATAAACAATAAAACGATGCTTCAGCTTGATTCGTAGATTTAAGAAGAAGTGGACTCCTTCCAAGCATAATTGCTTCAAATAGGGACTCAATGTTGTCAGAGTATAATTTCTGATGTTTTCTAAACAATTTTGCAAAATTAGAAATTATATGATCCGTTGCAAGGTCTTTTCTGGATAACTTATGTTGACGATAATAAAATAAGATCTCAGGAATTTGATAAGCAATTTTACCTAGTTCATGAATTGACAACCAAAATTCATAATCTTCCCATCCATAAATCATATCAGTTGAAAATCCACCGATAATTTGCCAATCAGATTTACGAAAAAGAGAAGTTATAAAAATTTGTGGTTGAATTAGGAGGTTAGGAAAATTGTATTTGGGTAAAGGCATAGTTCCTGATTTGGTTCCAAAGTATTCAGCCTTACAATAGACAATTCCAATCTTTGGGTTTTTTTCAAGAATATTGAAAGCCTTTTTTAAATATTCCGGTGCTATTTTGTCATCAGCATCAAGAGGTAAAATGTAAGTTCCATTAGCTTCATTAATTGCAAAATTTCTGGTTTTATCCACCCCATGATTAGCCCTTCTAATTAATTTTGTTTTGGGTGCTTTAAAATCATCAAGGATTTTGATTTGTTCTTCAATATCAGACCCATCGTCAACAATAATAATCTCAAAATCTTGAAAAGTTTGTGATAATACAGAACATACAGAATCTTTTAGGTATTCGGCTTGATTGAAGCATGGTATTATAACTGAGATTTTTGGCATAGAATTTAATTATTTTTTTCTAATTTCTTAATCCAATAATTGTTATGAAACAAAAAAGAAGTTAGAGACGTAAAAAAAAATAACAATGAATAAACTATATTATTTATTAAAATAAGAGTCTTTTCTTGATTTAAAAAATTCTGACTTATGAATATTTTTGGGTCGGATTTTGTCTCATTGATTTTCCAAATTACAGAGTAGTCATCATTAAAAAATTGCACATCCTCGTATGGAATAAAAGTTCTCCTTATCCATTCAAAGTCCATAGGTTTTTCGTCTAGATAGGCTTTATTAATTTTTATTTCGTTAAATTTTATATCCGGATCTAGTCGAATGTTTTTAATACTTGAGTCAATCAATACATTAATTTTGCTATAACTATCAGATTTAAGCTTGAAGAATTCTGATTGTTTCTCGGAAAAACCTTTACCAGTGTCATAAAATATTTGAAAGAAAGCATCATGATTTGGATTTATTTCAAGTAAAATTTGCGATTTAGTTAAAATTGGACATAAAAATATGTAAAAAATTATTGTCAAAATCACTGATAAAAATAAACAACTAAAAGGATTAATGTTTCTAAAATGCTTAAAGTTCATTTATAAAGTTTTATAAACCAAAGTGCCTGTTCGGTGAAGAATAAGATCTGCCTCTTTAAGGGGTTTTTCTTTATGAAAAATGAATTCTATATCACTAGAATAAAACCAAAGTCTATTACTTTTGAAGTTTTTTGAGAAAATTTCTACTGGTTGATTCCAAGATTTAATTTTCTTTAGATCAGCATTAATCTTAGAATTTTCATTAATATGACCGCATATATTACAATAAGCTACAACACACCCATTAAAAATTAAAAGTATTAAGCAAAATAAATTTAGTAGGATTTTTGATTCGCCTTTATACGAAAAATCAACAATCAAAAATTTCTTTGTTATATTTGAATGCATAAAAGGATATGAAGTTATTAAAATTGGCACAAACCAAATAAAAGATATCCATCTTGCCCACCATGTAGGAAGAAAAAAACATGGCAGTATTATGATGAAAATATACAAAAAAAGCGAAGTATTTGATTTCTTATAAGTAAATAGATTCAAAAATAAAAGTATAAATGAAATTATCAAAACACCGCCAAATAATGGACCAAATCCACCTAATCTAATGTCTACGGCGGTGCTATAAAAAAAGCTTAATTCATTTTTTGATACTCGAAATGGGTTTTTCCATTGTAAATCTTCTCTAAGTATATTTGTTTCTGAAAAGTTTGACCTTACAAATTGCTCTATTCTACCCATATCTTTCATTGGATATGGTTTATTTGATCCCGGGATTTCAGTTCCTAACCAGTAATCCATAGTCGTAGGGTCTAAAAGTTTAATAATATTAGTTGGAGTGTAGGGAAAATGACCATTCGTACTATCCCAAAATCCTAATTTTTTGGCTCCATAAATTCCAACAATTAGGGTTACTACAGATATAAAAGATGATAAGATTAAAAGTCTTCCCTTTTGTTGACTCTTTAAGATAATTATTAAAAAAACAAGGGGCAAAGTAATTCCAATGAGACCTATCCCCTTTTTTTTTGTTCCTATTAGCAATATACTTAAAATGAATATTAAAAAGATGTGGCAATATTCTTTTTTGAACAAAATCATAGAATATAGTAATAAAATGGATCCATACAATGAATACACATGGCCATCCAGATAGAAACTATAAAGTTGTGTAATTAATATTGGGTTTATTAACAGAGCTATTAATATAAGGAAAGCAATATAACCCTTAAAAAAAGTAAATATGGTTTTTGTAGAAATTAAACCAAAAATGAAAAAATATATAAAATTAATTGCTTTTCCATTTTCAATATTTTCTGTTAGTTTAGCTATTATAGCTGAAAAAATATAGCTTACATTAACCGCACCACCGTTTTTGACAACATCACTCACTGAAAGCATCGGCTCTGTATTGAGGTCGAACTTTTCAAATTTGTTGTCATTTATTGGATTCCAACCAGATTGAAGCGCTAAAATTTTTTCTTGGTGTGTCTCCATGCCATCATAATTAATACTTCTGAAAAATGATGATGAACAAAAAGAAATTGTAAGGATCAAAACAATTAATAATAATTGTATAAGTCCAGATTTCAATCCTCGCTTAGTAGTATAAATTATCGTATAAATAAGTGAAGTTGCGATAAAACTTAAGAAAGAT
>MDTC01220872.1_pt1 | contig 10567 bp, 7 predicted proteins | sample 811181 | NCBI WGS metagenome assembly MDTC01 (sample SAMN05326644, study PRJNA326480) | marine metagenome | isolation source: seawater | place: Pacific Ocean: North | collected 2011 | reverse complement strand
GCCGACGACCCGATCGCCCGGGTGGCGCCGGAACGATCGGGTCGTTGGGCCGGACTGCGCGCGGCGGCCGCGGTGGCGCTGGGCACGGGCAACCCGCTGGGCGACGACTACGAAGGTCCGGTGCGCGACCGGGCGGCGGGCCTGCTGGAGCTCGCCCACGGCGGGCAGATCCTGGTCGGACCGGAGCTGTGGCGTGCCGTGTCCCCCCTGTCCGAGCTGGGCGCGGTGGGAACACCGCTGGGTGCGCTGGAGGTGCTGCCGGGTACCCCGCCCATCGCGGTGGGTGCGGTGGCGCCGGAGTCGCTGGCCACCCGGAGCTTCCCCCCGCCACGCACGGCGGACGCCCGCCGGACCAACCTCGATCTCGACGTCAACAGCTTTGTCGGCCGACGCCAGGTCCTGACCAGCCTGCACGGCCGCTTCGCGCGCGGCTGCCGCCTGGTGACCATCGTCGGTACGGCTGGCGCGGGAAAGACCAGGCTGTCCCGTCGCTATGGGCAGACGCAGGTCGACGTGCTGTCGAGTCAGGGCGGAGGCGTCTGGTTCGTCGAGCTCGCGGACGCGGTCACGGAAGAAGAGGTCGTGGCCGCGGTGGCCGACGCCATCGGCGTGCCTCTGGACCCGGAGGGCGCGGTGGACGCGGACCGGGATCAGGTCGGGCGCGCGCTCGCCGCACGCGGGGAGATGCTGCTGATCCTGGACAACGCCGAGCAGGTCGTGGACGGCCTGGCCAACGCGGTGCGGGCCTGGCGGGAGGGGGCTGCCGAGTGTCGGGTCCTCGTGACCAGCCGTCAGGCCCTCGGTCTGCCCGGTGAGGAGGTCCTCGAGCTGCCGCCGCTGGAGCGCGGCGAGGCGCTGGCGCTCTTCGTCGACCGGGCCCGCGCCGTGCGCCTCGACCTCGAGTTCGCCGAGGAGGATCTGTCCGCCATCGAGCAGATCGCCGAGCAGCTGGACCACAACCCCCTGGCGCTCGAGCTGGCGGCGGTGCGGGTGCGGGTGCTGCCACCGCGCCGGCTCGCCGAGCGGCTGAACGCGCGCTTCTCGACGCTCGGCCGGGGTCCCCGCGATGGTCCTGCACGCCACGCGACCCTGGACCAGGCCATCGGCTGGTCGTGGGGCCTGCTCGAGCCCTGGGCCCAGGCGGCCTTCGCCCAGCTCGGCGTGTTCCGGGGCGGCTTCGATCTGCCGGCGGCCCGGGCCGTGCTCGCGCTGGACGACGCGCCGGAGCTGGAGGCCGTGCTGGCGAGCCTGGAGGATCGAAGCCTGCTTCGGCGCTCCGAGCCCGTCGGGCTGCCGGGGGCGGTGCGCCTGTCGATGCTGCACAGCCTGCGCGAGTGGGCGGCTGGACGTCTCGCCGAGCGGGACGACGCCGATGCCACCCGCGCCCGCCACGTCCGCTGGGCGGCGCGCCGCGGACAGGAGCTGCTGACCGCCCTGGACGGCGCGTCCGGCCCCGAGGAAGCGCGGCGCCTCGGCCTCGACGTCGGCAACCTGCGGGAGGCCCACAAGGCGGCGCTGCAGCTCGATCTGGCCGACGAGGCGTGCGTGCTGGCGGTGGCCCTGGACGCCGCACTCGCGCCGAGGGGCCCCTACGAAGATCACCTCCACATCCTCGATGACACCGTGGAGGGAGCGAAGGGGGCCGCTTCGGAGCGCCTCGCCGAGCTGCGGCTGGCCCGGGCGCGCGCCCACGACGTGCGCGGTGACGTGGCGCGCTGCGAGCACGACCTGGCCGTGGCCGCCTCCCTGGTCCGCTACGGTGCGGGTCCCGTGGTCCGCGCTCGGGTGTGGCTCGCCTGTGGCCGCTGGTCCGCCTCGCGGGGCCGCGCGGACGAGGGAGGCAAGCTCCTGGCTGCGGCAAGACGCGCGGCGATCGAGGCCCAGGATCGGGTCCTCGTCGCCCGGGTCGACGCCGCCGAGGCGCGCTGGCACGCTGCTGCCGGACGACTGGACGAGGCGCTCGCCCTGGGGCGCGAGGTGCTGGAACGACTGGCCGATCTGCCCGCGCGCCGCCTGGAGGCCGGGCTCCGGGCCGAGGTTGCGGGGTGGGCGAGTGACCGCGGCTCTCTGGACGAGGCTCGGGCCCTGCATCGACAGGCCCTCGGGCTGGCGCGCCAGCTCGATGATCTTCGCCTCGAAGCTCGGATCCTGACCTGGCTCGGCCAGCTGTACCACGAGCAGGGTCGCCTGGAGCTGGCCTGGGAGCACCTCACTCTGGCCATCGAGGAGCAGGAGCGCGTGGGCGACCGGCGGTGGGCCGGGATCTGTCGGGGGCAGCTCGGCGTCATCCGGGCCGAGCAGGGCGAGCTCGACGAGGCGCTGGGCCTGCTGGACATCGCGCTCTCGGCGCTCGAGGACGCGGAGGACCACCGGCTCGAGGGCTGCTTCCAGGGCTGGCGGGCGGCGGTGCTGGAGAGGACGGATCGTCTCGATCAGGCGCTGGAAGCGACCCGGCGCGCCCTCGCCGCCCTCGACGAGGCGGACGACCCCCGGCTTCGTGGGCGGATCGTCGCACGATCGGCACTGCTGCTCGCGCGGCTCGGGCAGAACCGGGAGGCAGAGCGCGCGGTTGCCCGTGCTTGCGTGCTGGCCCGGCAGATCGGGGACGAGCCCGGACTTCGCGGAGCCGAAGCCGTCCGCGATGTGCTGAGCGGGCGCAGTCCCGGGAGGCCCGAAGGGGCTGGACTCGCGGTGCGTTGGGTTGCGGGCGGCCACGAAACGGCACACATTTAGACGGCTCGGGCTCAGGCCCGCAGCGCTGCCCTGGAGGTTCGTGTGCGCTCCGCCTTCCTCGTTGCCCTGGCTCTCGTGGCCTGCAACCCAGACGCCAAGACCGACTCCGATCTGGATGGCGTCACCGCCGATCTGGACTGCAACGACCTCGACGACACGGTGGGTGCGCCCAGCGTCTGGCACCTGGACGGCGACGCTGACGGCTGGGCTCCCGAGGGCGCCGAGACCGTGGTCGAGTGCTACCGCCCCGAGGGCTACGCCCGCCGCGTGGGCGACTGCGATGACGCCGAGCCGCTGATCAACCCGTCCGTCGCGGAGTCCTGCAACGCGATCGACGACGACTGCGACGGCTTCGTCGACGAGAACACCGGCACGGGCGTCTGGTACGCGGACCTGGACGCGGACGGCTTCGGCGACCCGAACACCGAGGTCGACTCCTGCGACGGCTCCGGCGGACTGGTCAGCAACAACCGCGACTGTGACGATGCCAACGCGGCCGTCCGTCCCGGCGCCGACGAGCTGTGCGACGGCATCGACAACGACTGCGACGCGCGGATCGACGAAGAGGACGCGTTCGACGCCAAGAACTGGTACCGCGACCGGGACGAGGACGGCTTCGGCATCGACAGCACCGCAGTCCGCTCGTGCGACGCGCCCGGCGAGGGCTGGTCCGACATCGGCGGTGACTGCAACGACGTCGAGACGGACGTGAACCCGGACGCCGACGAGCTGTGCGACGGCTTCGACAACGACTGCGACGGCAAGATCGACGGGGGCGACGCCGCCGACGCGGTGGCCTGGTACCCGGACAACGACCGGGACGGCTACGGCGACGACGCCAGCGTGGTCAACTCGTGCTTCGAGATCGACGGCTACGTGTCTGTCGGCGGCGACTGCGACGATCGCAACCGCTACCTCTCGCCGGAGACGCTGTGGTTCGCTGACGTGGACGAGGACGGCTACGGCGACGCGACGTCCACGATGGCCAGCTGCACGGACCCGTCCACCTCGACCGACATCTACGTCGACAATCTGCGCGACTGCGACGACGAGGACGACACCATCAGCCCGGCCGCCACCGAGGTGTGCGACGGGATCGACAACGACTGCGACGGCTCCGCCGACGGCGCGGACGCGACCGGCGCGAAGACCTTCTACATGGACTACGACGGCGACGGCTTCGGCGACCCCGGACGCACCGGCAAGGCCTGCGACGCTCCGGAGGGCTTCACCACGGACTCCGCCGACTGCAACGACGACAACCGCTACGTGAACCCGGACGCGGTCGAGTTCTGCGACGGGATCGACAACGACTGCGACAAGCTGATCGACTACTCCGATCCCGACGTGACCTCGCCCACCTGGTACCTGGACGCCGACGACGACGGCTGGGGCCGCGGCGACGTCAGCACCGTCCAGTGCGAGCAGCCCGAGGGCTACGTGCTCGACGACGGCGACTGCATGGACGGCAACGAGGACGTCCACCCGGGGGCGAAGGAGGTCTGTGACGCCGGCCTCGACAATGACTGCGACGGCCTGGTGGACGGCGCCGATCCCGACATGTCGGGCGACGGCACCTGGTACCGCGACTCCGACGGCGACAGCTACGGGGACTCCGATCTGACGGTCGTCACCTGCAGCGAGCCGGCGGGCTACGTCCGCAACGACGACGACTGCGACGACAGCGACGCGTCTCGTGGCCTGCCGGTGGACTGCTGGGACGCACCGGTCACGTTCACCACCTGCGGCAAGGCTGGTCCCGACGGCCCGTCCCAGAGCCAGTGCGACTCCGCCTACAGCGGCACCGACCTGGACGGGATCATCACCGTTACCGGCGGCAAGCAGAAGTGGGTCGTGCCCTTCGATGGCACGTTCCGCATCGACGCGTACGGCGCCGGCGGCGGCAACACGACCTACTCCGGCTACTCGACCGGCAAGTCCAAGGGCGCCCGGATGCGCGGCGACTTCGACCTCGAGAAGGGCGACGTCATCTGGATCGGCGTCGGCCAGCAGGGCGTCTCGGCCTACTACGCCGGCGGCGGTGGCGGTGGCAGCTACGTCGTGGATGACGCGGCCAACGCGCTGGTGGTCGCGGGTGGCGGCGGCGGCGTGTACTACTTCGCCGGCTACTACAGCAGCGGTCGCTCGGGCTGCCCGGGCGTCACCAGCAGCTACGGCGGAACCGGCGCCACCTACACGACCGACTCCTGCCCCACCAAGTCGTCCGGCCTCGGCCAGGGCGGCAGCAGCTACTCGTCGGTGGCAGCGGGCGGCGGTGGCATGACCACGAGCGGCGGCACCGACACTCGCGGCGACGAGGGTGGCCGCGGCTGGAAGCAGGGCGCGGGCGGCGGCCGCAGCGCGGCGACCACCAGCTCCTACCTCGCGCACGGTGGCTTCGGTGGCGGCGGCAGCACCTGGTACGGCGGCGGCGGCGGTGGCGGCTACACCGGCGGCGACGGCCAGTACCGCGGTGGCGGCGGCGGCTCGTTCAACGACGGCGCCAACCCCAGCAACGCCGGCAACACCAACACCGGGGACGGCAAGGTCGTCATCGACTACGTCGGCGACTGATCCGCGGTGGGCGTGGGTCGGGAGTGTGGAGCCGCTGGCGTGAGTCGCGTGGCTTCGGTGCGGGGGAGTGGAGGCGCGGTCCCCAGTCTCCAGTCTCCAGTCTCCAGTCCCACGGCATTGAGGCGGTGCCAGCGTCGATGTGCGCGACGGCACGGATGCGCTGCCAGCGCCCGGCGCGAACCGTGGAGGACCACACCTGCGATTGCAGCCCGCTGTCCTGTTGCGCGCCGCGGCGACCTCGCGTCCGGCACATCGGTGCCGCTACGACCCGGCCGCCTACGGACTGGAGACTGGAGACTGGAGACTGGAGACCGGCCCGCCACGAAAACTGAGCCGCTTCCACCGCAGCCGTCAGCGGGTCGGACTGTGAGCTGCTTCTCTTCAGAGCTCGTCCCACTTCAGGGCCTTCCCCCGCGCCTTTCCGACCGGGTACTTCTTCCGGGCGATCGCCAGCTTCTCCTCGAAGGCCTGGGCCAGGTCGACGTCGGCCTGGTCGCAGAAGTTGAGCAGGCACAGGAGCACGTCAGCGGCTTCGTGGGCGACGCGATCCCGGCGCGCCTCCGACAGCGGCTGGGGGCCGTCGTCGGTGCTCCACAGGTACAGCTCGAGCAGCTCGCCGGCCTCGACGGACAGAGCCATGGCGAGGTTGCGGGGGCTGTGGAACTGGGCCCAGTCCCGCTCCTGCACGAAGGCCCGGGCCTGGGCCTGCAGGGCGGACAGGCGCTCTTCGGGGGCGTCGTCGCTCATCCGCGGTAGACCTCGGGCTGGTCGATGCGCGAGAGCACCCAGTCGAACTTGCCGGTCGTGATCTTGGAGTCGCAGTAGCCGCAGATCCCGGCCTGGCTGACCTTGTCCAGGGGAGCGCCACACGAGGGGCAGTGGCCGACCTCGCCGGTCTCGTCGCCGCTGCCGATGGCCCGGAGGAACGTCCAGTACTCGCTGAAGTGGCGGTCGGCGTTCTTGTTGCCGCCGACCACGTTGCCCTCGCGGTCCTCGACCCAGTCCTTCATCGAGCCCCAGATCCGCACGGTGACGGACTCGTACCACGCGTCCAGCTGCACCTTGACCACCTGCTGGCGCTGCAGCTGCACGTCGCCGAGGCGGTTCATCAGCCCGTGCTCGGTGTACTGCTCCAGGTAGAAGCGCAGGGTCTGGTACAGGGTGTCCGTGACGTAGGGGCGGGCCTTGTCCCAGTCTCCGGCCGACCAGGCGCGCTGGAGCTCCAGGTAGATCCCCTCGACCCGGCGCTCGAAGGCCGCAGCGTCGAAGCCCGGGTGGCGCCCGCGGAAGGTGCGCCAGGTGGTGCCGAGATCGGGGTCGACCGCGCTGGGCACGTGGTAGCTGGGCTCCGCACCGCCGCTGGTCCAGCCCACCGTGGGCGGCTTGACCGCGCGCCGGGTGCGCACCACCGCCCCGATGGCGCGCCACTGGAGCAATCCGTCGACGATGGGCGTGCCGCAGACGCGACAGTGGCCGGACCGGTCGGTGTCGATCGCCGCCCCGCAGCTGGGGCAGCCCATGCGCACGACGTCTTCCGGGGCCTTCGAGGTGACCCCCTGCTTGCGCGCCAGGGTCCAGGCCTCTTCGACATAGACGTGGCGTGTGCCGCCCCCGTCCAGGGTCTCCAGCCGGGTGTCCTGGATGACCACCTGGGCCTTCCAGACCTCCGCGCCCCGCTCGAACGAGAGCACGGTGATCCCGCCGGCGACCACGTCGCGGACCTCGGTGAGTCCGCGGTGGGCTCCCTGCAGGTCCTCGCGCACGCCGGGGCTGACGAAGGGCTCGAGCGCCGCCCACTCCCTGGTGACCGCCGCCTCGGTCGCCCTACGGTGCAGCAGCTGCACGAAGTCGAGGAAGACCGGCATGGAGAAGCCGTGGTCGTCCGTGCGCAGACCGGCGAGGCCGGGCACGGGGCCGCGTCCGCCGGCGGGCTCGGGCTCCCAGTCGTGATCGTGGTGGGTGCGGCTCACGTAGCGGTTGCCGGCCTTGGAGATGAAGGCGCGCACCACGAAGACGATGACCACGACGATGAGGACCGGGACGCCGATCTGCGGGTACTCGATGAGCAGGTAGATCAGCAGGACCAGGAACTCGCCGTCGCCGCCACCACCGCCGCCTCCGCCGCCGGAGAAGCCGCCGCCTCCGCCGCCTCCGCCGCCACCGGTCGAGAAGTTCTGACCGCCGCCGACCCGGGCGAGGGCGTCGTCGGCGGTGAGCAGGGCGAGTGCGGACAGCAGCAGCGCCGCGAGGACGAACAGCGCGCCCCGGCGGTGTACCCACAGGGTCAGCAGGCTTGTCGTCAGCCGGTCCAGCAGACGCCTCATGAGCGCACCCGGGGGGCGTTGGGCAGGTCGACGAGATCGGTGTGCAGGGGGGGCACGTGCTCTGCCAGCAGCGCGCCCAGGCCGTCCAGCGCCCCCAGGAAGTGGTCGAGGTCCTGGTGGGAGAACGCGGCGCAGGCCTGCTCCCACGGAACCGCGGGGACCCGGCCTTCGATGCCGAGATCCGGCATGACGACAACCTTGCCCTCCAGGGCGCTGACGTAGACCAGCACCCCCGTGCGGTGGGGCGTCGCGTGGACCTGCTCGCGGTGGAACTCGGCGTGGGCGGCCTCGGTCACCTGGTCGGCCCGGCGGCTGGCGGGCACGAGCCAGCGCAGGAACCAGGTGCCCGATGCGACCCAGGCGGCGGCCGCAAACGTCACGCCGAGCTCGATGGGCAGCATCCACGGGTGCACCGCGAAGGGCACCAGCAGGAGCACCAGCAGCATGGCGAACGTGACGAGGGTGGCCGCGATCAGGCTGACGTCGCGGTAGCTGCCGCTCCGGGGGGCGGCGACCACGATGATCTCGGCGTCGGTGAGGGCCTCGAGGCGCCCGACGGCGTCCTCGACGGCGCTGTGGAACCGTGCGTCGGTGTGCAGCATGCGGCCCCCTAACGCCCCTCGCCGGGCCAGCAGGCGATCAGACCGTGAGCAGGCGGTACGGCATGTAGGGCACGAAGCCCACGCGCTCGTAGCAGCGGACGGCCGGGTCGTTGTGCTCGTGCACGTGCAGGGTGACCCGGGGGTAGTGCTTGAGCAGGACGTGCAGCACGGCCTCCATGCCCTGCATGCACAGCCTCTGGCCGCGGAACCGCGGGGGCACGTAGGTGCCGCCCACCTGCACCCCCTCGCGGCCAGTCGTGCCGACGTTGAGCTGGAAGACGACCTCGCCGTCGCGCTCCATCACCCAGGTCTTGCCGGCGATGATGCGCTCCTTGACCACCCGCGCGTGCAGCTCCGGATCCTCGTCGTATGGATCTCGGCCCAGATCCTCGTATTCCATGCGCGCGGACCGCTCGACCAGCAGGGTCCAGTCCGACATCCGCGCTCGGCGCAGGCCCTTGGGTGGGGGACGGGGTGGGGGGCTGGTGGCGACGTACAGGTGCTGCTCGTGAAAGCGCTTGGGCTTCCGCGAGCCCGCCCACTCCGCAAACATCGGGTCGACCTGGTCGCGCGGGCCCACCATCATGGTCGGCTGGTGCCGCCGGGCGAGCCAGCGTCCGAGCGCGCTGGCATGCTCCGGGTCGGGGCTCCAGGGCACGGCCAGCCGACCGGGGATCAGCAGCACCACGCCACCGAGGCCCACGCCGTCGTCCACGGCGTACCAGTAGCCCCGGTCCATCGGCTGGCTGGCGGCGAAGCCCCGCAGGAACAGGTTGACGACCGGCTCCGCCTCGAGGACCTCCTCGAGCGCGGCTTCGTCCCCCGTGGTGAGCTGTCGGACGTCCACGACCCTCCCGATGCTGCGACGGGCATGCTACACGCAGCGCCCCCCGAGGGAGGTCCCGAGTCCATGCAGATCCGCTCCTCTTCCGTCATCGCACACCCCATCGGGCGCGTCTGGCGTGCCTACCGGGACGAGCTTCCCGAGATCGCCAAGACCATCCCGGACATCGCGGAGGTGCGGGAGCTGGCGCGGACCGAGCGGGAGGGCGGCGCGACCATCCACAACCTGTGGATCTCGTCGACCTCGCTGCCGCCGCTGGTGGACAAGGTCATCAAGCCCGAGCACCTGCGCTGGGACGACTACGCCGAGTGGGACGACGTCGAGCACCACGTGGACTGGAAGATCGCCACCAAGGTCTTCACCGAGCGCATCCGCTGCGGCGGTCGCAACCGCTTCGAGGCCATCGACGACAAGAGCACTCGGCTCACCATCCAGGGCGACCTGCAGATCGACTTCGATCGCCTGCCGGGCATGCCCCGCATGCTGTCCAAGCGGATCGGCCCGCGCCTGGAGAAGTTCTTCGTCTCGCTGATCACGCCGAACCTGGAGAAGGTCACGGTGCACCTGCGGGACTACCTGGATCGCAAGGCAGCCGAGGAGCAGGCGTGAACACCCCCAAGGCCGAGTCGGTCAGCGAGCAGGGCCAGCCAGACGGCTTCGTCGTCGGCACGGGCTTCGAGCGGCAGGTGGGCTCCGGCGGCGACACCCGCCTGCTGATCAGCGTGTCCACGGACCGCCTGGCGGACGTGCACCTCGCGCTCCTCGGTGCGCTCGAGGCCCCGCTGACCCTGCTCTACCGCCGCAAGGTCAACCGGACCGCGCCGCGGGAGAATGGAGCTCCGCCCGAGGACTTCCTCGCCCCGGATCTGTCGCTGGACGAGGTGCGCGCCGCCCTGTCCGAGGCGTCCGACCTCGTGTGGCACGACGCCCGCTGCGAGGTGTGGGTGCGCGGCATGATGGGCGAGCAGATCATCTTGGACCAGGACGGCGTGCTCTACGCCTACCCGGACGACCACAGCTTCCGTGACGTGCTCGCCGAGGTGGGCATCGACGAGGATCCCGAGGTCCAGGTCCTGCTCGATCGCGACTATGTCAAGCACTGGTTCCACGCCTCCTGCGACGCCCAGGAGGAGGCCCTGCTGCGCCGGGTGATGGCGGTGCCGGTCGCGCCCCAGGGGGACGCGGGGTGAGCCTGGCCGCGCCGGCTGTGGGGGAGGACTTCAGCGGTCTGCCCCGCTCGTACACGATCCGCGAGGGGCTGGTCATCGAGCCGAACCTCGTGCTCGCCCCGATGGAGGGCGTCACCGACGTGACCTTCCGCCGGCTGGTGCGACAGATCGGTGGCTGCGGCATGACGTTCACCGAGTTCATCCCCGCCCACGGCCTGTCCCATCGCAGCGCCCGCGAGCTGCTGATGGCGCAGTTCGACCCCGAGGAGCGCCCGATCACCATCCAGGTGTTCGGCAACGAGCCCGCCGTGCTCGCCGAGG
>MDTC01055508.1_pt1 | contig 10567 bp, 9 predicted proteins | sample 811181 | NCBI WGS metagenome assembly MDTC01 (sample SAMN05326644, study PRJNA326480) | marine metagenome | isolation source: seawater | place: Pacific Ocean: North | collected 2011 | reverse complement strand
AGCAGATTTTTTAATCAATAAGCCTGCAATTAATCCGAAAATTACGCTTAGAATTATGAAAATTATGCCGCGTATAGGTCTTTTTTCGTGAACAAACATTAAACATCATCTCAGTTAAATTTATTATTTACAAGGGATAGGATTTTTTACCTAAGGGTGCATATACCCTTCTCTTGCCCGATTAAGTTTAATAGAGTAATTAAAATAGGTAGGTGAGTACCTTTTCCTTAATAAAAAAATTATAACAAAGAAATCTATATGCAACATTATTCACTTTTGTCACTAGCAAGAAATGCCCTCACGGGACATAAGAATTGGCAAAAGGCTTGGCGTAGTCCGCCGTTAAAAGAGAAGTATGAGGTTATTATCATAGGCGCTGGCGGGCATGGTTTGGCTACAGCATATTATTTGGCCAAAGAATTTGGAATTACAGATGTGGCTGTTTTGGAGCGTGGGTGGTTAGGAGGAGGTAATGTTGCCCGTAACACAGTTACTGTCCGATCCAATTACCTACGAGATCAGTCTGTGCCATTTTACGTAAAATCTGTAAGTTTATATGAAGGTTTAACCAAGAATTTAAATTTTAATATGATGCACTCAAAACGCACCATGGTAGATGTTGTCCACAATTACCCAAAGATGCGAGACTTGAGACGTCGTCAATTAACTATGGATATCTATAATTCGACTTATGAACAAATTTCTGTTGATCGGGTTCGCGAATTAATACCTGCTTTAACCGGAGGAGGTCCTGGATCAAGATTGCCAATAATTGGGGGTATGGTACACAAAGATGCGGGAGTTAATAGGCATGATGCAGTAGCTTGGGGCTATGCAAGAGCTGCAGATGCTCTTGGTGTCGAAATGCATCAGAAAACTGCGGTTACTTCGCTACTGAGAGCTAAAAATGGAGACATATCTGGCGTTGAGACGGTGAAAGGCACCGTTAAGGCAAAAAAAGTAGTAGTTGCTGTATCTGGACACACTACAACAATTACTGAAACTGCAGGTTTACGGTTGCCCTTACGTACTATGAATTTAACGGCTTTTGTATCAGAACCCATTAAACCAATTGTTGATGTGATTGTGAATTGTTCTGATCTAGGATTTTACTTTAGCCAATCGGATAAAGGTGAATTGGTTATTGGAGGGGCTCCAGACTCCGCTCAAAGTTTCAGAAGAGATATAAAGCAACATGTATTTGAGGATACTGTGGGAGCAATGTTAGAATTATTTCCATCCTTTAAGAAACTAAAGCTTTTAAGACAATGGGGGGGTCATTTAGATATTACGCCTGATGCCTCGCCAATAATGGATGAAACGAGTGTTCCGGGATTATATGTTACAGCAGGTTGGTGGGGCGGATATAAGGCTATTCCAGCTGGTGGTTTAACGATGGCTCATCAAGTTGCTACTAATTCACCGCATCCGCTGATGGAAACTTTTTCACATAATAGGTTTAAAAATTTAGATTACATTCTAGAGACTGGCACCACTACAGCACGATAAAAGGTTTAATTATGTTATTGATAAATTGTCCATTTTGTAAAAACCGTAATGAAACGGAATTCGTTTATGGTGGTCCTGTTGGCGTAAAGAGACCAGATCCTAGTCTTGTATCAGATGAAGAGTGGGTAGACTTTTTAACGATGGTTCCAAATCCTATGGGGCCTGTTTATGAAAGATGGTGGCATGCAAGGGGATGCAATAAGTGGTTTATAATTTGCCGTGATACTGTTACTCACGAGATTTTGGAGAGCCCTAGTGATGAGCCATAATCGCCTTAAATCAGGAGGTAGAATTGATCGTTCAAAGAGCTTGAGTTTTTCTTTTAATGGAAAAATTTATCAAGGTTTTGAAGGCGATACTTTGGCATCAGCCCTGCTTGCAAATGGTCTGAATGTAATAGCTAGAAGCTTTAAATATCATAGGCCCAGAGGGATTATTGGATCGGGAGTGGAGGATCCAGCTTCATTAATCGAGTTATTGGGCGAGGAAGGGTCAGGTAATAACTTATGTACAACTGTGAAATTAAAAGAAGGCCTGAAGGCTAAATCAATTAACTGCTGGCCAAGTGTAGATTTTGATATTGGCGCCTCTGTACAGTACTTTGAAAAATTAATTCCCGCAGGATTTTACTACAAGACTTTTATGTGGCCAACTTGGCATTTGTTTGAGCCTTTTATTAGGATAGCTGCTGGCCTGGCTAGCGCACCAAAAACACCTCCTAAGACTGGGCATTTTGAGTCAAGAAATGCTCACACAGATTTTTTAATAATTGGTGCAGGACCAGCCGGCCTTTTGGCAACCTTGATGGCTGCCAGATCAGGCGCTAAGGTTTTCTTGGTTGATCAAAATACAGAAGCTGGAGGGAGCTTACTAAGTTTAAATTTAAATATTAACCAAAAGCCAGCTATGGTCTGGGTTGAAAGTGTGGTTAAAGAAATAACTAATATGCCGAATGTGACTCATTTGCAGGATAGTACTGCGTGGGCCTATAGAGAACATAATCTCGTTATTGTTAATGAGCGCGAAGTTGAAAATGTTTCAATCATTGAAAGAAGTTGGAGAATTCGTGCAAAAAAAACAATTATCGCTACTGGTGCGATTGAAAGGTCGCTTGTTTTCCCAAATAACGACCGACCGGGGGTCATGCTGGCATCAGCAGTTCAAACATTTGTTAATCGTTACTCAGTAAAACCGGGCAATAATTTGGTTATTTTTACAAATAATGATAGTGTTTATAGTTATATTAAGGATTTAACGAGAGCCGGAATTAATATCTTAGCAATTGTTGACTCACGGAAAAATATTGCGGATTCTGTTTTGGTTGATGCTAAAAATATTAGAGTTATTTCAAATTCAATTATAAAAAATGTTAATGGATATAAAAAAGTAAATTCAGTTGTTGTTCAGTCATTGGACGATAAAGAGGTGGAGACAATTTCGTGTGATCTGTTAGCTCACTCAGGCGGTTGGAATCCAATGGTTCATTTGCATTCACAATCTAGGGGCACTGTTAAATTTGATGATAGAATTGCATCATTTGTACCAGAGTATTCCGCTCAAAATTCTATAAATATTGGTGCATGTAACGGCACTTTTGCCTTAAATGAAATTTTTGATGAAACTGAGTTATTGCTATCTGGTGCTTCGGAAAATTCAAAGCCATTGGTTTACAAAGGTAAATTAGAATGTAGTAAACAGAGTTATTCCATTGAAGCTCTTTGGAGCCCTGACCTTTCAAAAGAAAAAAATAAAGCCTTTCTCGATATTCAGAATGATGTAACTCATGATGATATTCAGCTCGCGTTAAGGGAAGGTTATTCAAATGTTGAGCATGTTAAGCGTTACACAACTGGTGGTATGGGTTTTGATCAGGGCAAGACAGGCAATATTAATATTATTGGAGTAATTGCGAAGGAGCAAGGCATAGGTTTAGATGATGTTGGAACGACAACCTTTAGGTCACCTTTTACCCCTGTTTCATTTGGTTCAATAAATGGTGTGAGAGAGGGCTCTGTTGCCTTACCTTTTAGGCACACTCCGGTAACAAAGTGGAACCTTGATAAAGGGGCTTTCATGTATGAGGCTGGGGCTCGATGGCGTAGACCTGGATACTTCCCAATGCCTGGAGAGGGTTTTCAAGAAGCTGTGAATCGAGAGTGTCATGCAGTAAGAACAGGCGTTGGTGTATACGACGGCTCACCTCTTGGAAAATTTGAGTTAAAAGGCGAGAACGTTGGGGAGTTTTTAGATCTAATTTATACTAATATTATGTCGTCGCTTGAGCCAGGAAATGGAAGATATGGCTTGATGCTGACAGATGATGGTCTAATATTTGATGATGGCGTCGCTTTTCGAATTGATAAACATCGTTGGTTTATTTCAACTTCTTCAGGCCATTCGGATGCTGTAAATCAGCACATGTTAAAAATTTTAGCTTTTGATCACCCTGAGTGGGATGTTAAAATTACAAATATCACTAGCCAATGGAATAATGCTACTATCTGTGGGCCCCAAGCGAGAAAATTATTAAAAAAATTGGGAACCGATATGGATTGCGAGAACGACTCTTTTCCGTTTATGAGCTTTCGTGAGGGTATGATTGCGAACATTCCTGCAAGAGTCATTAGAGTTAGTTTCACTGGTGAGTTATCTTTTGAGGTAAATGTTTCTCCAAGAAATATGTTAAGGCTTTGGGAGAAAATAATTGAGGAAGGTGAAGAATTTGGCATTCTTCCTGTTGGCTCTGAAGCCAGTCATGTACTAAGAGTTGAAAAAGGATTTTTGTCGCTTGGTCATGAGGTTGATGGAACAGTGGACCCTTATGATCTTGGTATGGGCTGGCTAATGTCTAAGAAAAAAGTGGATTATATCGGTAAACGGTCAGTAGATTTGCGCCGTAGTTCGGGAAAAGTCAGAAGAGAATTAGTCGGTTTGTTGCCAAATGATCCTAATGAAGCAATTCCAGAGGGTGCACCCATTACACCGAGTGGGAAAAAAGTTGCGACTGAAGGGTTCACAACGGCTTGCGTTTGGAGCGTAGTAAACAATCGATGGGTAGGTTTGGCTTTACTTGAAAACGGTCGTGCGCGGTACGGGGACGAGGCTTGCGTGAGGATAAAAGATAGGATCATTAGTGCTAAGATAACAAAACCTGTGCACCATGATCCAGACGGAAAATTATTGAGATCGTAAAATGACGTATGATGTAAAGATTGAGCGAAAATTATTAAATGCGCTTTTTGATATTAAGGGGTCAATAGAGGACGTAAAATCTCATTTGAAAAAGCATATAAAATCAATTCCGATTAAGCCCAATTCGTGTATTTCACAAGGAAATTTGAAAATTCTTTATGTTGGACCAAATCATTGGATTTTAATGGCTCCGATTGCCGAGGAGCAGCAGCTGCTTTCCAACTTGAGGCCTTATGATTGTCCTGCTTCTATCAGTATTGTCCTTATTTCTGACACCATGACATTCTTTTATATCGATGGCCCCAATGCCTTTGACATTATGTCGATAGCATCACCTATGAATTTAAATAAAGATTCATTTACTTCTGAAACTGCTACATTTAGTGAGATTTTTGGATTAAAGGCACTAATCATTTGTCATGGCGACGGGTATCAATTTGCCGTTGATCAAAGTTTTGGCAATATGGTTTCGGACTATCTTGATCTGGCACTCGCTGATTAAGTCTTTCGTTATCACCCGCCGATAGCAAGCTTATTTGCAATCAATGCTAACATTTCCCCTTTTTTTACAATTCCTCTATTTGAATGCGCTAAAATGATTCCGCTATCTTTGAACGTAAGTTTGAGTGATGCTCTCTCTGGTTCTGCAATATAATGGAACCAACCTGCAGTTTGCCCTTTAGAAATAGTGTCTCCAGCTTTTACAATTCTATCAAATAACCCAAATGCTGGTGAATGGATTGATGCGCTAGGATCCCGAATTTCAATTGTTTCGAATTTAGATGCTGGCTCAGCATTACGGCCTTTATAAATTTTCAAATGGTTTAGAATATTAAAAATACCAAGTTCAGCCATATTTGTCATCTTGGGGTTAATGCCACCACCTCCACCAAGTTCTGTGGCAATCATTGGAATGTTTGCTCGACCAGCTGCCGAGTTTAGAGATCTGTTATCATTATTTTCACCTAACACCCAAATATTAGCTATTCCAAAAGCTTTTGCTAACGCTAAATTTTTCTGAAATAGCTTTTCGTCTTCTGATTTATACACTAAAGAACAAGGCATAAAAACTGACGCCTTCCCTCCTGAATGAAAATCGATTATAGCGTCAAAATTTTGCATAAGGTCATTTTCTAAATAGGCTGCTAACATTTCTGTTGGTGAACCGTCTGGGTTTCCAGGAAATGCTCTATTCATGTTTTTATCGTCAAGGGGGTTAGTTCTTCTAGATTGTGTAATTGCATCAAAACTTAAACCCGGTATTAGCAATATTTGGCCATTTATGTCATTTACTGAAATCTCTTGAGACACTCTCATTATCGCAGAGGGTCCTTCGAATTCATCTCCATGATTGCCTCCAATTACTAGGAGTTTTTTACCATTACCGTTTTTTATATTGATGACTGGAATTGGATGGTATCCCAAAGGAACGGTATTATCCGACCATGGCATCATTAATTCACCAACTTGGTGACCGATTTTTTCTAAATCAATATTTGATCGAATTCTTGATTTAACCCTATCCATAAATTTTATCCTCCCACTGTTGACTAACATCTTAATTTATCAATGCTTATTTGCAAACTTATAACAGCTAGGTCCATTGGCGAGTTTACAGAGTAAATTGTCGTAATTTATACCCCTAATATAGCAATTGTTATATTTACCATGTCCTTAAGTAACAAGATCTGAAAAATAATATAGGGGGTGAAATTGCTAACTTTTAATGGATTCAAGGTAAAACCTATCTCAGGTGCGATGGGGGCCGAGATATTTGATATTGATTTGTCAGATGATATAGATTCTGAAACTTGGAGAGAGATACAAGACGCTTGGCATCATTATTTGGTTCTTATTTTTAGAGATCAAAACTTAACGGATGAAGAGCAATTCAAATTTTCCCAAAGATTTGGAAAAATTATTCCTCATCCTTATGTAAAGGGATTGCCAGACATTCCAGAAATATTTAAAATTATTAGGGAACCTGGTGAGTCATTTAGTTGGGATGGTTTTTATCATTCTGATTTAATGTTCCTAAAAAAACCACCTATGGGTGCCACGCTATATGCTAAAGAATGCCCTCCTTTCGGTGCTGATACAGCGTTTACCAATATGTATTTAGCCTATGAAACATTATCAGATGGAATGAAATCGCTTTTGAACGATTTAGAGGGGGAGAATGAATCTGGAAACCCTGAAAAATATAGTAACAAGTACCAATCCATGGAAGAATTGGGCAAAAAAGGAGCTATGGGTGCAGTTCATCCAATGGTCCGGGTTCATCCAGTTACTGGTAGAAAGTCTTTATTTAGTTCACTTGCTTTTACAAAAAGAATAAAAGGGATGACTGACAGTGAAAGTGCGCCAATACTAAATTATTTGTATGAACATTCAATTCAAGCGCATTTAGGGTGTAGATTAGAATGGAAAAAAGGGTCATTAGCTCTTTGGGACAACAGGGTATGTTTACATCACGCAGTTGCAGATTATTTTGGTGAAGTTGCAAAGCACAGACGTGTTATGCAAAGAGCAACAATTGAGGGCGAAGAGCCAATTTCTGTAAAGTCTTATAACGAAAGAGGTATTCAATCGTTATAATAATATTAATTGTGATTTCTTAAGAGATAAAAATTCCTTGAATAATGAAATCTTAATTTCGTTTATTTAATTGAAATAATTTAGATTCTAATATTTACTGGTTAAAAAAAACGTAGGATATGCTGAGTATGACCACTGAAAGTCCAATAATTAAATTCCAAAATGTCGATAAGTTTTATGGTGACTTTCAGGCCTTAAGCGATATAAGCATTGAAGTTCAGCCTAGTGAAAGAATGGTTATATGTGGCCCTTCAGGTTCGGGCAAATCTACCTTAATTAGATGTATAAATGGCCTAGAGAGCCATAACTTTGGAAAATTAATCGTGGATGGGGTTGAAATATTTGATGGGTCCAAAGATATCATTAGGCTGCGTCAAGAAATTGGTATGGTTTTCCAACAATTTAACCTTTTTCCTCATTTGACCGTTTTAGAAAACTTAACTATTGGGCCAATTAAAGTCCGTAAAGTTTCAAAGACGGAAGCAGAAATAATGGCCCGAAAATATCTCGATCGCGTACACATTCCCGAGCAAGCTGAAAAATATCCAGCAGAATTGTCAGGTGGCCAGCAACAACGTGTAGCGATTGCAAGATCACTCTGCATGGAGAGTAAAATATTACTTTTTGATGAACCGACTTCTGCCCTTGATCCTGAAATGATTAATGAAGTTTTGGATGTGATGGTAGAGTTGGCCGATACTGGTATGACAATGGTTTGTGTTACACATGAAATGGGTTTTGCTAGAAAAGTTGCTGACACAATGGTATTCATGGATGAGGGAAAGATAATTGAGGTTGCTCCACCAGATAAATTTTTCTCTAAGCCAGAGAGTGCGCGCTGTAAAGAGTTTCTAGAGCAAATATTGGAGCACTGAATATTATGGAGCCTGACAGAGCAATATCTTTCAAAGGCTTGCCTGTAAGACAGCCTCCTGCCATTAACCGATTTTTGTCATCTACTCCTGTGTCACTTGTTATCTATTGTTTGATTGTCTATGCCATCCTCTATTCATCTTTCACAGGAGCACAAGCAATGGGTTATAACTGGCAGTGGTACCAGATTCCAAAATATATATATAGTTATACGGATAACGGTTTTCAATTTGGAGAACTAATGTTGGGGCTTTGGACTACAATAACTCTGTCTTTTACTTCTTTTGTTTTAGCTATGGCGATTGGGTTTTTGGTAGCTTTCTTACGCCTCTCGGGACTGCTAATAGGTACAAAAATTGCCGTATGTTTCTTGGAATTTGTTCGCAATGTCCCTTTATTGGTGCTGGTTTATCTTTTTTATTATGTTTTGGGGCCCGTTTTTAAGTATGACCGTTATACAGCTAGTATACTTTGTTTAGCCGTTTATCACTCTGCGCTAATTTCAGAAATTCTAAGAGCTGCCATAAATGCTGTGGCTCAGGGCCAATGGGAAGCTGCAAAATCAATTGGAATGAGTAAAATGCAAACTTACCAATATATTATATTACCTCAATCAATTCGTTTTATGTTGCCTCCCATGACGGGGGAAGTAGTTCACATGGTAAAAAGCTCTGCAATTGTCAGTGTCATTGCGGTCGCGGAGCTAACTACTTTGGGCCAAAATATTATTTCTGACACATATATGGCTTTTGAAATTTGGTTCACAATTGCTTTAATTTACATGTTTGTTATTGTGATCCTATCGATCGGTGCATCGCAAGTAGAAAGGCGATACACCGTAGTAGACTAGTTAACCAGAATTTTTGGTTTTCAAAGCAACAAAAATAAGGAGAGTATAATATGAAAATTGCAAGACGTTTACTAGGCGCAGTGTTTATCGCCGCCTTAACTAGTATAAGCTTTTCTCAAGCTACCTTTGCTGGCACTGCACAACAACTTGGTGCTGAAAGTGTAATTGAGACAATAAAAAAGCGAGGAGTCATTAAGATTGGATTAGACTTATTTGTCCCATGGTCAATGAGAGATAAAAACGGTGACTTAGTCGGTTTCGAGCCTGATGTAGGACGTAAATTAGCTGCAGATATGGGTGTTGAAGTAGAATTTGTTCCAACAAAATGGGCAGGTATAATTCCAGCTTTGGTCGCAGGTAAGTTTGACGTTATCATAAGTGGGATGACAGTGACGCCAGCAAGAAACTTGACGGTTAACTTTTCAGAGCCCTATGCTTTTTCAGGCTTAACAATCCTGGCGAATACAGCAATGACAGCAGGAATGTCTCTAGATGACTACAACAGTGAAGATATTACCTTTTCCTGTCGCCGAGGAGCAACGCCATGTGTCTTTATTCAAAATAAATTTCCTAAAGCGAAATTGCTTATGTTTGACGAAGATGGAGCTGCGACGCAAGAAGTTTTAAACGGTAATGCACACGCAACCATGGCTTCAGAGCCTGGACCATCTAACGATGCTCGAAGAAACCCAGATGTTTTGAGTGTTCCATTTAATCAGGCGTTTGATGCTGGTGGAGAAGGCTTTGCTATGAGAAAATCAGATCCAGATGCATTAGCATATTTTAATAGCTGGATCAGAAGACATCACCATACTGGCTGGTTAAAGGCTACCCACGATTACTGGTTTAGAGGTGATGAGTGGCATGACCAAGTTGAATAAGTAATTTAACTTATGAATTGATAGAGGGCTTCTAAAGCCCTCTATTTTTATATCTGGAAATCCTGTGCAAAAAATATTGAAAAGATTACATTGGTTAGACTTTTTAGTCCTGGGATGCGTGGTAGCATTTTTTTGGTATGTGATCGCACAAATGAGTGGCAATCTCAATTACAACTGGCGATGGGATAAAATTCCAAATTATATTTTTAAGTACCATACCGGCCGAGAAGAATGGTTTGCTAATGTTTTGCTTCAAGGCTTAATTATTACGGTTAGAGTGAGTATTTATGCTAGTGTGTTAGCACTTGTTTTGGGAGTGATCTTAGGAATTGCAAGATGTTCTAATAATCTTGTAGTCAGAATGTTGGCAAGAACCTACTTGGAGATCCTTAGAAATATTCCCCCGTTAGTTGTTATCTTCATTTTTTACTTCTTTTTGGCTGAACAGCTTATACAGGCAATGAGTATTGAAGATTGGTCCTACAAAGTAGCTAAGATGGAAAATAATCGTCTTTGGGAGTTTTTTTGCGGAGACATGCGTCGATTTCCGTCATTAGTTTCGGGCGTAATAGTTCTAGCCCTTTTTGAGAGTGCTTTTGTAGGTGAGATAGTTCGTGCAGGAATTCAATCAGTAGATCGTGGGCAGCGTGAAGCAGCCAAGTCT
>MDTC01021157.1_pt1 | contig 10569 bp, 8 predicted proteins | sample 811181 | NCBI WGS metagenome assembly MDTC01 (sample SAMN05326644, study PRJNA326480) | marine metagenome | isolation source: seawater | place: Pacific Ocean: North | collected 2011 | reverse complement strand
CCAACTCCCTTTAGCGTTTATATTCCAGCCTAAGTCAAATTCTTGCTCAGCTTGTCCTGAAACTATTGCTGCTAGATGGAAAATTATATCAGGTCTTGAAGATACTAGATCAACACTTGTTTGTTGATTAGAAATGTCACCTGACTTTACAATTATAGGTGTTGCAGTATCTGATGGACATGGAGAATCAATTATATCAAACAAAGTGATTTCAGTGATTTGTTTATTTCTTAATTTCGGGTTTCTGAGTATTAAATTGAGTAATTTCTGCCCAATCATTCCAGCACCGCCCATTATTAAAACTTTCATAGAGACCTCTTTAAAAATTTATTGAAGAAAATATAATAACAACATATTTACTGAGAAAGTTAAATTAAAAAATTATGTTTGGAAAATTTATGGATAATATTAAGTCAATTCTATCTCTTTCTGCAGTTATGCCAGTATTAACAATCAATAAGTTGGATAAAGTTGAGTACCTTTTTGATGCATTGCTAGAAGGTGGTCTTAAAACTGTTGAAATAACTCTAAGAACACCATGTGCTTTAGAAGTAATTGAAAAAATTTCAAAAGAATATCCATTTTTTAAAATTGGTGCTGGGACTGTTTTAAATGATGAAAATTTACAATCGGTAAAAGATGCTGGAGCAACATTTGCAGTCAGCCCTGGTTCCACACTTTCTTTAGGAAAAAAAGCTATTGAAATGAACATTCCATTTTTACCTGGTATTTCAAATTCAAGCGATATTATGAATTTAATTAATTTAGGCTACAAATTTTTTAAATTTTTTCCAGCGCAAGCAGCAGGTGGTATTGAATACCTTAAGTCTTTAAGTGGACCATTTCCTGAAATTATGTTTTGTCCAACAGGTGGTATTAATCAAGACAATGCTAATATATGGCTTAGTCAAAAAAACGTAATTTGCGTAGGTGGCAGTTGGATAATTCCATCTCAAATTGATGATTATAAAGAAATTACGAAAAGGGCTTTGTTAGCAAGCAGATTATCAAACGGGATAATTAATTCATAATTAATAGTTTTAAATATTTTTTTAACTTTTCGACTAGTATAATTAGATATTATAAAGAATTTTAAAAAAATGGAGATTTTAAATGACTTTGTATTCAATCCAAAATTATATCAATGATATTCGTTTGGTAACAAGAAAAGAGACCAATGAAAAAAGTATCATTAATCGAATTAAACCTTTATCTAAAAAAATAGTCAAAAATAAAAGTTGGGTTAAGTCAGAATACTTTGATGTTGATGCAGAACAGGGTTTTGGATTGCATCTACTACATGAGGAAACAGACCATAGTTTAGCAGTTTTTGTGATTGCATGGGCTCCAGGTCAAGGCTTAGCCCCACATAACCATAAAACATGGGCAGTAGTTTCTGGTATCCAAGGACAAGAACATGAGACTAATTATAAAAGAATTGATGATGGATCTAAAGAGGGTTTTGCAGATTTAGTCAAAACGCATGAAGAGACTTTATATCCTGGAGATGCGTCATGTTGTTTACCTGAAGATATTCATAGTGTTTGGAACAATGGTAATGAAATAGCGCTTTCGCTCCATACTTATGGGATGCACCTTAATCATACAGGAAGATCGATTTTTGATATTACCCAAAAAACAGAAACTCCCTGCATAGTTAAAGTCCAAAATTAATTATTAATTTCTTAGTAACGGTTTTTAGGTCAAGCTTAACTAACCCTGAAAACATGTTTGATTTTGTTCACCCAAACCCTCAATACCTAATTTCATTTTATCGCCTGCCTTCAAGAAAACAGGTGGTTTCATTCCACCTCCAACACCGGGCGGGGTACCTGTAGCAATTACATCGCCAGGATTTAAACTCATAAATTGTGACAGGTAATAAACAATATGTTTTGCAGAGAAAATCATAGTTTTTGTTGAACCATCTTGCATTCTTTTGCCGTTAACATCGAGATACATTTTTAAGTTTTGTACGTCAGTTATTTCATCTTTAGTGACTAAATATGGTCCTGTAGGCCCAAAAGTGTCACAAGATTTTCCTTTAGTCCACTGTCCTTCTTTTTTTAACTGAAACTCTCTTTCTGAAACATCATTTACCACACAGTATCCAGCAATATATTCTTCTGCATCCTCTTCATTTATATACTTAGCTTTTTTTCCAATTATAATTCCAAGCTCAACTTCCCAGTCTGTTTCAACAGACTTTCTTGGTATTTCGATATTGTCATTAGGGCCAACCACAGCAGATGTTGCTTTTGAAAATAATATTGGTTCACTGGGTACTGGCATCCCAGTTTCTGCTGCATGATCAGAATAATTTAACCCAATACAAAGGAATTTTCCAATATTACCTACACAAGCTCCTATTCTTGTATCATTAGAAATAATTGGTAACTCAGATAAATCGATAGAAGCTATTTTTTTTAAACTTTCCTCATTAATATTTTCACCATTAATATCATCCAAGTGATTGGAAAGATCTCTGATGTGGCCATCTTTATCTAAAATTCCAGGCTTTTCTTTTCCAATTTCTCCATGTCTTAATAACTTCATTTTTTTTCCTTTCTTAAGTAATAATTAAATAAAAACTCATTAAAAATTAATTATAATTACATACATATACCACCATCAATAATATGAAATTGTCCGGTGGTAAAAGCGGAGGCATCACTTCCTAAATAAACCGCTAAGCTAGCAACTTCCTCTGCTTCTCCAAAACGTCCCATTGGTTGTCTAGCAACAAATTGTTTTCTAGCTTCTTCGTAATCACCCATATCTTTTAGGCGCTCTTCTAACGATGGACTTTGTATGGTTCCAGGACATATTGCATTACACCTTATTCCATAATTGATATAGTCAGCTGCTACAGATTTTGTAATGCCTAAAACTGCTGCTTTAGATGCTGTATAAATAAACCTATTTGGAATAGCTTTGGTAGATGAGGAAACGGAGGCAATATTAACAATTGAACCACCACCTTTATTTATCATTATAGGGATAATTTCTTTGATCATATGGTACATTGATTTGCTATTTAGGTTAAATGCAAAGTCCCATTCATCATCGCTGGCTTCTAATATAGTTCCGTTATGAACAACTCCCGCACAATTAAACAAAATATCAGGAGCTCTTACAGAATGAACTAATGATTTGATAGCTTCATGATTTGTTACGTCAAGAACATGTGTCTCGTCTACTATTCCATTTAACTCTAATAAACTTTCATTATTAATATCTGTGGCAATGACATATGCACCTGCTTTTGCAAAAGCAATAGCAGTAGCTTTCCCAATACCTTGACCACTAGCAGTTAATAGAGCTGTTTTACCTTTTAAATCAATCATTATAATTTGTCCTCACATAGTAGCTCCAATTTGCCAGGGTACAAACTCTAAGTCTCCAAGACCTTGACGCTCAGATTTTGATTTTTCACCTGAAGCAACTATGACAATTAAATCAAATATTTCCTGACCTACATCCTCAATAGATTTATTTTCAGTAATAACTTTACCTGCATTTACATCCATATCCTCTTCCATTTTACTATACATATCAGTGTTTGTAGCAATTTTTATGGATGGAGAGGGTTTGCAACCAAAGCATGAACCTCTACCTGTGGTAAAAGTAACAACATTACAGCCACTAGCTATTTGGCCAGTTACAGATGCCGGATCATAACCTGGACTATCCATAAACAAGAACCCTTTTTTTTCAGCCTGTTGGGCATATAACAGGACATCATTTAATGGTGTTGTTCCACCTTTAGCAGCAGCACCTAATGACTTCTCTAATATTGTTGTTAAACCACCAGCCTTATTTCCTGGAGATGGATTGTTATTGAGGCTACCTTTATTTCTTTCAACGTAATCTTCCCACCATAATATTCTTTCAACTAGTTTTTTTCCTACCTCAGGTGTTATTGCTCTTCTTGTTAACATATGTTCTGCTCCATAAATTTCTGGAGTTTCTGCTAAGATAGCTGTGCCACCATTCTTAACTATTAAATCAGCGGCATGTCCTAATGAAGGATTTGATGTTATTCCAGACCAGGCATCTGAACCTCCACACTGTAAAGCAACGCTAAGGTGTTCTACTGATTGATCAGTACGTTCAATTAAATTTACTTCAGGAAGCATATCTTCAATGCATTCTATTCCTGCTTTTATTGTTTTTCGTAAACCACCCATATCTTGTAAGGTCATTGTTTTGAAAAAAGGATTTTCATGCAAATTAAAAGCATCAAGTAGAAACTTAATTTGATTAGCTTCACAACCTAAACCAATAAGCAAAATTCCTGCAAGATTAGGGTGTTGTATATATCCTAAAAGTACTCTTTGAAGAGCATCAAACCCATCTCCAGAATCTGCCATCCCACAGCCAGTACCATGAGTGAAAGACACAACACCATCTACGTTTTTGTATTTTGATAGCTTTTCTTTTGTAAAAACTTCAGCAATATTTTTTGCTGCAGTTGCAGAACAGTTAACTGATGTAAGTATTCCTATATAATTTCTAGTACCAACTTTTCCATTTGGGCGTTTATATCCTTTGAACGTTGGTCTGTTTTTTGACTCTATCATATTAGGTAATTTTATAGATGTAGAAAATTCATAATCATGATCTGTTGATTGAAAGTCAGTGTTGTTAACATGAACATGTTCGCCTGCAGAAATTTCTTTGCTAGCAATTCCAATTAGTTGGTCATATTTAATAATTTTTTCACCTTTTGATATTTTTTTAAGTGCAATTTTATGACCTTTGGGAATTTTATTTACACTGTCTAGACCTTGTGTAGTTTCTCCAATCTCAATGTCTTTCAATGCTGTGGCAACATTGTCATTATTATTAAGCTTAACTGTTAATTTTTCACCACTAATCATTTCTCTCCCCCAACTAATAAATTAATACTGAAATTATCTTTTGATTTTTTTTAAATCAAGTATCATTGTGTACAGTATTTTAAATAAATATAATGTTTAAATATACATACTATTTTTAATTTATTTTATAAACTCTAATTATCTATATAGAGTAATTTAATTTGGAGCTAAATCATGTCAGGTAAAAAATTTAACCCTAAATATAGAAGTCAACAATGGTTTGACAACCCAACAAACCCTGGAATGACAGCATTGTATCTTGAACGATCAATGAACTTTGGATTAACTCCAGATGAGTTAAGGTCTGGCAAACCAATAATAGGAATTGCTCAAACAGGATCTGATATTTCTCCATGTAACAGAGTTCATTTGAAATTAGCCGAAAGGGTTAGGGAAGGAATTAGAGCAGCTGGAGGAATAGCATTTGAGTTTCCCGTACATCCTATTCAAGAAACACTCAAAAGGCCAACTGCAGCTGTTGATAGAAACCTAGCTTATTTGGGTTTGGTTGAAATTTTACATGGATACCCTTTAGATGGTGTTGTTCTAATGACGGGTTGCGATAAAACTACGCCGTCATGTTTAATGGCTGCAGCAACTGTTGATCTTCCTGCAATTGTTCTTAATGGTGGACCAATGTTGGATGGATGGCATAACGGAAAACTTGCTGGTTCTGGAACTGCTGTTTGGGATAGTAGAGTTGAATTAGCTGCAGGAAGGATAGATTACGAACAATTTATAGATATTGTAACAAGTTCTGCCCCATCAGATGGACATTGTAATACAATGGGAACAGCTTCAACAATGAACTCCCTTGCAGAAGCATTAGGAATGAGTTTGACTGGAAATGCCAATATTCCTGCACCATACAGAGAACGAGGACAAATGGCTTATAAAACTGGTTTGCGAATTGTAGATATGGTCGAGGAAGATCTAACTCCATCTCAAGTGATGACTAGGCAGGCTTTTGAAAATGCTATTGTTGTAAATTCTGCTATTGGCGGTTCAACTAATGCTCAAATTCATATTACAGCAATAGCAAGACATGTAGGAGTTGAGTTGGAAACGGACGCATGGCAGCAAGTTGGATATGATATTCCATTAATGGCAAATATACAGCCTGCAGGTGAGTATTTATGCGAAAGTTATCATAGGGCAGGAGGAACAGCAGCTATTATGTCTGAGCTTCTTGCTAATGACAAAATTCATGGTGATGTTTTAACTGTAACTGGTAAAAGAATGTCTGACAATCTTAAAGGTATTACAATTAAAGATGAAAAAGTTATTACACCATTTAATAAACCAATGAAGCAAAAAGCAGGTTTCGTTGTTTTGAAGGGTAATCTATTTGATGCTGCTATTATGAAAACTTCAGTTATTTCTAAAAGTTTTAAAGACAAATTTTTGAACCGACCTGGTAAAGAAGGAATATTGGAAGGAAATGTTATAGTGTTTGAGGGTTCTGAAGATTATCATGACCGTTTGAATGATAAAAGTCTAAATATGAATGAAAACTCTATATTAGTGATAAGAGGAGCAGGGCCAGTGGGTTGGCCTGGTTCTGCAGAGGTTGTAAATATGCAACCTTCAGATGACTTAATAAAACAAGGAATTACAGAATTGCCATGTATTGGAGATGGAAGGCAGTCAGGAACATCAGGAAGTCCTTCAATCCTAAATGCTTCACCGGAAAGTGCTACAGGAGGTGGTTTGGCTTGGTTAAGAACAGGGGACAAAGTTGTAATTGATTTAAACAATTGTACTGCAAACATGATTGTCAGTGACGATGAGATAGAGGAAAGAAAAAAAGATGGTGTTCCTGTATACCCTGAAAGTCAAACACCTTGGCAAGAAATTCAGAGAAACTATGTAGGAGAGCTATCTGGTGGTGGAGTTCTGGAAAATGCTGTTAAATACCAGAAAGTAAAAAACTCTTTACCTAGGGATAATCATTAAAATTAATGTCAACTATAAAAAAGGAAATTCTAGTCGTTGGCCTTGGGTCTATGGGGTTGGGAATTGCTCAGTCTCTTCTGCGAGCAGGTTATAAAGTTTATGGACAAGATAAAAACCCTAATCAAGTTCAAAAATTTGTAAATTATGGTGGTATAGCCACAAACATTCTTTTTGACAATCTGGAAGCTGTAATAGTTGTTGTTTTAAATGAAAAACAAACAAGAGAAATCCTTTTTGGCAAAGATGGTTTGGCAAAAAAATTGAAAACTAATTCTCTTGTTATGGTTTGTACAACTGTATCTCCAAACTTTGCTAAAGAGATGGAAGTTTTAAGTTACAATGAAAATCTTTTGTATCTAGATGCTCCTATCTCTGGAGGATCAAAAAAGTCTGCAGAGGGCAAACTTTCATATATGATTTCTGGGAAAAGAAAAGCATTAGAAGTAGCAAAGCCAATTTTAAGTGCAACCTCTGAAATGGTTTTTGAATTTGGAGAAAATACTGGATCTGGGTCTGCTATGAAAGCCGTTAATCAGATGCTTGCAGGAATTCATATAGCTGCAATGGCTGAAGCTATAACATTTGGAATAAGCCAAGGCATAGAACCGCAAAAATTTTTAGAAGTTATTTCTAAATGTGCTGGTACATCATGGATGCTTGAAAATAGAGCACCACATATTATTGAAAATGATTATACACCAAAATCTTCAATTAATATCTGGCCAAAAGACTTGGGTATTGTCTTGGATATAGCTAAAAACTCTAGTTTTTCTGCTCCTCTCACGGCAGTTGCTTTGCAACAATTTATTGCAGCGGCAGGTAGTGGGTTAGGAAATGAAGATGATGCTTCTGTTGCTAAAATTTATGCTAGAAATGCAGGCATAGACTTACCTGAAAAAAATGATTAAACAACAGCTGAAATTAATGGCTTGTCTTCAAAATAATTTTCAATGTTATCATAGACAAGTTGCCCCATTGCATTTCTAGTTTCAACAGTTCCTGAAGCAATGTGAGGCAATAAAACTGTATTAGCTAAACTCATTAATTTTTGAGGAATATGTGGTTCATTTGTATAAACATCTAATCCAGCAGCTAATATAAGTTTATTTTCAAGATAATGTATTAAAGTTTCTTGATCTATTACTGAACCTCTAGCTACGTTAATAAGAACCCCGTCTTCTCCCAAAGCGTCTAGAATTTCACTATTAATAAGTTTTTCTGTTTCCTTTCCACCTGGTGTGATAACACACAAAGTGTCAACTTCTTTAGCTAACTGATTTAAGTTATTAAAATATTTATATTTTACATCTTTTTTGTTTCTTGAGTGATAAGATATTTCACATTTGAATGCTTCTGCTCTCTCTGCAATAGCTTTTCCTATTCTACCCATTCCTACTATACCCAGTTTTGTTCCTGTGAACTTTTTAGTTAGAGGAAAATCTCCATTTATCCATGAGTTGTTCCTAGCAAATTTATCAGCCATAATTATTCTTTTATAAACACAAAGCATCAGAGCAATTGCTGTATCTGCAACTTCATCGTTCAGAACTTCTGGGGTGTTTGTAACCCTAATACCCAAGCTTTTAGCGTAACTTATATCAATTGCATCATAACCAACTCCATAACAAGCAATAATTTTTAAATTTGGCATGCTTTTCATTAAATTTGGAGTTATTTTATATCCTCCCATTACGGCAATGGCATCAATTTCTAATTTAATGTCATTTAAGTATTTATCTTCGTCATCCTGAAGCCATAATTTATAGGTTTTAAAATTTTTATCAGCTAAATTAATAAAATACTGAGGCATATCAGACATAATTAGTAGATTTTTTTGCATTTAAATATTCTCCTTTAAGTGTTTATCATTGGCATATGTTTTTTATCTATTATGGCGCCCTTGTATTTTATTACCTCTCTCGTTACAGAGTGAGCTTTTAAAATATTTTCTTCAATAGAAAATTTGTCGTTATGCATCAATGCTAGGAAAGATCCATTAAATGAGTCTCCTGCAGCTGTCATATCTACTACTTTCCCATGAGGAACATTTATGACTTTTAATTCATTTGAGCCATTTTTTAAAAAAATTGAATTTTTATATCTTATTAATAGTAGGTTTTTGTTTCCCAATAGATCGAAAATTTCCACAGGTTTACTGACACCAAACAAATCCCTTGCATCATCAAAAGAGATAAAATGAATATCAACATTTTTATTAATTTCTTTAAATAATTCTTGATTTTCAAGTTTATTAGAATGTAGTTGCGATCTATAATTAAAATCAAAACCTGAAGAATTTGCTGAAGAGCCTATTTCTATCAATTCTTTCTTTTGTTTGGCATTAAGAATTGCTGCAGAAATTCCTGAATAATAAAAGATATTTGATTTTTTAATTTGCTCAGCAAGTTTTTTACCTTTCAGACCTTTAAATATAAATTTAGCCGGAGATCCATTACGCCAATAAGAAAAGCTTCTTTCGCCACTTTTATTAATCGCGATAGAATATAAACCGGGTGGCTGTTTCCCATCAGTTCTAATATAATCACATTTAATTTTTTCTTTTTTAAACCTATCTATCATTTTATTTGAAAAAGTATCTTTTCCTAATGCAGTAGAAAAAAAAGTACTAACTTCCTTATTTGCCAATCTAGAAAAATAGACTGCAGAGTTATATGTATCACCACCAAAGTTAACTTGCATATTTGAACTAACCTTATCTAATGAAGAAATATCTCCACTAAGTTCGATCATACATTCACCTAAGAATACTGCTTTTTTATCCATAATTTGCATTCAAATTTTTTTTAATAATTAATTTAATATTCTTTATTCAAATCTAATAATTTACTCAATCTTTATTTTGAAATATAATGATCAACTAAAATGAATCTATTTTATTTGAGGAAATTCTTTTGACTATTTTAGAAGTGAATAATTCTTTTTATGAAAAATTTCAATATAACGTATCTAGCGCAATAAGTGCATTAGAAAAAGAATTTGGTCAACAATTCTCCACATCTAAATCAGTCAGAGAGCAACATACAACTACAACGACAGTCCATGAAAGAGAATTGCCTGATGGTGTTGTTTTTGCTTACAATAAAGAAGATGTCCAGAAAACTGTTAAAATTTGTCATGAATACGGTTGTCCAATAATACCTTTTGGAGTTGGGTCTTCCCTAGAAGGACATTTGAACGCTAATTTTGGTGGAATATCTATTGATATGAATAATTTAAATAACATTTTAAAAGTTTATCCAGAAGATTCTACTGTCGTTGTGCAACCGGGAGTTACGAGAGAACAATTAAACACTTATCTAAGAGATACTGGCCTTTTTTTTCCAATAGACCCAGGTGCTAATGCATCAATTGGTGGTATGACCTCTACACGCGCCTCTGGAACTAATGCCGTTAGATATGGAACTATGAAAGATAATGTTGTTTCTCTGGAGGTGGTAATGCCAAATGGAGAGATAATTAAAACAGCTAGTAGAGCTAGAAAAAGTTCTGCAGGTTATGACTTAACCAGGCTCTTGGTTGGTTCGGAAGGAACATTAGGAGTCATTACAGAAATTACTCTTAAATTATATGGTATTCCAGAAGAAATAGGTGCTGGAAGATGTACGTTTCCATCTGTAAAAAATGCAACTGACGCCGTAATTATGACCATTCAAGCAGGAATACCTGTGGCAAGGATAGAACTTCTTGATATTGCACAAGTTAAGGCAGT
>MDTC01278469.1_pt1 | contig 10570 bp, 10 predicted proteins | sample 811181 | NCBI WGS metagenome assembly MDTC01 (sample SAMN05326644, study PRJNA326480) | marine metagenome | isolation source: seawater | place: Pacific Ocean: North | collected 2011 | reverse complement strand
TCGGCGGGAACGGTATGATTTGCCTCTTCGAGATCATCATCCTCGTCATCGTCGAGATCCAGACCTTCTTCCATGTCTGCCATCTCATACTTGATGCCTTCCTTCGCCATCATTTCTTTCATTTCCTTATAAGACATTGCTTCCATCTTATCCATCATTTCGGCAATCTCTTCTTCGGAAGCACCGTTGTCTACCATTTCCTTATGCATTGCTTCTTTCATAGCAACCATCTCTGCTTGCTCTTGCTCATGCATACCTTCATCGGTGTGCTTCTTCTCATCCATCGAAGACTTCCCTTCTAAAATTGCCTTCGCTGTTTCAAGTGGGTCTTTGCGAGTCATTTGTAACGCTCCTTATTCTTCTTATCTATAATTAAATAAGTTTTGACAGGAAATCAGCGAAGGCATACAACTTCGCTTCATTAGATTCTCGTATAGTCGATGCTTTTTGAATCCTGTCCTTATAAGACTCAATCTGTCTTGGTTCGAGAACACCGTTGTTCCAAACCCATTCCTTGCCTTCCATGACACCTTCAACAAATGCGTTGGGTGCAGATGGATCAGCAACGATGTCTACTGCGGCAAGCATGAAGTCGTCTTGGACTTCGTTGATGCCGTCTACATTTTTGAGAGAACCCATTCCACGGGAGGAAACGCCAATCTTAACGCCCTCGTCGATCAGGTTCTTTACAATTTTACCATATGGTGTATCAAGAATCTTTGCCTTACCGGTAATGTTGTTGCCGTCAGTCTTAAGTTCCTTGATGATGTGGGAGACTCTTTCAAGATTAACGGTAGGACCATCGGGGTGACCTAGTTCACCCATGCCTCGGTTTTTGGAAACAAAGTCTTCGTTGTAACGCTTGACTTCATTGAAAAGAATCTTCTGAGGGTAGACACGACCATTACGGTTCTTCTTATCTGCCTCCATAAAGATACCTTCAATATGATATTCTTTAGAACCATCGGTTCCTTCTGTGATCAAGTTGACGTTATCATTTACTTCGGTGATAAGTAGCATTTAGTCTTCCTCTTCTTCGTCATAATCCTCGACGGTATATTCTTTACCATCAACATTGAAGGTTGACTTGCCTTCTTTACGAGCAGTGCGAAGTGCTTTACTGAATTCATTGCCTTCTTCGATTTCAGTTTCTTCGTTCTTTTCGCCCTTATAATTCTTGTCAACATAATCGAAGAACTTCTTTTTCTCTTCGTCTGACTTGAGATCAGCAGGAGACGAGATACCAAACTTCTTCATTGCTTTCTTGAAGAATGCCTCATATTCCGCCTTGTCACCTTCTTGCACATCTGTTGGGGTAACTAAGGTATCACCGAGGGTTTCTCTTTTTTCTTCTAGTGAATTGGCAATTTTACCAAGAAGAACCTCACCAATGCCGTCTTTGGCATCATTGAGTTTTCCTTGTTCCAATGCTCTTACAATATTTTCAACTTCCATTAGATTACTCCTTTTCGGATCTTATCAAGAAAGAAGTCTATTGTTTCTAGATAAGATGTTTTGCTATGAGATAAGCGATTTAAAAATTCTATTCCGTTCTCATTATTTAGTAGTTTTAATATTTCCAATGCGTCTGTCGCCTCGGAAACTGTGATAACTTTCTCTTCTCCACTATTGAAGGTTAGTATACTGGGGCGATCAGAAGAAACCACATACTCGAATGAATCTGTGATTTTTTCGTGATTTTCTTCTTGTTCTTTTTTCTCATCTTCAACTGCTTGGGTCTCAGCAGTTGCTTTGTCTTCTTCTTCCTTGGCAGCAGCGTTTGCTTCGTCTTCTTTTGCTTTCGCTGCGGCATCTTCTTTTGATTTCTTTTCCGCAGATACCTTTTCAAATGATCCATCCTTAATATAACGAATGGTTTCTTTTTCTGCCTGCTTAGATGTGGTGAAAACCTCATATCGCTCACCATCAATATACGTTACGGTTGGTGCATTTTGCCCCATGCCGACCTTTTTCATAAGAATTTCATGATCACCATACGAGAATCTCTTGAAGAAGTATTCTTTAGAGACAATGCTACCCGGTTGTAGTAATGGGTCATCTATCGTTCCCTCTGGATCCTCTGCTGCACCCTCTTCCTCAAAAATATTCAAGATAGAAGAACGTCTTTCTGAAAATTTAGAAGTAACAACATCAGAGATCATTGATTCGATTAGAACCTTACTCTCTTTCTTGTCGTTATTTTCGATTAGATCTATAAGAAATCTCATTAGAATCCTCCGGAGTCATCCTTAATCAGTCCGAGTTCTCTCTCTTTCTGAATTTGTTTATCTTGCCGCTTCATATCCTTCTCGGTTTGTTGTAGGATATTTCGTCTGACCCATTCTCTAGAGTAATAATCACCAATGTGTTCTTGTACACTCTGTAATATATCTAGTCTTTCTGAAAGTATCTCATGATCCTTTAGTTCCGTGAAGTAATTATCACTGACATATTCAAACTTAAGATCTTGTTCGACCTTCCACCAATCTTCTTCTTTCATTAACCCCTTAAGAATACATTGTGTTCTTAATAGTTGGGAAAATACAGCATTGAATTTGGTGCGAAGTCGTTCGATATACTTGTGAAATTTTAATTCATCTCGGGTGATCTCAGAAGATCTACCCATGTTGAAACCGTTTTCTGCTTCCATTCGAGACTGAGGAATACTGAGTGCTTTATAAAGTTTCTTTAAGAAGTATTCAACATCTTCCATTTCACCGAGGTTTTGTCCACCGTCTAGAGTTTCGATCTGGGTTCCCTTGCCGCCTTCACGACGAGGTAACCAATAATCTTCGAGCATGGACATGTGCTTTTTCTCATCACGAACCTCGCCTGTAGACGCATCATATGTTAGTTTTGTTCGGTATCTGTTCATAAGATCACGAACGTATGCCTCTGCCTTATTCTTTGGAAGAGAACCAACATCGATATAAAAGATTCTTCGTTCTGGCGCACGCGAGATTCTGTAGATCACCACGGCATCTTCGATCATGCGAAGTTGGTTTAGTGGTTTAATTGCTTTATGAAGATAACTGATCGCACGGTTGGATAGGGGATCAAAAAGACCTGAGTGGTAATAGCAAATAGATTCAGGAGAAAGTTTAAGACCGGTTTGATCTGTTGAGTTTTCTCTATAGGTGTAAAATTCTTTTACACTTTTGACATATTTGGTTCCAGTATCTTGATCTGTTTCCTTTTGGACTTCAACCATCTTCTTGATCTTGAGGGCATCGACCGGTCGAAGTTCAACGATTCCTTTTTTGGGATTAGTCTTATCAATAATAATATGATAATAACTCTTACCATCAATAAACCATCGCCGGAAGATTTCATATCCTCTGTTTTGGAAATCAAGAAGTCTTAGAATTTGCTCGTACTCTTCATGCATCCTTTTCTTGATTTGATCTGATGCATCAACCTGATCGAGAATCAACTCGACTGGTTTGCGTTCATCATCAAGAACAATCGCTTCATTACAAACATCTTCAATGGCACTTTCCACTTCTGGGTGGAGAGACATCTCTCGATATTTTGAAATAAACTCTGCTTCTGTTTTTAGTGAACCGTCGAGATCAAGATACGCCCCGAAGTAACCACCAGCATCTACATAACCTGCATCATCTAATAGGGGAGGAACAAACGACTTCGCCTCTTTTACACCCAAAGAAGGATCTAAATTTGGCGAAGGCGATTGTTGCTTTCTTCCTATACTAAAACCAAAAATATCTATTGGCATATATCACCTCTTCTTTATTTATCACTCACCGGGGAACGCAGCATCACCGAGAGGTACTCGATTACTACCAGTTCCGTCGTTCGTGAGGAAGTAAGAATAGGCGAGCGTCACGGAAAATTCTGCTAGTGTTTCATTATCATACGAGTTTTCCATAGCGGAAACTGATTTTGGCCAGCAGTGGAACATGGTATAAGTTTTTAATGGTTTGCCAGTACGATCTAGTTGGTCAATGCTCCAGTTGGGGAACAGAACATTGTTTAAGTTATGCTCTTGATCAGATACGTTTTCAACAGCATCGTTGAGATCGTTCATCCATCGCTCAAAAGCATTTCTTAACTGAAATTCACCATCGGATAGGATGGTAAGTTCCCAATCACCATATGTTCTCTTACCGGGAAGTTTAAGATTCCTTCCCCGGTAGTCAACGGGAATTTCCCCAATTTCAGAGGAAGGCAAAGACGCTGCTTTTGTTAAGAATCCAACTTTATCGGGTAAGGTTGTTTTCCCAATAGCACCCTGCACTCTAAAGAATGCTGGTCGAACGCCACCGCTAGAAAGTGCTGATTTAAATCTTTCGATATTCATGTGTTATATCTCCTTTTCTATGTAGGGCGTTTTACGAGGAAGACCCGCCAATTTCGTCAAAGTTAATGCCAGTTCGTGTGGCAATGAAGTTAAGTGTAATGAAGTTGATCGAACGAGTTGGTTTGATAAAGATATCTGCAACAAACTCATTTCTATCAATTACCTCGCCAGTATTGTTTGACTCGTCGCACACAACCTTGAAGTCAATCAAACCTCTTCGAGACTGAACGTCTCTAAGGAATGGTTCAATAAGTTGTCGGAAGGATGCACGGGTAAACGCATCGTTTTGCTCAAAGAGTTGGAACTTGGCAGCAGTAGCAATTGCTTTCTCAAGAACAATGAAGAGTCGTCTTACATTAATTCTATCAAACGCACTTGGTTTACTCTGCATTGTCTTATCACCGAAGAGGACTGTACCTTCTCCGGGGAAGGAAACAACAGGGTTAATGTTGTTAACATAGAGTTCATCTCTCTGTGCTTTGAGTGGGTTGTAAGAAAGTTTCACGACACCACGAACCTGACCACGGTTGAATCCTGCGGGAGAGAACCATGTTTCGGTTTCGTTGTCTGATCTTACGGCGATGCCTGCAATATCCGCGTTAAGTGGAACGAATCGGAAGACATCGTTGTATCGATCATACATGTACTTATATCCACTATCGAGGACTGCGTAGGACGAAGATGTGTTTAGGTTGTTGTTGGTGAAGTCTACGTCACCACCTGCATCCGAACCATTGAGTCCTTGACGATACGCTGAAACATTCGCTGTTGCAATTGCCGCACTCTTAGATGCGTTCCCGGCAGAGTTTATAACTGCGAGTTTTGCTGGCGAAAGGAATGCCACTGCATCTTTTCTTGCTGTGCAAAGATCAATTAGTTGCTTCGCCTGAATGCCTTCTGCTTCTCCACCAAGAATGATGGAAATATCGACGGTTTCACTGTCAGCAAACTGATCATATCCATTGGTGTAGTAGTCGTCTCCTGCTGGAGCAGCAGCGACACCACCAACGAGTGACTCGTAGTAGTTTCCTGATAGTTTAGCAAAAGTACCACCCTCAGAAGTTGATTCTGCACCAAAGGCGAATTTACCACCAACTACACTTGCAAAACCGGGATCATCAGCGGACCACACATATTGTGAGGATGCGTTGATATTGTCTTTGAAGTAAAGAGAAGTTCCGTTTTCTCTCTTGGCATTCTTTGCTTTCGATAGTGAATCAAATCGTTCTAGAACAGTCCCTTTGGTTCCAGTCCAATCACCATCTTCATCGACCACAATGGCATGTAGAAGGTCGAATGATGCACCATGTGCAGCAACAGAAGAACTAGTAGCAGGAAGTTTATTATCAAACTCTTCGCTATACTTCCATAGAACACTAGCGGCAGTAATGCCTGCGTCAGAGAAAGTAGTTCCTGTGGTTACTTGTCCCACAACCGTAATTACTTCTGTTCCATCGGCAGTAACTCCAGCACCAGATGGCATTACACCATATCCAAATCCGTTGTTATTCATTTCAATAGTGAGTCCAGAGGTATCGGAATCAGTAAGACTTACAATTTTTGTAAATCCGGGTCCACCATGATTCGCATCACGGGTTGATGTGATGGTAATGAAATCTCCAACTTGGAAGTCTGCTGATGCTGCTGAAAGTCCGGTGTTAAATTCTAGACTATCGCCTGCATCATGTCCAATACTGATTCCTGTTTGCATGGTCATAACCACACCACCAACTGACTTCATGTCGAAGGCAGCAGTGTAACCGGTGATGGTTACGGGGTTACCTCGCTTGAATCGAAGTCTGTCGCTGTTTACTACTGCGGCATTTTTGTCTGTATGGAAGAATAAAGTATCTGACGTTGATGTTGCCAATGCAGAAGCAGTAAATCCTGTTGGTCCTGCGACAGAAGCAAAAATTGGATTCAGAGAAGTTTCAGTCCTATCGGACACCGAAACAAAAAGTGAGTTTCCGCGTGATCCGGGATACTTTGCGATGAACTCTTCGTTGTCAGAAGTAAGAGTGCTATCGTTTTCTTCAAAGTGTTCAGTATTTTTTACAAGAACGCCTGCTTTAGTCGATGCGTTCTTTGCAGTTGTTTGATTTACAACACGGACCACTTGGAGATTATTAGAATAACCAAGATAGTTTGCTGCGGTAAACCAATGCGGATAGTTTGTATTATCGGGGGTAGAGAATCTCTCTACGAGTTCGTTTTCGCTAGTGATTGTAATTCTTTGCTCTAGTGGACCCCAATTGAAGAGTCCTGCAAATCCTGCTTTGGTTGTGGACACCGCAGGGATGATTGCTGTTAGATCAATTTCTTTTACATCAACACCGGGACTGAGTTGAAATGCCATTGTTATCTCCTTATCAACGCTGTATTATCTATCAAATTAATCATTTTCACCAATCCATATTATTGTCGTCTTGATCCACACTCCATCGCGTTCCTTGATTGTCAACAAAGGTATCGTCCGGCGATCCGTCATCGATAAAACCAAATGGAGCAAGGTCTTCTTCTATTTGACGAATTTTATCTTGATAAAGTTTCGTCCTTATATCTAGGTCTGTTAGTTCTTTGAAATAATTCTGCGAAGTGGTCCATGCAAATAAAACCAGAGTCATTACCAAGTCATCGTGGTGACCAGTTTCTGCTTCGTAAGAATTCTTTTTTGAAACAAAAGCGGTAAGTTCTTGGATCATATTATAATCTTCGATGAGCATCTTGTCACCCTCGATCATATCTTTGAGTAAAGCACACCCCAGTTTCTTGACAGCAGGACTGGTTCGCACACCAAGTTGTGATTGGAAACTACCGAAACCACCGTCCATCGTCTGACCCTTACGTCCACGAACACTGGTAATCATGAGATTTTCATATTCAAGTTCGTTATACAAAACATCTGCCACCTGTCCTCCGATGTCATTGATTTCTACTAAACACCATGCCTTGTTATAAATGTGACCTATGGCATTTACAACATTTGGTAGGAGCATTGGAGCAAGTTCATTATTTCTGTAAATTGCACAGATTTTATATGGCATCTCTGTGATATCCAGAACCGTTATCGCATGGTAGTCTAGTTCTCTACCACGGGACACATCCACCGACATGAAATATGAGCGATCTTCTTGTGGTGGGTAATATTGTATAAAACCATCATCGCGTTCTGCAATTGGTTTTCGATATGCCAAACATTTTAATTTAGAAGGATCGATTAATGTGTTCTGTGACCCAATAAACTCGCACTCAAACTCAGCACGAAATTGTGACGCTGACGTATTGGCAATCGTTTCTTTCTTCCACTTGTCATCACGACCCGGAACTTCCGACCAATGTACTTCAACAGGAACATAAGAGTTATTTCCTTCCTCTGCATCCCGCCATAGTTTGTAGTACATATTCAAACCTTTGGGGGTGCTAATAATTAGGACTTTTGTTTCTTTACCTGATGAAATTGTCGGGTAGACAGATGAGAAAAATTCATCTGCCACATTTTCAGGGACATATGCAAATTCGTCTAGGAAGATCATGTTGAACGAACCACCACGAACCGCACTAGACGAGGTTGACGAGGCAAGAACCTTGGAGTTATTTTCCAAAGAAATATTACCTTTGTTCCATTCGATGATTCCCTGTTGTAACCACTTGGGTAAATTTTCATATGCTAACTTTAGGCGGTAGAGTAGTTCGCGTGCGGTCGCTTGCTTGTTAGCAAGGATTGCCACGTTGACTTCTGAATTGAAAAGAACATAATGCAAGAGATATGCAATAACAGTAGTAGACTTCCCGGACTGTCGGGGAAGTTTAGCAATTGTGAATCTATTGTTGTGGATCGTGTTGATCATGTTGTCTTGATATGCCCATGTTTTGAATGGGACAAGACCATGATCAAGAGAAATAATCTTGATATAATTTTTAATAAAATATAAAGGATCCTGCTGACACTTAAGATACTCTTGAACTTGTTCTTCGGTGAACTCTATGTTCACACCAGCAGGTTTTAGGTTTATGTTGCCAAGGTATGTTGTATCACGATTCGCCATTCGCTTCATCTTCCAATTGTTTAAAATTATTCTTCACTAGTTTTTGTAGTTCCTTTGTGGAACCAACGAAAATCGAATTATTGGTGACTGGTCCCGAGGATCTTCCCCCGGTATCTTCGTCGAGTTTCTTCATCTGCTCATGTAGACCGATGAGATCTTTGTTGGCATCTGTGACACTCTTGATTAACTGTGAGACGACCTCATATGCCCGTGGAGACTCTCCCTCACTTGCAACGGAAAGAATCCCGTCGATGGCATTTAACCCTGTGCCAATTATATTCTTTAGATTATCACGAACTTCTGCATAGTCCTTGTTTGCGTCGTTTCTTTTTTTATTCTCTCTCACTTCATCCGAAACCACGATCTCGACCGGTGGTTTTCTGACGACTTCATTTTTGGTTTCAGTCTTTTCTATGTTCAAAGAATTTTCTAAATTGTCACTCATATTGTTGCTCCTGCCGCATTAAGCGTATCTGGGTACTCAAAGATAGAGTTTGATCTATCGGTGGTTGATCCAAATACATTTGTACCAGTGTATTCGTCTACCCCGGAAGTCAAACCGTTAGGACCAGTAACACCTGCAATAATTCTTGCGAGTGCGGGTGCTTTCTTGTGCTGTCCTGTCGCTCCACCAGTCATCGAGGAAGAAATATTTCCTTGTGCGTCAAAGTCAGCGTTGAGGAACGTGGCATCGACCTTGGTAATAATCTTGCTTTCTTTAGTGGGACCATAAACGTAGGTTCGAGCAGTAAACGCAAGATTAAAAATTATAGATCGTTGTGTTGATGTATCTCCCTCAAAATCAATCTCAGAAGCAACAGAAGAAAGAACAATGGGTACATCAATTCTATTTCTAGAATCTGTGAAGTTCATTGTTACTGTGAATTCTGGTGTGAAGTATGCTAGGATTTGTTCGATGATTTGAAGAGCGTCTTCCATGCTTCTTGCTGCTACGGTAAGAAAGAAGTCAACCGCATATGGGACTTCCGCATATTCCGTTTTTAATTGATTTGATACAGAACTAGCACTATATCGTTTTGATAAAGTGTTTCTTTTTCTTTCGGCATCATAGTTAATTGCCTCGATGTTAAACCCGATTCGTGGAAGGATTGTGGATATGTCTCGTTCGTTTGCTGATCCTTTTAAACCAGAATACTCATTAAGCATCCTAATGAATTTTTCTTTTGGTGCATATGTGATAGGGACTTTGAATCGACTTGTTTCATTTCCATTGTTGTCTTTGCGGACAACATATATCTCATTAAAAAGGGAACCAAACCCAACTACCGTATTTCTTATAGTTTCGTTATAAAAAGTTTCAAACATTATAGATCACCCTCCGAGAACGGATCTGTGTCGGTAAAGTCAAAGAGGTTCTCTGTTTCTGCTTCAAATTCCAAGTTATCTTCATCAGTATCGTTAACAGCAAAGTGACTTGTTGTTCCTGTACTTCCGAGGAGATATTTAGTACCAGAAGACTGACCTTCGACTGTGATTCCTGCTTGGAACTCCCCAGTTAATCCTGTAACATATAGAGTGGTGCTTGCAGATAACCACTCCTGCACTTGTCCTGCAATAGTTGATCCGGCACCCTGTATGACTGTTTCGCCTTCGTTATAATTTCCGGATCCAGCACCAAGAACAAGACTTGTGTACTGTGTCGTATGATCAGATGTAACACCATCAATCGTATTCCATCCTGTATTGAAATCTTCTCCACTGTATCGGAACAAGGAGCAAGTTATTTTATATGTGCTAATTTTATTGAGTTGGTAGAAGGGATTTTCTCTCTCAACATAATCAATCTCAAATATACCTCCAGAGATTGGGAAATACAAAAGATCACCTTCTCTTGGCGTTAGGAATCCTAGATCTGCAAATTCTTTTTCAAATCTTTTCCTTGCCACCAAAAGTGTAACATTGTCTTTGATTTCCAAACCAAATCGTGTGAATGCTTCCCCGTCTCCTTCAAAACCATCGACTGACTCGACAAGCATCTCAATTTCTCTACCCGTACTAAATCTTGATGGGGATCGATCCTCACCAAAAAGTTCATCTTCCCGCACAAGAGTTCGTGGTAAGTATACCATATCAAAACCATTTATCTTGATGACTTCTATTGAGAGATCATCAATTAGGTCTTGTTCTGCTGGAACTGCTTTGCGGAAATATGGATTAGTCGCCATCGCCTCTGGTTACCTCT
>MDTC01046814.1_pt1 | contig 10570 bp, 5 predicted proteins | sample 811181 | NCBI WGS metagenome assembly MDTC01 (sample SAMN05326644, study PRJNA326480) | marine metagenome | isolation source: seawater | place: Pacific Ocean: North | collected 2011 | reverse complement strand
GTTAAATCGGAAATAACCAACCTGGGTGAATTCGTCTGCTCCATTGCCAGCGCTGGCAAGAAGCACGCTGCCAAACACATTGGTCTCGCCGCCAGCAGACCCAACAGCCACCTCACCAAACGCCCCTGAATTGAGCAAAACCGAACCACCTTCGTTGCCATAATCGCCAAAGTTGGCAGAGTCAGTCAGGATGGTAAATGAGATCTCGCCGTCCGTTTCTCCTCCTAATCCGGTCGGATTGGTGGGATCGTAGGCAAAGCTGTCAGCTCCAGTGCCGTCCCAGCCGGCAAAAATGTTAATGTTACCTGCCCCATCGTTCTGGATATTATCGTCAACAATCACGTTGCCGTGAGCAAAGAGGCTCAGGTGGTTTGCCGAGTTATAGAAGAGGTCACCGCCACCGTTTTGGACAATGATATTCCCGGACTCTGCTTCATCGGAACTGGTGTGAATCACGACATTACCATTGGCTAGTGCGTTCAGGAGAGCATTCTTACTAACGTCTGATCCAATCGTGACATCACTCGGGTCGAGTAATAGCGTTCCGGCATTTCCACTGGCCGAGAGTGTGGACACGAGACCGTCAAATTTGAGATTGCGTCGCCCGGAAACCTCCACGAATCCTCCGTTGCCGACTCCATAAGCCTCGGCACGAATCTCTCCGTTGAAGGTTGTATCGCCATCCGACCAGACAACGACGGAGCCCGCGCTGCCTACTTCGCCGTCAGCAATGACGAGTGCACCCTGGGAAAACTCAGTCACGCCGGAGTTCGCGAGTCCAGCGTCATTCCCTTGAAAGCCGCCTCCGATTCTTACGTCGCCGCCGTCCAATTTGCCGGATGCGTTGATCGTTGAGGTTGAATCGACAGAAACGCCGGCACCAGTCACATCAACCGCCCCTCCGTTACCGACGGATCCGGAAGCATTAACCGTCCCTGAAATCGCGGCTGCTGAGGCTGCAATAAGAGATGCAGTTCCCCCGACCGAGCCACTCACGTCGACATTGGCTTCATCACCAACGACAACGTTGTTGGCATTTACCCTAACATCACCACCCACTTGACCATTGATGCCGGCGGCATCGAGAGCACCAGCCTCCAGAAGGACGGACCCTCCATAGACATCAATCTGTCCACCACTTCCGTTCTGATTACGCGCACTGATCGTGCCGGTGTTCATGATGGCCCCCTGGCCACCAGCGCTCAACATGACGCGACCACCGCGAACGCTAGCGCCTGTCGCACGAACGATCCCCGTATTTTGAATAGCAAGGCCGTAGGCATTACCAGTCGTTTCAAATTCCACTGCCACCGCATCGACTGCGCCCGAATTACTGATGCCCACTGCACCACCAGGAGCAGCGCCTTGAACCGAAATACTTGCCCCTGAGATGCCCTGCTCCACCAGTATGTCGCCACCGGACCCAAAGGCCACCGTACCATCCGGTGCGCTTACTGATCCAGCATTCTGAAGGAAGTTACCCAGAAAAACCACATCACCGCTGGAACTGCTGACCGCTCCGTAGTTTTCGATGCCGGTCCCTGCGCTTCCCTGAAAGCGATTGGAACCACCATTGAGGAAATCACCGTCGTCGACGTTAAGAGTCGACATTGCCAACATCCCTGCGACATCGACAACACCGTTAGGCCCTACTACGATCCCGTTTGGGTTGACCACCAGAATAGAACCGTTGGCGTTCAGTGTTCCGTAAATAGCAGATGGATCACCACTCACAACCCGATTCAGTGCCACCGAGTTTGCTCCCGGTTGGTTAAATGTCGTCACCTCTCCCGGCGAAATTGAAAAACCTTGCCAGTTAATAATTGCCGTCTGACTGCTCTGATTAATATTCAGGTTGGCCGTCCCAAGCCCCTGGAAATTAGCGCCGCCGGCTACCACATTTGGACCAACAGGATTGGCCTTGAGGGGCACGGGAAAAGTGGAGAGCCCAGGTAGAAGGGCCGCCAGAATCAGAGCCTTGGTTTTAAGGCTTCTGCGAAGAGTGGGTGCGATTGGCTTCATTATAATTATCGGGGGTAGATAACGCTGATGGTCAGGTTTTCACCAGACGACATCTTCCTAAACAGTATAAACCGTAATGGAATGACAGCATCTAGGGAGGTTGTAAATCCAAAACTCAGGATTTTTAACTGATTTCTAACTCTTTTTGTCACTCAAGAGTGGGACGTGACATTGGTTCGAATCCTTTTTCGCCGAGTCACCATACTAATTAATTCTATAAGCCACCCTAAAATCTTATAATTCTGGAAATTTTGACCTCATTGAGGCGACTCTACTCCAAAATCGCTTCCTTTATATTTCCGAAATATTTTTTGCCTCCAACCCCGAAACACCTATTTGCTTTTTTTTCCAGCATAAACGCTGCTGATACCTCCAAATTGAGGATACCAGTCGGCAGAATCAAATCCATTACCGATAATCAAATCCTGCATCGCTTTCCCTGAGGGAAACCGCTCAATTGATTCCCCAAGATAGGCATAGGCTTCTCGATTACCTGTCAACCACCCCGCGAGAACAGGCAGAATCCGATGAAGGTAAAATCGATAAGGTCGATTCAGCATTGGGCTGGTCGGTAGCGAAAAATCAAGAACAACTAGCAAGCCGCCAGGTTTCAAGACTCTCGAGAACTCGGTGATTGCCGCAGCCCAGTTCGATATATTCCTCAGGCCATAGCCGATCGTGAGAGCATCGACCGAATCATCCGGCAATGGAAGCGCGAGACCATCAGCAACAATTAAATTTTCCAAGCCCCTTTTCCGGGCTTCGGCTAACATTGGCGCACAGAAGTCAGCGCCAATGACACGAGCCTCCGGTGAACCTTTTTGAACTTCGGCTGCCAGATCTCCACTCCCTGTCGCAACATCAAGCACCACATCGGGACATGTTTCCGCCACGAATCGCGATACCTTCTTACGCCAAATTATATCAATCCCGAAGCTGAGCACATGATTCGCAAGAACATATCGCTCCGCGATCGAAGAGAAGGCTCGATGGACAAACAACGGGTTCTGGTCTTGTGACTCGGAGGCCATCTGATGCCGCGCCCTCGTGCGCGAAAAATGAGAAGTGCTCACGAGAGGAATCGAACCTCCACGGGTTTAACCCCACTAGAACCTGAATCTAGCGCGTCTACCAATTCCGCCACGTGAGCAGCTAAAAAATCGGGGCGCAAAGAAACACCGAAAACTTTCGATGACAAACGCTTTTATTTGCCGTTCCAAAGTTTAACTGAGAGAATTCAGGCATCAAAACATCGACAGTGACAGAATTGAAACTTCCTGCCATCCGCTTCTGGTTAGACACCGAATTTCGGTCAGCACAGGAGCAAATGTCACTGGACCAGGCCACCTTTGAAATGGCTCGAAAATCGCGGGTCGCTACGGTTCGATTTTATCATTGGAACCAACCTGCAACAACTGTCGGATACTTTCACCAGTTCTCTGGAACTGAGGGATTGGAGCCTTTTCCAATTCGCCGTTTCACGGGAGGCGGCTTAGTTGAGCACGGGGAAGATGCCACATTTGCTCTTGTCATACCTCCCAACAGCGCCATCTCACAACAACGAGGGGAGGAACGATATCGATGGGTGCATACGGCTCTGGCTGACGCCCTGCTCGAGGCAGGCGTCGGAGTCAAACTCGAGTCTTCTCCCATGCCGCTATCTACTGGGCCCTGCTTCAATACGCCAGTCACATGGGATCTTATTGACTCAGAAACGGGAGCCAAACTTGGTGGAGGCGCTCAGCGACGTTCTTCGGGATTAGTCATGCATCAAGGAAGCATTCGCCTACCCGCTGCTCTGCGCCGACCTCACTCCGCGTGGATTCAAGACTTCCTCCTTTCTCTGGCGGATACCATTGAACCTCTTCATCAAGGAGAAATTGAGCAGTTGATCGAAGAGTCACAATACTGGAGGTGCAAGCGCTTTGCTACCAGTGAATGGAATCGCTGGCCTGATCTCGAAGAAGTCTGAGCCACGTCAATTTTGTTGTGTGACATCCTCCATTTTGTGGTAATAGGAAATTTCGGCGGAGTTAAGGGTCGCTCTTTTAAGACCCCCTTGATCAACTCCTCCGCTCACTGAATTAATTCATGCAGAGCAGTTTTACGTTTGAACTTGATGGAGAAGACTGCCGAGTGGAGAGGGAAAATACCCATCGCACGCTCGCCGGTTTTCTCTCGGAGTTGGACCCTTGCTTCGCTCATTTTGCGACCGATGCTTCATGGCGTGGCGGCCACTTAGTGGTTCTGGGAGATCTCGAAGGAGATCGTCAGCGTTTTCGGGCCGTCGATGCTCAATTACTCATGCTACCTATGCTTGAGGGGCGGCAAGTTTGGACTCCGGAGGGGATTCGAAATGCAGAACCTGATCACCCTGTGAACCTCGCTCTGCAAAACAGGCATCTCGAATGCGGGCAAGCTCGAGGCGATGCTATCGTCGCTCTCATGTTCGAAGGATATTACAGGCCCGATCTGCAGCGGCACGTCCAGTCGAACGATCAATTCGACGCCATCGTTACTCGCAGTGCGAACATTCCAGCAATACGAGAGGTCGCAGCGCAGGTATTTGCCTCCGGCGCACAACTTCGCGATGAATATGACAACAAATTCACGGAATTGGAAGACAGGAGCACCGAGGGGCCAGGAAACAAAGACATCTTTGAAGACCGGTTCACCAAAAACTTATTCAAGATTAAGCCGCGGGCTTCCCTCTCCTACGTCGATGACTCCAAGCGTCGATTTCATCAACCTGGCAACTTGGTCGAACTGCTTAAGTTGAAGAGGGAATATCCGGACGCCCAATTCGTCGCTGGCGGAACAGAACTCGCCCAACAAAGCGGAAAGGTATCATGGGGTAACCTAATCTCGCTCGAAGGCGTGAAAGAACTCAACGACATTATCATCACAGAAGGCTCTTGGGAGATTGGTGCTGCGGTGCCTCTCACAGAAATCGCTGAAGAGATGGGAAGTGAGTGTCAGGCATTCAGTAAAGTCATGTGCCGCTTTGGTTCGAGGGCGATTCGCAACCGGGCAAGTCTCGGTGGCTACCTCGCCACAGCGTGGGAGGCCGGGCAGCTAACCCCACTGCTCATGGCGCTGCAGGCCCGAGTTATCCTCCTATCGGAAGAGGGCGAACGCGACGCCCCGATTTCCAACTTCTACACTGATGGAGGAGGTACAATCCTGAATCCTAATGAGGTTATCAAGAGCATCATCATCCCACGATACAGCGAGCCCTCGTTATCCGATCGTGGGGTTACCGCTCGCCTCTGCAACACCTACACGGTAGCGCCAAGGCGAACACTCTGCCAACCCTACGTAACCGGCGGCTTTGCCGTAGAACTTAGAGGGAAGGAAGTCACCAAGGCCTGGATCGCTTACTCCGGAATCAACCAGCACCCCGTTCGAGCACGCGAAGCCGAACAGTTTCTTACCGGCAAGCAATGGGGTGAGAAAACAGTTTTCGAGATGCTTCCCATTCTGGTTGACACCGTAAAAGTGACCGATCACAGGAACGAAATTGCTGAAGCTGACTACCGCAAACAACTGGTCGTAACACTATTCCAGAAATTTCTTTTTCACCACCCCACTCCAGAGAATATTCGGCCTGAGACTCTCACGGCTACCGTTGATTTCGCAAAACTCGACCAGCCCTTTTTTGAAGAGAGATCTGATTAGGCTCTTACACGCCAACGCCCTGATAATGAGTGGATCCGACGACAAAACAATCCAATTTCGGCTGCCGGAGAACAAATCTACGGGTGAGTCCGAAACCTTTGGAGAAAGGCTTCGAAGGCGTCGCCAAGAATTAATCGATGCCGAAATGCCTCCAGCCCTAACTTGGCAGTCTAAGGCCCGCAATCTATCTGCTATTGTTGTTGAAAGCCCCCACGCCTCCGCCTCCATCGCTCGAAAAAGCGCAGAAGCGGCCAGAGCACTTGGAGGGGTCTCTTGCATCCTCTTTGCTTCTGATCTCCCCCCGTTCCAAAACGCACTTGGAGCGGAATACTCAAGCGAACCGCTCCTCGCCGAAGATGAAGTGCATTTCCGCGGGCAACCTGTCGCTGTCATTGTGGCAATCGACCTCGCTACCTGTCAAAGGGCGGCGTCACTGATCGAAATCGATTATCACGTCACTCCCGGAATACTCACGCTCGATCATGCTATCACAATGAGTAGCTTTCATGGGGAAACAAAAACCTGCGAACGTGGCGATGCATCTAAGGCAATCAATCAGTCAGCAAAAAATCTGCGTGGCTCGCTCTCGATTGCCCCGCAACGGACTTGTCTCGAAGGAGGCACGAAAATTACCGTAAAACCACTGCTAGATGGCATAGGTTTTACCATTCATGCCAGTTGCCTTTTGCCAACAGCAGTCCGCTCAGCCGTCGCTAAAACCACAGATGTGCCCGAGTCTAACATTCATATCGAACCGATCGACCTGCCTGGCCCAATTGGTTCTCTTGAAACCGAACCTGTTAGGCTCGCATCTCTCGCCGCTCACGCCGTAAAACGCTGCGGGAGTTCGGTAACACTTCATGTCACCTCCCCACACTCGCCACTCGCCGGAGGAACCCGACATCGCACCAAGGCGCAATATGAAGTCGGCTTCGAAAAAGACGGGACGATCAACGGCGTCAAGATGGATCTTACTCTCGAAGGTGGTTGGTATGCGGCAAACTCTGAGAACGCGGTGGATCGGGCCCTGCTGCATGCAGATTCTGTCTATGATTTTCCGAACCTCTCAATCAGTGCGAAGCTCTGCCAAACAAATCATACTGTTTCCTCATCTCTTCCAGCAGAGGGTGCGGCACAGGGAACATGGGCTACCGAAGACGTGATCCAACGCGTCGCCGAGGCAACCAACCTTTCCAGTCGCGAGATTCGGGAAAAGAACTTCTACACGGAAGGCAGTCAATTAAAAACCACCCCTTACGGCCAGCCTGTCGATACGGAAGCTATTTCACGAGTATGGAACAAAGCCTTGGACCGGAGCAAATTTAGAGAGCGCGCCAAAGCAGTCACCGAGTGGAACACGAAGAACTCTTGCTACAAACGTGGCATTGCTGCACTACCCATCAAATTCGGCATTGGCGACCCGAGGTCTGATCGCAACGCTGCCGCTGCCATAGTCCAAATTCTAGCTGATGGTTCTGTCATTGTTAGGGTTGGATTAGTTAATACTAATGATGGCCTCGACGCACAGATCAGAGAAGAAGCCGCTAACTTGTTGGGGGTTGAGGAGGAAGCGATACGGGTCATTCTCAATGACTTTGACTCCCTGCCTCGCGCAACGTCCATTATTGGAACAGATGCTTCCGGGCTTATCCTGCGTGCACTAGAAGATGCTTGTGGTCGACTAACGAAGCGGCTTAGAGAGGTCGCCTTTCAGATGTTCGCTGCTCGCGGCCAGACCGAGATCGAAATGGAGGCAATTCGCTTTTCACGCGGTGCAGTCAGAACGGATTCCACGGGGAACGCCCCGCTGCATTTTAAGGAAGTCATCGAAGGAGCGCTGCGCAAACGCGTCAGTTTGATTGAAAATGGATACCATCGCACCCCGAATCTTTGGTGGGATCCAGAACTTGGAGCCGGGTGGCCATTCACCTCATTCACCTACGCCACAGCTGTTGCTGAAATCCAATTGGATGCTTTCACCGGGGAGATACAGATTCTCCGTGTCGACATTGCCCACGAAGGCTCACCGTCAGCCAACCAAGGAGACCGCGATTTTGCCCAGTTAATGCGAGCCTTCACGCTTGGTTCTGGTTGGATGTTGTCCGAGATCGCAACCGACCCCGAAAACGAGCATGCGGATCTTTGTCCCATCGAGGAGAGAATCCCTGGATTCGCTGATGCTCCATTCCAGATCGTGACAGATCGACTGCGACCACGCGGCTCACCTAAGACCGCGCCGGGAGACCCGTGCGGCGAGGCGCCGGTCCTTCTGGCAGGTTCCGTGCGCGAGGCGCTTTTAGAGGCCCTTCGTTCAATTGGCTTCAATACCAATCTCAACATTGATCTCCCTCTCCCAGCCACTCCCCCCCAAATCTTGACCCTGCTGAAAGAGATCAGCAAGAAACAGGACAAAAAGGATGCAAATTAGTGACCGAGTTACGCAGCCCGAGCAAAGCTGCCACCCTACTGCTTCTATATTCTTGATTCCCGAATACTCGATGCTTGGCAACGGCGAGAGTTGCGAAGCGGCACCGTCGGTGCTCTCTTGATCTAAGATGGTTCTAGCTGCCACCGAACACTCCGAAGTCTGGGAAGTTCTCTTCCAGCTGCTAGTGCTACTGGGTGCTGCTCTGGTCTTGGGGATGATCTTTGAGCGCTTTCGCCAGTCCGCGATTGTGGGCTACCTTCTCGCGGGAATGCTTCTTGGGCCCGGCGTATTCAACGTGATCAGCGGCGACTCGGGGGTCCCTCTCATCGCCGAACTTGGCGTCTCGCTCTTACTCTTCGCCATCGGCCTTGAGTTCTCTGCTCGGCGATTACTTAAACTGGGTCGGGTAGCGGGAATTGGTGGAATGTTGCAAGTCAGCCTAACACTCGGGTTGGCAGCGCTGGTCTGTCTTGTCATCGGCTTGGAAATCAAATCGTCTCTTGCCGTTGGAGCGACCGTGGCGCTCTCTTCTACGGCCTGCGTACTCCGCCTCTTGACCGAACGAGCCGAATTGGATTCCGTTCACGGACGCACCTCTCTCGGTATACTGTTGCTTCAAGATGTCGCCGTAGTCCCCCTAGTAATCTTCGTAACAATGCTGGCCGAAGATGGCGGCATGACTCAGGTCGGTATTGGGCTGGCAAAAGCCTGTGGCCTCATCCTCGCACTCGTGATCTCCTTTCTAATTCTCTCTCGCTTTGTTCTTCCCGGGATGATGAGACAGATGAGCCTCGCTCGCGATCGGGAACTTCTCGTCCTGTTGGCTATCGTTCTTGCTATTGGCTCCGCTGTATCGGCTCACGCACTTGATTTATCGCCGGCCTTGGGAGCCTTCCTCGCCGGTATGATGCTAGCGGAATCGCCCTTCGCCACCCAAATTCGCTCGGATATCGGTGGATTAAAAATCATCTTTATCACCCTGTTTTTTGCCTCGGTTGGTATGCTTGGAGATCCTGTATGGATCGCTCAGAACCCCCTCCTCGTTCTAACAGCCACGCTGGCAATATTGCTGGGTAAAGGCTTAATCATCACACTCATTGCGTTGCTCTTTCGGCTTCCCCTCAGACACGCTGTCGCTAGCGGGATTGTCCTCTCACAGGTAGGTGAGTTCGGCATTGTCATTGGAGGCATTGCCTACCAAGGCGGGCTGGTATCTGAGGAGATCACCCAGCTTATCGTCTCGTCCACTCTCCTTACCCTCTTCGCCACGCCGATGCTCGTGAAGTTAGCTGCGCCTCTGGGATACAGAATTCACCGCCTCACTCAGCCCAAAACAGCCGCCGACAACACATTAACCCAAATGGCATCCCCGGAAAAAAGAAATCTGGTCATCATTGTAGGATTTGGGCCTTCTGGACAGAAAGTCGCCGAAGAGATTCAAGCTCACGACAATATCGATTGTCTCGTTATTGATATACGCGCAAACAACGTGGACTTGGCAAGATCGATAGGCTTAAAAGCCGCCCTCGGAGATGCTTCCAATCTCGATTTCCTTCTTCACCACGGACTCTCACGGGCCAGAGCCGTGGTGATCACTATTCCCGATCACCGCACTTCCATTCGTATCGTCGAATCTGTCCGAACTCTGAGTGATCGAACAGCTATCATCGTAAGAGCGCGCTATCACAGCTTTGTCGAAGATCTCGAACGCGCCGGGGCTACCATTACCGTCGACGAGGAACATCATACGGGTAGCAAGCTCAAGGAGGCCACCAGCGAGATCCTTGCGGCCAAGCCCGATAACTAGCCTGTCGAAAATGTCAGAGAGCCCCGGTTGAAGCCGAGCCCTAGTCAGGCATGTGTCCCAAAACCCTGCAGCTTCGCCTGTTCTCATGCTCCCGACAATTCTCATCGCCCTCGCGGCATCGCTCATCCTCTTACCTGCTCTAAATTTCTTCAGCTATCGCGTCATGGGCGCGATCATCCGTAATCGACGAAAGAAATGGGATCTCAACATCTGCTGCGGCCGAACTGATGGAGGCAGCGTCAATGTCGACATCGTCAATCATGCCGACGTTCCCAACCTAGTCGTAGTTGACGATGTCTACAATCTCCCGTTCGAAAACGGCGAATTTGAAGCCACCTTATCCTCTCACACCATCGAGCACGTCGAGGATCCTACGGCTTTCTGCGAGGAACTCCGCCGCGTCTCCGGTCAGGTCACTCTGGTCCTACCGCCACTCTGGGATCTCTGCGCCGTCCTAAATATTTTCGAACACCGCCACCTCGTCCTTACTTTTCGCAAAGAGCATAACGATTTGCCCAGGTATATTGAGCTCCCCGGTGCCCAGTTTTCCAGGAACGCCTTGAGCAGAAGATCAGGGCATAGCCAACAAGCCCACTGGCATTCCTCCGATCTGCGTTGTAACTTGGCGAAAGTCC
>MDTC01022281.1_pt1 | contig 10570 bp, 24 predicted proteins | sample 811181 | NCBI WGS metagenome assembly MDTC01 (sample SAMN05326644, study PRJNA326480) | marine metagenome | isolation source: seawater | place: Pacific Ocean: North | collected 2011 | reverse complement strand
GCCACAATAGATTACTTATATAACCAACAAACAGGAGGTCTTATGGACTATGTTTACACACTAAAAATCAGGTACAGCGGCGAAGAGGACGATGTTTTCGTGTTCTCCACAAAGGAGAAAGCAGAGGCACAAGTTTATGAGTATTTCGAGCATATCGAAAAGCCACTGATGAAATTAGACGATTTTGAAGAATACTTGTTCTCTCAAGACATCGGTTACTTCGACATCGAACAAAATAAAATTAATTAAGGAGGTACTATGAGCAACCAAATCAAACTAACCATCGACATATCAGATGAACTACTCAGCAAAGTCATGACGGCCATTGCGCTGTCCAGTGCTGCCCTACCTACCCAGATGGGCGGTATGCCTATGATGGTACGTCAAGCACCACCAGAAGCCACAGAGAAGCCTTCTATGGGCTTTCAGCCACCAACAAAGGAAGGTGAAGAATGACACCGTTTGAAAAGGCGAAAGCCAATGTGAAGCACCTTACAGATGGCCTCGCCATGTGTAACCTAATTCAAAAAACTATCGAGGACTGCGAAGGTATGACCGAAGAGGAAAGTGATTTAGTCTGGATGGCTATATTAACTTTGCTCCAAGCCACCGGTAAGTTCGATGGAAACAATTAGTGGTCATAATTTGTCCGTTTTTTATTTGACAAAAGCCTAAATCGTGATACATTACTAACATAACCGAAAAGCATCGGAGGTAACGATGAAGATATACGAAAACAGAAATCAAAACAAAAGAGAAACCCACTGCCCTACCTGTGGTAACACTGGTCACATGTGGATGACTTGCCCTGTTCCAGCCAAGATGATGGAACTGAAGAAGCAAGGTAAAGAGCCTGACATGAGCCTATACTCCAAATGGTATCAGAACTCCTATTCCCGTAGGGATAAAAATGGTAAATTGATTTATCATGACCGTATCTTCAGAATGATGGATAGTGCTTTAGGCCGACAAGAGCGTCGAGTAGAAGCCAGAAAGGAAAAGAAAGCCCGTAATGAGCGGCTCTACGGCAAACCTAAAAACCGCACGGCTTATTGTGGCTTCTGCGGAGAGACAGGACACAACCGTAGGCACTGTGATGTTATGTTTAACTTCGTCGATGACCTCGAACGTGCCTCCCAGAACTATCGCAAGCAGTTCTATGAACGCTTTGTGAAAGGCATGGGCTTCGCCGAAGGTGCTTTGTTATCCCTGTCTGCCGACCACTGGAGAACCAATGGTAAATGGCTTGAGGACTGGTCTGGGATAGGTATAGTTACAGCGGTTTCGTGGGATCAAGTCAACATGGGTTTAACCCTAAGCAATTGGGAATACAAATCCACTCTTAATGTCGAAGTTCTAATTGGTGGACAAACCTATAATCTGGAAAACCCTTTCAGCGCATTGGTCAACACCGGCGGCAAGATTGCTGAACTCTTTGCTCGTGGTTCATCGTGGGGTGCTCGAATAGATAGTGTCCTTGCTCCTAGCGAGAACATCCCTTCAGAGGAATGGTTTAACGATGGTTACACCGAGTGCTGGGAATGGATAGCAAAAAACAAAACCTTGGGCGATGTATCTGACTACCTATCCCCCCTGATAGCCCAGTGGCATCCGTCCCGAAGAGGTCGAAATGCTGGGAAACTTAAGAAAAGACTGTCCCAGTATGGCTACCAAAGATCGAAATAGGACATTTTATGTCCTTGACTTTCTTGGTCAATCGGATAGATTACTTATATAACCCAAACAAATCGGAGGTGCAAAATGCACATTTCAATGAGATATGGAAATAAAGACGGAGTACCCGTCTTTCACTTAAACGAAAGCATCAACCAAGGTCGAGTTAGTCCGAGAGGACTGGCGAACCAAAGCTGGCTTAAGAAAACAATAAATAACCAACAACTCATAAACCCAGATGAAAAAGTTTCTATTGGATTGAGAGCCAGCAATGATCAGATTATTGCAGTTGGTATTCTTAATCCAACATCTTATGATACCCTCCCCCACATGTGGTCAGGAGATCAAAGTTATCGTACAACTTGGGATGTAGAATGGAAAGAGGTTTTTTCTCAACCCCTCACTCCAGCCGAGTTGTGTTCTAAATATGGAATAAATGATGATATGCTGATGAAACAGTTTCATCATGCACAACATTCCTGGAATAGTCCCGATCTGACGATAGATGCCGCCAAAGGATCTGTTGTATTGGATTGGTTAGAAAGCACCTTTGAATTCATCGCAGAAAACCTCCGTGTTATTGATGTGATGGAGAACTTCTTATCTCAGACGCTGGAGTGGAAAGACCACATGGCAATCGTTTCTCACGCCCATGCTATGTTGGAAATCTTGGATACTTATCCCCGTGCTAGCCTGAATACTTCTGCTTGGCAAAAAAATCTCAAAACATCCAAATCTTCCACAAAGAGAAGGAAACAAACAAGTTCAACCAGAAAAAAGATAACTAAAGCCCAGAAGAAGGACAGGTCTTTTGCAAAAAAAATGCGAAAGATTATCTCCGAGGCAGAAACCCTGGGCATCAAGAGTGATTATGCAATGGCGAGTTATTTTACTAAAAAGGGATACGCTCGAAAGGACGGGAAGCGTTCTTGGAATGGAAAGACCGTTGGTGTTTATAGGACAAAATATGTCCTTGCTTAATCTGAGTAATCGGATACATTACTTATATAACCCAAGCAACTGGAGGTCACAATGACCATCACTAAAGAACAACTTCACGAACAACTGACCAATGCTCTATACAATGCGGATAAACTGAACAACTTTCGAGATCGCGATGTTCTTCACGATATGGCGAGAAGCCTAAAGAAGTGGGGTGCGTTGACTTCTGGTCAAGCCCAGTATGCTCAGGCTCTTATCGAGCGCAACTCAAACGAGAAGGCTAGTAAGATTGATGAAGTGGTTGAGAACCACCGTATCAAATGGCAGGACGATGGATCATATCGTGAATGGGTTCTGTTCTTGGCGAAGTTCTTCCTTTCTTCGAGACAGACAGCGTACATGGGTCACATTAACAACCGTAGGCCAAACGCTCGGAATGTTCTGTTAGCCTCGGCTGACGCAGACTTGAAGCCCCCAACGCACTTTGATTGTAATCGCCTGACTTCTTCCAAATTAGCCCCAAGACTTCGAGACACTTTTGAGAAACCCCTACTCTACTCCGTAGGTGACCTAGTACAGGTTCGTGCTAGTGAACTGGGCTATGCCGAAAAAAGAAATGGGCTTGATCAAGCAATGGGCTTCATCACAGAAGTAAATGTTTCTGATGTCCATGAGGTCGCGACATACAACAAAACCAAGGGTGGAACTCGAACCTACAAAATCATGTTCCCTTCTGGGGAAACTATCCGACAAGAACGAGCAATCAAACTTGTATCCCGAAAGAACCGAGGTAAGCAATGCAAATAGGAGATTTAGTAAGAGGCAAAAAGAACGAACTGCTCGGTTATGTAACGAATGCTCGGAACAATTGGTTCGGAAGTGATTGGGTTATGGTCTATTGGTTTGAGATTGAAGTCAAATCAACACGATGGATAAACATCGATGGTTTGGAGGCATTATGCAAATAGGAGATTTAGTAAGACACGTTGTCCACAGCGGTGCGCTGGGGATAATAGTAGACTGGAATGAACTTAACCCAGCAGAAGCGAAAGTCCACTGGACTAACAACAGTTGGCCAACATTGTGGATACTCGCTCAGGACTTCGAGGTGATAGATGAAAGTAGGTGAATTGGTTAAAATAATTGGATATGCCGCAGACCTTCTAGATGTAGGGTTAGTGATAGATTATAGACCAGCAGAAAAGAATGGGGTTCGTGTGACTTACTACAATGTACTAATGCCCGATAGGTCTACGATGTGGCTTTCTCCCGATTGTCTGGAGTTCATAGAAAAATAATAATTATTTTCTTGACAAATCTTCTCAAAATGATACATTACTAATATAACCCAATCAAACGGAGGTCACTATGCAGTATAGATGTAGATCACCTTGTTCACCCCATAAAAAGGAATAATCCCATGAAAAACGATAAAAAACATCCAGTAAGCCGCGCTCAAATCCGAAGGCGAAACAAACAACTTGAAGAACTCGCTAGAATAAGAGGGGTTGAACGCAAGTTACACTTCGAAGAGGGCGGCAGCCTTCATGAATGGCGCGGTGGGCTTCACACCGTCACAGCAAATAAAAAAAAGAAGCAAAACAAACGAGCCTGCCGAGGCAAAATAAAAACGGACATTTTTTGACCAACTTTTAATTTGACAAATCAACTGAACGTGATACATTACTTATATGAAAGGGAAACAAACACTCTTTCTTTTTTCAACCACTATTTATTATATAACACCCGTCCTTTCGAGGACACTTCACTTGGAGGCCAACTATGGCTATTGACTTCAAAACACTAAACTCAGTCCTTCCTTTCATCCTTGACGCTAAGTTTCCTGTCCTCATTCGAGGTAGACACGGTATCGGTAAATCTGCTATCGTGTATCAAATCGCTGAAGCCCGTGGAATTGATGTTATCGAACGTCGAGCCTCTCAAATGACCGAAGGTGATCTGCTAGGCTTGCCAAAGGTAGAGAATAACGTCACTCAGTGGCTTGCCCCAGAATGGCTGCACACTGCTTGTAACAAGCCTGTTATCCTATTCCTCGATGAAGTAGACCGTGCAACTATGGAAGTTCGCCAAGGTATCTTCGAGTTGTGCGACAGCCGGAAGATCGCGGGGTATACCCTACACCCCGACACTCTTATCTTTGCTTGTGTAAACGGCGGAGAACACGGTGCTCAGTACCAAGTAGGCGAAATGGATCCAGCAGAACTCGACCGCTACACTGTCTTTGATGTAGCCCCAACTGTCGAAGACTGGCTCGAATGGGCTGATGGCAACGTAGTTAACCAAGTTTGGGACTTCATCAATCAGAACCACCAGCACTTGGAGCACAAAGACGAATATGAGCCTAACAAGGTTTATCCTTCTCGTCGCTCTTGGGTTCGCCTTTCTGACGCTCTACTCTCGATGAAAGGGGAGATCAAGCAAAGTCCTGTGCTTTATCACCTTGCCTCTTCTTTCATTGGCTTTGAAGGTGCGGTTGCTTTCAATGACTTTGTTGCGAACTACAAGAAGATCGTTACAGTCGAGAACATTCTTGATGAAGGTAAGTTGGAACTCACCAAAGAGTTCAAGATCAACGACCATAACGCTCTTATCGAGAAGTTCAAGCAAAGCAAGTGTTTTGACAACAAATTGAACACCAATCAACTGAAGAATATAGCCGAATATATGGTCACTCTTCCTTCGGAAATCGGAATGTCCTTCTGGACTGTGATTGCCTCTGGTTCGGAAGCAAAGCACAATGCTTCCGGTGTTCACTCAGTGAAACTGTCTGCCGGTACTTCGGTAAAAGATTATATGATAGAAATTTTGGGTGCAAAAAAATAAGATAGCACCCGTGCTACCGAGGGTATAGGGATGTGCCTGCATCCCTTACCTACGTGATTTTTTGATCTCAAGACTATTTAGTAATGCAAGAGGACAGCGGGTTCGAAACCGTTTTCCCGACCCCTAATGGTGGAATTACTCTTGCGTTACATTATCTTTTAGGGAGATCAAATAATGACTAAATCATGCTCAAAGTGTGGGCTTATCAAGCCTTTAGAACAATTCAGCAAAGACAAAGTGCAAAAATCCGGTTACTGTTGCCGCTGTAAGCAGTGTGCCAAGGAATACCGAACCAAGAACAAGAAGAGACTTCTTGAACAAAAAAAGAAGTATTATCAAGACAACATCGAGAGAGAAAGAAAAAAGAGAAATGAATACCGTGAGACTGAGCACGGAAAGAAGGTGAGAAGAGCCGCAATGAAAAGGTGGGAAGCAAACGAATTGACCACCAACCCAGCCTTCAAGTTGAGAAAAAACGTGAGAAGAGCGGTCAGTCGAGCGTTACTTCGCTCAGGAACTTCAAAGGCTGGTGAGAGCACTTTCCGATACCTCCCGTATTCTCCCGAACAACTCAAAGAACACTTGGAAAAACAATTCGATGAACACATGACATGGGAAAACTACGGGTCACACTGGCACGTTGATCACATCTTCCCGCAAAGCCGGTTGCCATACGATAATTTGGAGCATGAAAACTTCAAAAAATGTTGGGCATTGAAAAACCTTCAACCCCTCGAAGCAATCGAGAACATAAAAAAAGGGGACAAAATTTGTCCCAAAAAGTAACAGATAATACTTGACAGATAGTTACTGACAGGATACATTACTTATATAACCCAAACGATGGAGGTCACAATGACCACTGAAAACGATAAAACCATTCAACCCGCTTTTGACTTGAACAAACACACTTTCAAGTTGTTGCAATCTGAGCCGTTCTTTGCTGGCTTGTCTCGTCGTATCCATAAGAAGGAAAGCACTGCTATTCCGACCGCTGGTGTAATGATAGACCCAGAAACAGCACAATTCGTTATGCTCTACAACCCTGACTTCTTCGCTAAAATGCCCGAAGAACAGCGACTTGGTGTTCTTATGCACGAGTTCTATCACCTTATCTTCGAGCACGTTACTGGGAGACTACCCCCCGAAGGTATGTCCAAGATGTGGAACGTAGCAACCGACTTGGCTATCAATTCATTCCTTGTTGGTAAACTTCCCGAAGGTGGCTGTATCCCGACACAAGAGCCATTTCAAGACTATCCCTTGGAGATGTCAGCAGAATGGTATTTCTCAAAACTTCAGAATGACGAGCAGTTCCAGCCCCCCGAAGGTGGCGAGGGCGAAGGTCAAGACGGTGAAGGTGGCGATGGTTCTGGTGACCCTTCAGATGGTAACGGTCAAGGCGGTGGCTCTGGTGGATTGCCTGATAGCCTCGATGACCACAGCGGTTGGGGCGAAGTTGATCAAGAGACTAAGGCAATGGCCGAGGAACGCTTGAAAGACGCTATCCGCAAGGCTACTGAAGAGGTCAACTCTGGCGGCCGTGGCTGGGGTACTGTGTCCCAAGGTATGCGAAAGAAGATCCAAGATATGGTTAGCCCAAAGGTCAATTGGCGGTCTGTGCTTCGTTACTTCATCAAGACTTCTCAAAGAGCCAACAAACGCTCGACACCTCGGAGGATTAACAAGCGTTTCCCATACATTCATTCTGGAAAGCGTATTAACCGGACAGCCAAGATTGCTATCTCTATCGATCAATCGGGGTCTGTCTCAGACGAAATGCTTTCAATCTTCTTTGCTGAGTTGAATGGTCTAGCTAAGTATGCCGAGTTTACCGTGGTTCCCTTCGATACAGAAGTTGCTGAGGATGAAGTTTATGTTTGGAAGAAGGGGAAGCGTCGAACATTCGAGCGTGTCTCCTGTGGCGGTACTTGTTTCGACGCTCCGACCCGTTGGGTAAATCGAGGTCAATTCGATGGTCATATTATCCTAACAGATATGGAAGCACCAAAGCCAGTTCCATCCAAATGTCAGCGCATGTGGATGACTACTCCGGAGTGTGCCGCTCGTCCTTACTTCACTACAAACGAACGTGTGATAGCGGTGGATAAATGAAATACAAGTATCTTGACAACAAGCCGCTACCACAGCGGCCTATCAAGGAGCATGTATATGTCCCCACCGAGAGAGACATTGCACTATCTGCTCAAATGCACGAGCTGTCCGAGAGGATAGAGGAACAACTTAAAGATAAATGGAAACCTTCCATCGATGATAAAGTTATTTATATTGATAAACCTACTACCCCGCAAGGGTACATGGACGGAGAGCAGGGAACTGTTACCTATCTTGGGCATGGATGGTTCCAAGTCATTTGGGATAACATAGGCAAGCGATCCTATGGAATGAATTGTGTTGTCTCAGAATGGATCATATTAGCCCCTTAAAGGGCTTTCCTCCCCTCTTCCCTACCCTATACCCTATGAACCTTCACAAATACCTTAACGGAGCCTTTATGAGCCTTAAATTACAAACCATCAATGTCATGACACATAGACGTGAGCAGTTGTCTTGCACTATGCCAGCCGAACATATCTACCCTTTTATTGTTCATCGCTCCGTTGCAGAATACTTGGAGAAGAAAGACGGAGAACGGACACGATACAGCAAAAAGCATATTTTAACCCACCTTCTCACCGGTGCGCAAATCGGTGTATTCGGTAGGTATGAGCATGCCTTGATAGTCGCGAGGAAACTAAAAAACAAGCCTATATTTTTAATGCCTACTTATGACCTACTCACCACCCACCCCGATGTCCCTGAAGTGGGCGTGGTAGTCAGAGAATTGAAAAGGCTGTATGCAATAGACTAAAACTAATTTCAACTATTTACTTGACAAACTACTCTCGATCAGATAGTAGTATATATAACCCAAAACCATCGGAGGTAAAAGATGGCTTATTTCACAGACAATGATAGCGTTATTGACGCTTTTCTCAACTGCAACACTGCAAATGCAGGTAGACTAAAAACGGATGGACAATCACTGTTCTCTTACGATCTGCGGATTGCAGAGCATATTCCACAAAATGACGGCACAGCAATCACGCTTGTCTATGACTTCACTAGCAAGGGCGGCTCCTACGTTTCGCAAACTACATCAGGACATGTTGGACTTGTTAAGCGTCGGCTTCCTCGGCGAAATGTTGTTTCTGTTGAAGAAGCAAAGGAAGCTGGACTTGTCGAGGTCAGAACCAATGGAACTTATTAAACATAAAACAAGAGGATATGGACATGCGAAAAAAACTATTGAACCTGACGGTCGGATTAGTTATAGTGTGCAGTTTTTCGACCGTTATGGCGATAAACTACATTTCACAGAAATCTCGTTCACCAAGGGTATACTAGAAAGGATGGAGCCATAATAAAAAACGGTCATAAATTGACCGTTACCTTCCTTGACAAATAGTTACTATCAAGATACATTACTTATATAACCCGAAAGACTTGGAGGTCTTATGGATAACTTCTTCACAGTAGAACACTATAAACACGGTATCGGGACGGCTATTTTGATAAAGAACCGTAGGCAGCGACCCGATGATTTATTCATGTGTTCCTTCAAGGGAAAGAAAGAAAGATACTTCTTTTGTCGAAAACATATCGATGAAGGCGATGAAGTTTGGTGGTCGGATGGTAAACCAAAAAACCTTATCGACCGTCGCAAGAACAAACCAAGTTTAGATGAAGCACTAAAGACGTTGTTTGGTGGTGATTTACCAATGAACTTCTAATCATGCGATTTCAAATTGGTGATCTCGTAACGGTGGATAGCGAAACTCTTCGGGGTTACGTTCAAGACCATACCTATAATCGGTGGTCAACCAACAAACTGGGTATTGTAACCCAGATTGAAGGCCACTATGTTGAAGGAGAGAGCGCGACAACCATTTTGGTGCAGGTTCATTTTGAGAGCCTCGGCAACTCTTACTGGCTTTATGCCCGTGAAGTTATTCTTTTAACCCCGTAGTCCCGGAGGACATAATGAAAATAGGGGATTTAATCAAAACAAAAGCAAACCGCTCAACAGCACAGGTAAACTTGCCCCGTGGCTTCGGTATCATAACAGAAGTTGCAAGCAATCAAGTAGTTTATGTCCAATGGGCAAATCAACCAAAGCCCCGTCCTGTTAACACCGTGTACTTGGAGGTCATAAATGAAAATAGGTGATTTAGTGTTGGATAAGATAATAAACGAAATGGGCATTGTGATTGATGTCCTCACAGAACCAGAAGAGCACTTTATTGTACAGCTAGGGGATGGAACTCAGGTCTTGACTTCCATCGAAGATGCCAGATTGATTGTCTCTGGGAGTTTGTTATGAAGGCGGGTCAATTGGTCAAGTGGTCATCGATCTGGCTGGGTGGCTGCACAAATAAAACAAGAGAAGATACGATAGAACACTATCGAGATCAAATTGGTATCTTAATCGAGAGACTGGACGATCCGACAAATTGCTGGGCGGTTGCTTGGAACGATGGAAAGACAAGCGAAGTTCACCGCGAGTTTTTGGAGGTATTATGAAGGTTGGAGACTTGGTAACACATGAAGACTATCGGGAACGGATAGGAATTGTGGTTGGATTGGATACGGGCTTTGATACCGTTGCTGTTCATTGGCTTGGTGGTGGCGATGGTTTCATACAACAATCGCTTCATTCTAAGCACTTATTGATTAAACTCGAAACATCGGAGACACTATGAAAAAAATAATGTTAGTAACAGATAGAGAAGGTAGCAGATACGGACACGCTACTGAACATATAAATGAAAGACACGGTAACAAGTATATAAAGGTTAGATGGTTAGATGACTATGAAAAGGTTCATACAACAAACTGGTCTTCTTTCCTTATATACTATGAAGTGTTAGAAGAGTTGGATAGTGTCTCAGGTGATTAACGTAGGTGATCTGGTTGAAAGGAATGGAATGACCTTTCTGGTCTTAGAGATAGGAGACTGTGAGCATTATGGCTTCTGCCTGTGTTGCCCGATAGGGCAATTGCACAGAAGACATTGGATAATGACTGTGCTTTTATGCCCCTTGAGCCT
>MDTC01035649.1_pt1 | contig 10571 bp, 9 predicted proteins | sample 811181 | NCBI WGS metagenome assembly MDTC01 (sample SAMN05326644, study PRJNA326480) | marine metagenome | isolation source: seawater | place: Pacific Ocean: North | collected 2011 | reverse complement strand
CAACTAAAAAACAAAAATATATAGTTCAAAATCTAATTGAGATTATTAGAAAATTTAATTAATAACTTTTTGCAAATAGTTGCTGATTTCTTTTGATGGAGAAATATTATAATTTAATTCACTAGCAATCTTATATAAGTCAAGGTTGTTAAAAAAATCTTCATGTTTTTTAAAATCATTGTAGAGAAAAATATTGTTACTTATTGAATTTGGATTTTCCAATTTATTAATTATTGAGTAAGTTGGAACCCCTATAATTTTACACTCTTCTATTACTGATTCACCATCAGTCAAAACACACTTTGCACTTGATAACATCTGCAAAAAGTCATCGTGTTCAGTAAGGTTATTTAATTGAATTCCTGAATCTTCAAGTAATGTGTATAGTCCTGATTTAAGTAATCTTTTTTTGGTTTGGCTATGAAGGTACCATATAGTTGTGTCAAAAGTATCATTATTTAATTCAATTATTAAATTGACAACTTCAGTTAATTTTTTTGTTGAGTAAATGTTCTCATTTCTATGAAGTGAGACAATTAATGAATCATTACTTTCTTTAATTGTTTTATTTTCAAAGGTATCATAAATTGTGTTTTTGTTAATTTTTATTATCTGTCCTTTAATTTTCATTTCTTCAAGATTCTTTTTTGATATTTCGTCAAAACAAAAAATATAATCTGAAAATTTTGAAACATAGTATCTAATTATTTCTTCAGGAAAAGGCTTTAGCCAATTAAAAGATCTGTAGCCACCCTCAATATGTGCTATCTTTATTTTATTTTTTTTACTCCATAAAAGTCCAAGAAGGCTTGAAATTGTATTCCCATGAATTATGCATATCGCATTCTTTTGAAACTTTGTATTGTTTTCATCTTTAAAAAATAAAATATACGTTAAATTTTTTACAAACCAATATAATAAACTTGAAACTGTGTCAATTTCTTTAATGTTGTCAGTAACCTTATGTTCAATGTAATTAATATGTATTTTTTCTATCTGGTTTTTTGTTAGTTCATAATGTTGAGATGTATTATATAGATATATTTCCGCATTATTATCATCAATTCTATTTATAACAGGAACTGTCTTAATGAACTGTGCCTTAGTTCCTAAAAAGAAAATATAGTAATTTTTCATACAACTTCATTTAACTATTATTATTTGCAATAGTATCAATGATATTTGATAAATTTTATAATAAAAGGATAAATTTTTGAATAGTACATCATTACCGATTTCTGTAGCCCTAGCTATACACGACAGAGGAGACATTGGCTATTTATATTTAGAACAAATACTTAATTCCTTAAAAGTTCAAACTTCAAATAATTTTGAATTAGTTATTTCTGACTCAAGTCAAAGAAGTGACTATAAAGAGCTAATAGAACAATTTGAAGATTTATATAAAATAGAGCATATTTTATATAATAAAATATCTCTAGGGGGAAATGTTAATAATGCTATCAAAAATTCTTCTGGAGAAATTATTAAGATTTTATGTTCTGATGATTTAATAATATCTAAAAATATGATAAAGAGTACAGAGAAGGTATTTAGAGATGAATCATTAATATGGTTACTCTATTCAAGTGTTGACTTTGATTATGTTGATAAATTGACAAATAAATTAAATATTGTTGGACATAGGGTTCCAAAGTGGAATGAAGATTTAATTTATGGATTCAACACTATAAGTGGATTATCTGTTGTTTCATTTAGAAATAATAAAAATTTATTTTTTGATGATAATTTACGTTTATATATTGATATTGAATTTTATTATATGTTAAAACAAACTTATGGAATGCCAAAAATAATTAAAAATTATATGATTGCAAACCGCAGTCACCCAGAACAAGATCAAAGAAAAGTAACTGATGAGGAAAAAGCAGCTGAAATTGAATATATTGTTAAGAAACACAACCTTAAAGAGAAGAAAATTTTCTGATAAAGTTAAGTAGCAGAATAAATTATTCCTTATTGAAATTCTTGAATAAATTTTTTTCTTATTATTTCGCTCGATAAGTTTTCTTCAATAAAATCTCCAGGTGAATATGATTTAATATTCTTTATAAATAGATCAATCTTTTCCTCAAAATCTTTTATATCATAAATTTTATCGCCACATTTATCTGACCAATAGGGAACAGAACTAAATATAAAATTATCTAGATTAAAGTATTCATTTTTTTGATAATCTATAACGAAAAGCGGTAAATTTGTTCCCATAAGTTCTTGTATAGCTATTCCTTGAGATTCTGACTTATCTAAAATAATGCCAAAGCTACATTTAAGTGCTTCTTTTAAAAGATCTTGATTTTTGTAATCTCCATAGGTAAAAGTTTTATATTGAATATCTACTTGATCTAAGTAATCTTGAATTTTTATTAGTTCCTCATTTTTTCTTTTCTTAAAATAGATAAGGGCTTTCTGGTTATTAAAATTACGTTCCCCTCTCTTTTCCCGTACCTTTACTGGACAAGGAATGATCGAAAAATTATTATTTTCTAGTTTGTTATTGCTAAGTTCAATTAACAAATCTTTCATCAATTCTGATGCACAAACAATTTTTATATTTTTATATTTTTTTGCTTCTTCAAACAGTTCATTAAAATTTTCTTTAGGAATTAGAGGTCCAATTAGAACTTTTTTTGATGTAAAGTCTTTTTTCTTTAAATTTTTTAATACTTTTTTACCAAAAACTCCGTATGAAATTATGTAAGAATTTTTGTAGTGTTCCTCATTATATTTGACCTTCTCTTCTCTAAATATTTTTAATAAGCTATTTGTTAATTTTTGGGGTCCTGAAAAAATATATTTGTCAGAAATTGGCATACTAAACTTAAAAGCTAAATTATTCAAGATTGTTAAAAGAATAGAGTGTTTAAATTGCTTAGTAAAAATGATGCCCTTTTTAGACCATGGATCTTGATTGTAAAAAAAATTAAACATTTTTAATTTTTACCCAGTTATCTTTTGTTAGATTTCCATAATCCCTTTTTCTAAACCAAGGGTCAGCGACAAGGACTATTGAATCTTCTTTCTCTCCAAGAAAAGCAGCCATTAAGGAAAATGTACTATTTCCAATAATAAAATGTTGATTATTAATCATTCTCCCAAAAAGATCAATTACTTTTAAAGGCATTTCTTCTGGTCCGTAAATATTTTTTGCATCTGCAAATATATTTTTACTTTTTACCCATTTGACATCATCAGTAAATATTTCTAAATGAAATTCTCCAATATTACTTTTAAGATAGTCAATACTGTTTTTATAAAAATCTAAGCCTAAATCTTCATCAATATCAACATAATCACCTCTTCGCACAATTAACATTGTTGAATTTTCAATTCTAGGATTTTGAAATGAATTTTCTAGTATCTTATTTTTAGATAATGATTTGTACAAAAATTCTTTTTCACTTATTAAGTAGTCTATATTCTGCCAATATCCATCAAGATGTATAAATTTTTTATTTAGTAGTTCTGCTGAAAAGTTGCTATCTTTTAGTTTTATATAGATAGGATTCTTAACTTCTTTAAGTATTTTTTTTATTTTTCTACTTTCATTTATTTTTTTATTTAATCTCAAAAATTTAAAATAAAAATAACTAATATTTTTAAAATCAAAAAATTCTTCTCCAAGTATTAGCTGTCTAAAGGTGTCGATTTTGGTATTTTTTTTCTCAAACTGATTATAAAATCTTGTGTTTACTTTTACTCTAAATCCTTTTTCCTTTAAATAATTTGCAAATATAAATTGAAATATCTGATTACCAAAACCACCTTTGATTTCTACAACAATATTATTTTTTTTATTTAAATCGAGAGAGGCTGTCATTGTATATTTCTTTAATTATCCGCTCTATGTTATAAGTTATTTTCCAATTAGGGTAATCTTTTTTGAATTTGCTTAGATCACTTATATACCAAATATGGTCTCCAACTCTTGAATTATCATCATAATTGTAGTTAAGTTTTTTTCCAGAAATTTCTTCACCTATCGTTATGGCTTCAAGCATAGAACAGTTTGATTCTAAGCCACCACCCATATTATATACTTCACCTTTTTTTGGCTTTTTATGATATTCACTAAATGCATTTACTAAATCTGTTGAGTGAATGTTATCTCTAACTTGTTTTCCTTTATATCCAAATATTGTGTATTTTTCTCCTGTAATTATGCATTTAATTAAGTAAGATAAAAAGCCATGTAAAGAAGTTCCGGAATGGCTAGGCCCAGTCAAACAGCCCCCCCTAAAGGAAACTGTATTTAATCCAAAATATTTTCCATATTCTTGAACTAATAAATCAGCAGATGCTTTCGATGCCCCAAATAATGAATGTAGAGTATTATCAATTGACATTTCTTCATCAATACCAAACTCATATTCTGTTCCAGGTTTAATAGAGTATCTAAACTCTTCTTCAACTAAATTTAATTTATTTGGATTATCACCATAAACTTTGTTAGTTGATAGAAATATAAATGAAGCTTTCGGACAAAATTCCCTTGAGCATTCAAGAATATTTAAAGTTCCAAAAGCATTTGTTGAGAAGTCTAACCTTGGATTAGATGCAGCCCAATCATGAGAAGGCTGTCCTGCGGCATGTATTACAACCTCAATATCACTGTTATATTTATTAAATATTTTCTCCATTTGGTTTTTGTTTGTAATATCTTGATTAAAGTGAATATATTCTTGTATATTATCTTTGAGATATTTTCTTTTCCAAAGAATGGAAGCTTCTTCTCCAAAAAATTTCTTTCTTGAATTGTTGTCTATTCCTAAAATTTTATAACCTAATTTTGAAAAGTGAATTACTGCTTCTGAACCTACAAGTCCATCGGAGCCAGTTATTAGAACATATTTATTTTTCATCTATGAATGCTTAATCTTAACTACAGTAACTATAATAAAATAAATTTTTTATAAATTCCTTATTTAATAAATCATAAATTTAGACTAATTAATAAAGGAAAAATGAGAAAAAATTTATTAGGATTGTTTTCATTATTAGCAATAATTTCATCAATTCCATATTTACTTGATGTAACGAACCTTCATGAGAGTAATAGCAATAATGAATCTTATATTCAAGAGATTAACAACTCACCATGTCAATTTAGATATAAAGAAGTTGAAGACAATCTATTAATAAATGAATTATTAATAGAAAAAGTTGCAAAAGATATTTATGTCTTTCCCGAATATCAAAATTTAAAATGCTTAGGAAAAGTTTTAGAAGTAGTTTCAGAACCTGAACTTAATCAAGCCTCTTTAGTTATAGGAACAAATGAAAAAGTATTTCAGTATTTAAGATTTGGATTTTATTTATTGCTCACTTTAGTGTTCTTACTTTTGCCAAAGAAAAATTTTCTTATTTACTTTATACCCTTTCAAATAATACTCTTAAATGTTGACCGGTATTTAGATTTTGAATCATACTATTTCCCACTGTTTGTTTACAGCTGGTTAATAGTCCTATCAATTTATTATTTTAAATATTTTGAAGAAAATGATAATTTTTTATTATTTTCTCCAATGATTTTGATTCCATCATTTTATATAATTCATTTTTTACTAAGAGAAGAGAAAGTTTTAATTGAAATCCAGATCTTAGTAATTTTATTATTATTTTCTCTATTATTTTTATTTATTAAATTTCAAAATAAAGATGTTTTTATATTTCCAATGTTATTACTTGTTAGTTTCATTATGAACTTTAGTAGTTTTACTAAACCTTTGAAAGATGTTCAACCCTTTAGACAGCACCAAAATGCTCTTAGTGCTAGAACAATGTTTGAAGACGGTTTAACTTTTAATACCCCTCTTCCTGTTTTTGGATTAGCTGGTAAAGCGCCTTTTGAGTTTCCATTTTTACAATTGTCTTCAAGTATTATTCAAAAAATTGGAATTCCTGAAGTTTACACATTAAGGCCACTTGCATGGGTAACTTACCTTTTGTTTATCTTCTTCTCTTATAAAGTTGTTTTATTATTTAATAGTAAAAATCTAGCTTCATTAGTAATAATCTTTATATTATTTCATCCCACTCTTTATCACTACTCCAACTCTTATATGATTGAGTTTATACCACATGTATTTGGGTTATTAGCGACTATTAAATTTCAAGAAAATAAAAAATATATTTCAGCAATATTTTTAACAATGGCTCTTTTAGCTAAAGTAACAACGGGCATTGTGTACCTTTTATTATTATTAATTTTATATGTAAAAAGAAAAGAAATTATATTTAGTGAAGTCGCCTTAATTAGTACAATCATAATAATACCAAACACTATTTGGAACCTATTTGCAGATAATGTTAAGAATTCAAATGAACAAACGGCTTGGTTGTCGTCTAGTAACCTGGTTTATTGGAACTTTGTTTCTGCTGAAAATATAATTAATCCAAAATATTGGTTTAATTTATTTGATTTCTACTTGTCTACATTTTGGGATACAAAATATTTATTTATTTTAGGTATTTTGTTTTTATTATTTATAATTACAAACAATAGGTTAGTTCTTATAACATTTGTTCCAGTTCTGATTTTCAGTAATCTATATACGAGTCATTATTATTACCTAATTGCTGTAATTCCTTTTTTAATTTATTTTATATGCTTGTTCTTTTATGAAAAAATAAATTCTATTAAATTACAGTATTTGTTAGTTTTACTAGTTATTTGTTTTTCAAGCTTTGGTCAAATACATCAATCAATTGCAAGAAAAGTTTACGATGAATTCAATAATGAAAAATTATCAGATACATTGATTGAATATAATCAATCAAATGTATATCTTGCTTCTTATTATGACTGGAATCCAACAGTGTTTTTTGAAAGCAATAAAAGAGGAATTATGTGGCAGCCAAGATTTCAAGAGCTTGGTAAAAAATTTGATGACAATGAATTTATTGAAAATAATATAGAATTATTTATAGTACAAAAAGGATTCTTGGACGAAAAACATTTTTATGATTTTATAAATTATGGACTTACTAAAAATGATAGCCTACAAATAGATACTTATGAAAAACATAAAAATATACTTTTTCTATCTTTCACAAAAGATATAAAATCCGGTGAAATTTATATTTCAAAATCGAGTGATTACCAGGCAAATACTAAGTGTTCTACAAAAAAATTTGAAGGTCTAAGCTTTATTGACGAAGAGTACAATAATCAAATACTTGAGTATCTTATCTCAAATAAAGATTATGTTCTAATTACAAAAGTTGACAATAGTTTGTCTAAATTAGATAATTATTGTTAAAAATAAATATTAAATTTATTATCTCTATAAAAAAAATAGGTTATTTATACTCATATGGTATCTATGAGCACAAATAATAAAATAGCTGTTGTTGGAGGAGCCGGCCATATAGGTTTGCCATTTAGTTGTTTATTACAGAATAACGGCTTTTTTGTGACAATAATTGATACAAATGAAGACTCTCTATCAAAAATTAAGAATAAAAAAGCTCCTTTTTTAGAAGAAGGTCTTGAAACGAATATTAAAGATGCTTTAGGGTCAGGCTTAAAGTTGTCTTCAGATATTAATGACGTCAAAGATCAAGACTTTGTTATTGTAACTCTTGGAACTTCTTCAAATAAAGAAGATATAGATAATTTTAATTTTATTGTGAATTCAATAATTGAAAAAACAACATTAAACACAAAAGTTATTTTAAGAAGCACAATAGCTATTAACACCTGCAAAGAAATCATTGTTAATGCATTATTTAAAGAAAAAAAATTAAAATTAGCATATTGTCCAGAAAGAATAGCAGAAGGAAAATCTTTCAAAGAAATACTTTCAATACCACAAATTATTGGAACTAATAATTCCGAAGACTATAAAGAATTCAATGAACTATTTGAAAAACTAGGTATTGAAGTCTTAAATACTAACTTTGAAAATTCAGAATTTGTTAAATTATTTTCAAATACTTATAGATTTACTGAATTTTCATTAATTAATGAGTTTTATAATATAGCTAAAGAAAATCAAATAAATTTTGATGAAATAATAAAGTTAGCTACACAGAATTATCCTAGGTTGCAAAACATACCAAGTATTGGACTAGTTGGAGGTCCTTGTCTTCCTAAAGATACTGAAACATTTTTAAATAGTTATGCTCCAGATAATGAAGTAATTAGAGCTTTTCAAAAATCACATACAAAATTAATAAAAAATATTATAGATAATTGTCTAAATTTATTTAGTAACAAAATAATTATTCAACTTGGAATAACTTTTAAGCCTGAATCTGATGATATAAGAGATTCGCAATCGGTAGTAGTTAACAACTTGTTAATTGATAAAGGTTTTACAGTATATGTTGTTGATCCGTATGTTAAAAAAACACAATTTGATTTTGAAATATATAAGTACGAGGATGTGGAAGGTTTGACTGATAATATATTAATTACAACAAATCATAATGTATTTGAAAGTTATAATTTAAAGGAAAAAAAGGTATATAAAATTGGATATAACTAAATCACTAATTATTCCATGCAAAGAAGAAGGAGAGGAATTCCTCAATATATTAAGCTCCTTTATAGATAACATAAAGTCTGACACAGAGCTAATAGTTGTATTTGATGATAAAGATGATTCAACATATAAAATTTTAAAAAATTCAAAAATTAAAACAAGGATTGTAATTAATGACCTGGGTCCTGGCCCCACTAAAGCTATAAAATCTGGTATCAAAGCCTCTGTAGGAAAAAATATTTGTATTGCAATGGGAGATGGCAGCGATGACCCAACACAGGTTGAAGATTTATTATTTTTATTAGAGAGAGGTTGTTCTGTTGCTGTTGCTTCAAGGTACTCAAGAGGAGGACAGTTTGTTGGTGAAAAAGATCTGAAATATTTGTTAAGTAAATATTCTGGTAAAGTATTGAATTTTCTTTTTTTTATAGGGACTAAAGACCCAACAAATATGTTTAAAGCTTATTCAAAATCTTTTTTAAACGAAGTTGAGATAGAAAGTGAAAATGGATTCACTCTAGGTCTTGAAATGATTATTAAAGCAAAATTGCATAAAAAGAAAATTGGAGAAATACCTACAATATGGATTGATAGAGAATTTGGAGAATCAAAATTTAATATGAAAAAATATTTACCAAGCTATCTTTATTGGGTCTACAGGCTTATATTTAGGAAAAAATAATGAAAAAGATCTTAGTAACTGGTTCAGAAGGATTTATAGGCGGATATATTGTTAAAGAATTACTTGATTTAGGTTATGAAGTTATTGGTATAGATAATCTTTCAAAATATGGAAGTCTTGAAAGAAAGCATAGTGACAACAAAAATTATAGATTTACAGAAGGAGATGTAAAAGACTCAGATCTTTTATTTGAATTGATGAGAGGTTGTGAATATGTAATTGCAGGCGCAGCTATGATTGGTGGAATTTCATATTTTCATGAATTTGAATATGATTTATTATCAGAAAATGAAAAAATAATTTCTACCACAACGGATACAGCAATTAAAGCATTAAAAGAAGGTAACTTAAAAAGAGTTGTTTATTTAAGTTCTTCAATGGTTTTTGAAAGTAGTGATAAATTTCCAACAAAAGAAGAAGACCTCAAAAATATTCCCCCACCAATCAGTTCTTATGGTTTCCAAAAACTAGCAGTGGAATATTTTGCAAAATCAGCCTTTTCACAATACGGTTTGGAATATTCAATAGCTAGGCCTTTTAATTGTGTTGGCATAGGGGAAGTCAAAACTTCAACTGATAAAACATTATCGAAAAATTCTGCGAACCTTGCATTAAGTCATGTTGTTCCTGATTTAATTTTAAAAACTTTAGAAAAGAATAATGAAATAGAAATACTAGGAAAAGGAAATCAAATAAGACACTATACATATGGCCAAGACTTAGCAAAAGGAATTTGTTTATTGCTAGATCATCCAAATGCCAAAAATCAAGATTTTAATTTATCTACTAAAAACTCAACAACAGTTTTAGAGCTTGCTGAGTTAATTTGGAAAAAAATTAGACCTAGTGACGAGTTTAAATATGTTTCTGTAGATTCATTCAAATATGATGTACAAAAAAGAATACCTGACGTACAAAAAGCAAAAGAACTTTTAGGATTCGAGGCAAAAACAACTCTTTCTGAAATGTTAGATATAGTTATTCCTTGGATAAAAGAGGCAAGAGACAAAGGTTTGTATTAGTTGATAGAATTTGAATCTCTATTAAAAAAATACAAAATAAATATATCAGGAATCTCTCATTTTGGAGCCCATCTTGGTCAAGAAGTTATAGATTATAAGAAGGCTGGTTCATTTCCAATACATTTATTTGAACCGCAAAAAGAAATATTTTCAGAACTATCAAAGTCTTTTTCTAAAGAAGAGAATATTTATTTATATAATTTCGGATTAGGTAATGAAAATAAGAAAGTAGAAATTAATTTAAACACTAACAATCAAGGAATGAGTGCTTCGATTCTTGAACCAGATCTTCATTTAACAATACACCCTAATGTAACTTTTGAAGGTAAAGAAAATATTCAAATAAAAAGATATGAT
>MDTC01008527.1_pt1 | contig 10571 bp, 8 predicted proteins | sample 811181 | NCBI WGS metagenome assembly MDTC01 (sample SAMN05326644, study PRJNA326480) | marine metagenome | isolation source: seawater | place: Pacific Ocean: North | collected 2011 | reverse complement strand
CGATGCTATTTGTTTTGCTGCGTATGTGAGAATTGCATCTGCTCCTGCTCTTTTGCAACACACAAGGGATTCTAACATAACATTTTTATCTAGCCACCCTTTCTCAATGCTAAGAGTCAGCATGGAATACTCTCCGCTGACTTGATAGACAAATGTAGGTAACTGAAACTTAGATTTAATTGCATGAACAACATCCAGATATGCTGTGCCAGGTTTAATCATTACGATATCCGCGCCTTCATCAATATCCATCTCAACTTCATGAAGAGCCTCATCAATATTTGAAAAATTCATTTGATATGTTTTTTTTGAGCTATTGCCTAAATTTGCAGCCGAGCCAACAGCATCTCTAAAAGGACCATAAAAACTAGAAGCATATTTTGCCGCATAGGACAAAATAATAGTGTCAGTAAAATTATTAGATTCAAGAGAATCTCGAATAGCTTTTACTCTTCCATCCATCATGTCCGAGGGAGCAATAATATCTGCTCCAGCCTCTGCAAGAATAAGAGCTTGCTGCGCCAAAAGCTTAAGGGTCTCGTCATTGTTGATCTGTCCATCAATTAACAGTCCATCATGACCATGATCTGTGTAAGGATCCAGAGCAACATCTGCTATAGAAATAATTTCTGGAAATCTTTGCTTAATACCTTGCAAGGCGTTGTAAACAATATTGGTTTGATCAAACGCATGGGAAGCCTCAGGATTTTTTTTATCAGGATGAATTGCTGGAAACATTGCAATTGCTTTGATGCCAAGTTCTAAAAGCTCTTCAGTCTCTGCATATAGGGAATCTAAGTTATGTCTATAGATTCCTGGCATCGATGGTATATCAATCTGAGATTCTTTTTGATCTGCAATAAACAATGGTTGAATTAGGTCATCAGAAGATAATTTATTCTCAGCAACTAAATCGCGCAAAAAGCTTTTTGAGCGAGAGCGACGAAGTCTAGTTGTTGGGAATATTCTGTTAGCCATGTTTAATCTGTGATTGCACCCTTAGAAGCTGATTGCACTGTGCGCTTATATTTTGCTAGTACCCCACTTTTTGGGGACGAATTATTATTTTTCCAGCTATTTTTTCTTAGCTCCATCTCATCATCGGTGATATTAAGATTTAGAATATCTTGATTTGCATCAATAACAATCTCATCGCCATCTTTTATTAGCGCTATTGGGCCGCCCAATTCTGCTTCTGGGCTAATATGACCAACCACAAAACCATGCGTGCCCCCAGAGAACCTTCCATCAGTAATAAAAGCAACGCTATCCCCAAGTCCTTGACCCATAATTGCAGAAGTTGGCTTTAACATTTCTCTCATACCAGGCCCCCCTTGAGGTCCCTCATACCTTATAACCACAACGTCTCCAGCATTAATAGATTTAGAAAGAATTGCGTCCATGCCTTCCTCTTCAGAATCAAACACTCTAGCTGTTCCAGTAAACAGCGTGCCTTCTTTGCCTGTGATTTTGGCGACTGCTCCTTCTGGCGCCAAATTACCAAAAAGGATTCTAAGATGACTAGAGTCCTTGATTGGATTTTCGGGAGAAAGAATAATTTTTTGATTATCAGGATAAGGATCAATCTCAGCTAAATTTTCTTCTAAAGTTTTTCCAGTAACTGTTAAACAGTCGCCATGAAGAAGGCCGCTTGCAAGCATAGTTTTCATCATTGGGGCAATCCCACCAATCGCGTTAAGCTCTGACATGAAGTGACTTCCAAAAGGTTTAATGTCTGCTAAAACAGGAATTTTTTTACCGATTCTGGTGAAATCAGAAAGCTCAAGGTCGACACCAATAGAATGAGCCATAGCTAATAAATGTAACACTGCATTAGTAGATCCGCCCAAAGCTATGGTGACAGCAATAGAATTTTCAAATGCCTTTTTGGTCATAATATCGCTTGGCTTGATGTCTAAATCCAATAAATTGGCTATGGCTGTGCCAGCATTTTGACAATCTGATTTTTTGTCCAAAGATACTGCGTCTTGACTACTACTGCCAGGCAAACTCATACCCAAAGCTTCAATGGCAGAAGCCATGGTATTTGCTGTATACATACCGCCACATGAGCCTGGACCTTTAACAGAAATTTTTTCCACTGCAATAAGCTCTTCTTCTGAGATAGAGCCCTTGGCATATTCGCCGACTTTTTCACAGACAGTAACATAATCTGTATTGGCTGAGCTCGGCTGGATTGATCCGCCGTAAATAAATATTGATGGTCTATTTAGCCTTGCAAGACCAATTAAAGCCCCGGGCATATTCTTGTCACATCCGCCGATTGCAACAACGCCATCATAACCGAGACAACCCACCACTGTTTCAATAGAATCTGCAATTACCTCTCTAGAAACAAGGGAATATTTCATTCCCTGAGTTCCCATAGAAATGCCATCTGAAACTGTAATTGTATTAAAAAGAACGCCTTTACATCCCGAAGCATCGATCGAAGTTTCTACAAGCTCAGCCAGCTCATTAATGTGCATATTGCAGGGAGTGACTTTTGACCAGGTAGACGCTATTCCGACCAAAGGTTTGGAAAAATCTGCAGTCTCAAAGCCAACTCCTCGAAGCATGGAGCGTGAGGCTGCCTGATGGGGGCCATCCACTAAATTTTTTGAAAATTTTCTATTAGGCATATTTAGACTGTTGAATACTTTAAGGCAGCATTTAATAATTTATCAGTATAGTCTTGTTCGGGATTAGAGAAAACTTCATCTGCAGGCCCAGACTCTACAATGACACCGTTTTGCATTACAAAGATATAATCCGACATTGAGCGAACTACCTTTAAATCATGGCTAATAAATAAATAAGTTAGCTGAAATTTTTCTTGTAGTTTCTTTAGCAATTCAATAACTTGTATCTGAATGGATCGATCTAGGGCTGATGTTGGCTCATCCAATATCATAAATGCTGGATTTAAAATCAATGATCTGGCAATCGCAACCCTTTGACGTTGGCCACCTGAAAATTCATGAGGATATTTGAATCTGTGATCAGGATTAATCTCTACAGCATTTAAGCAATCACTAATTCGCTCTTCTTTTTCTTTCGCATTAAGTGAAAAATGAACATCTAAGCCCTCTCCAACTATTTCACCAATTGTCATTCGAGGTGATAAAGAGCCATAAGGATCCTGAAAAATTATTTGAATATCTTTTTTTAATAGCTTGGACTCTTTAGGATTCAAGGCTCCAATATCATTGCCCTGGTACTCCACAGAACCATCGTAATTAATCAATCCTGCTAAAGCCTTTCCAAGAGTTGACTTACCAGACCCTGACTCTCCAACTAAACCAATGGTTGAATTCTTTGGAATTGAAAAATTTACATCTTTTACTGCATGAAAAAAATCTTTCTTGAAGAGCTTAGTTTTAGGCAACGGGTAAAATACATTAAGATCTCTTACAGAAATGATAGGTAGCTCAGGGGCCATCATTTCTTTTTTGGCTGAAGGCTCAGCATTAATTAATTTTTGAGTGTACTCATGTTGAGGGTTTGCAAAGACTTCATGAGTTACCCCTTGCTCAACTACCTCGCCTTCCTGCATCACAGTAATAGTGTCAGAAAATTTTTCAATGAGGCCAAGGTCATGGGTTATAAATAAAATGGACATCCCGATTTCATCTTTAAGCTTGGTCATCAAATCTAATATTTGAGCTTGAATAGTTACATCAAGAGCTGTTGTAGGCTCATCTGCAATCAAGAGCTTTGGTTTGTTAGCCAAAGCCATGGCAATCATAATTCTTTGCCTTTGGCCTCCAGATAATTCGTGAGGGTAGGAAGAGAACCTTCTATCCACTTCAGAAATTTCCACAAGAGACATTAAATTCTTTGCTTCTAAGATAGCCTCTGATTTAGGCTGAGCCTTATGCAGTTGAATAGATTCAATGATCTGATCGCCCACTCTGTGATATGGGTTTAGGGATGTCATAGGTTCTTGAAAAATCATAGCAATATCATTGCCACGAATCTCTCTAAGTTTTTTTGGTGATGCCTTAAGAACGTCCTCTCCATTGAATAAAATAGAGGATTCGGCAGAAAATTGAGCTTTCGGTTCAGGCAATAATCTCATTATCGACATGGCTGTCACTGATTTCCCTGAGCCAGATTCACCTACCAGTCCGGCTACCTGATTTTCTTCAATTGAAAGGTTTAAGTGTTTTACAGCCTCAAAATCAGACTTTCTAACCTTGAACTTTATTGATAAATCCGAAATTTTTAATAAGGGTTTCATTTTTTAAAATAAGTTTTATATACGTTAATAAGATCTAAAGCAGCCTCTTTTGAAGCTCTGAGGGCTGTCATGGTAACAAAACCATGAATTAGATGGGGATAATGTATGTGATCAACAGCATTTCCTGATTTAAAAATTTTTCTTGCATACTCCTCACCCTCATCTGATAAAGGGTCAAAACCAGCTGTAATAAGCAAAGTTTTAGGGAGCGGGTAAGAGTGTTCCTGCAAAAGATTGAAGCATGGGTCTGAAAGATTGTCTTCAGATTCATTAAGCTGCTTCCAAAACCATTGCATTACTTCGTGAGTTAAAAAATAACCTGTTGCAAAATCATCTTGAGATTTAGATGAGCAAGATGGATCCGTCATAGGATAAATCAAACATTGAGAGTGAGGAGCTTCCAAACTTTTTATGGCTCTGTAGGTAGATAGAGAAGCTGCTAAGTGTGCGCCAGCACTATCACCGCACAAGCTAACAGATGAAATAGCGCAGCCATTATTAGATGCTATCCACTCTAAGGCATAGTTTGCATCTTCCAATGCAGCAGGAAATTTATTTTCGGGTGAAAGTCTATATTCAAGTGAAAAAACAGTGGTTTGCATTGAAGATGCAAGCAGCCTGACCCACTGATGATGAGTCTCGATAGTTCCAATAACATACCCACCTCCATGAAAATACAGGATAGGAGAATCATGAATTTTTGTGTCTGGAGTATATTCTCTGAGAATTAAATCAATGTTATTGAAGGATATTATGTGATCACGAAAAGTCACTTGTGATCCAGGAAGCTGAATGCTCGGCAATGAGTCTTTTCGACCATCCAGTTTTTCTCTAATAGATTCTGCAGGCTCTGTTAAATTTAAAAGATTCGTCTCAAGAGATTGAAGCGCAAGTAAAATCTGCGTCTGATAATCTAAAATCTGGCCATTAACTAAAATTCTTTTTTGCAATGTTATAAGTTTTAAAAACCAGACAGGTAGAATAAAAAATATTTTTAAAATTAACTTAGTCATTATTTGAATCTACAAACATGAGCTTTAAGGTAAAAATTTTAGCGCGGAGGTACGACATCTCTTTTATACTTATGTAGCCATGATGATTTTTAAAAACTTATTATACTCATTTCTATTTATAGCTTGCTCAGTTAATGCTCAAAACCAATTTAATCAAAATAATATCTTAAAAGCTGAAGATGCATTTATTTTTAATGCGCAGTTAACTGATAATCTAATTAATGCATCCTGGCAGATCGCCGCAGAACATTATCTATACAAGGACTCAATTAAGGTTAGTATTAATAATGAGGCTATAGCGCATAAATTTATCTTGCTAGACGAATCTGTTATCAATGATGAATTTTTTGGAGAATCATTGGTTTTACAAAATACGCTGGTTATAAAGGCTGTCCATAACTCTATTGATCTACAAAATGCTACAATAACTATTGAATTTCAGGGGTGTGCTGCAGGAAAGTATTGCTACCCAAAACAACGAAAAAATATCTAAAAATCGTTTAAATTCTTTAAAAAAGCATATAAAATCTATAAAAATGAAAGTATTAGTAATCCATGGTCCTAATTTAAATCTTCTTGGAAGCAGAGAACCTGATGTTTATGGCTCTACTTCTCTAGATGAAATCAATGCAGGGTTAGAGCAGAAAGCCAAAGAAAATCACATTGAACTTGAATCATTTCAAAGCAATGCAGAGCATGAAATTGTTTCAAAAATTCAAGAGTCCATGAATAAAATTGCTTATATTATTATCAATCCTGGAGCTTTAACGCATACAAGCATAGCAATTAGAGATGCATTGCTCGGAATTGATATTTCTTTTTATGAGGTTCATATATCTAATATCTTCTCCCGTGAAGAATTTAGACATAAATCATATTTTTCAGACATTGCGAGTGGCGTAATTTGTGGCCTTGGGACTCTTGGGTATGAGCTAGCACTAAACCACATTATTGAGATTAATAAGGATTAAAAAATGGATATTAGAAAAATAAAGAAATTAATTGAGATGTTACAAGAATCTGATTTGATGGAGATTGAAGTCAAAGAAGGCGAAGAATCTGTTCGGATTGCTCGTGGCGGACAAATGATTAGTCACTCCAGTCAATTATCGCCACCAATAATTGAGACCGTTGCATCCCCTATTGCCACTGAAACTCTAGGAGCCTCAATCACCTCTCCAATAGTTGGCACCTTTTACAGAAAACCAGCGCCCGATAAAGCTGCTTTTATAGAGGTTGGTGACCATGTAAATGTTGGTGATGTGGTTTGTATTATTGAGGCTATGAAAATGATGAATGAAATTAAATCAGAATTCAGCGGCACTGTGACCGCAATCAAAGTTGATGATGGTGAACCAGTAGAATTTGATCAGCAGCTAATAATCGTCGGGTAATGACTCAAAAAGTTTTAATAGCCAATCGGGGAGAGATTGCTTTGCGCGCTTTAAGAGCTTGCAAGGAATTGGATCTAAAAACCGTTGCAATATATTCAGCTGGCGATAAAGAACTAAAACATCTGAGGCTGGCAGATGAGACAGTCTGTGTAGGTCCCTCAAGTCCCATTGAAAGCTATCTTAATATCCCAGCAATCTTATCAGCTGCAGAGCTAACTGGAGCAGATGCCATTTATCCTGGCTATGGATTTCTAGCTGAAGATGCTGATTTTGCAGAAAAATGTGAGTCAAGTGGCTTTATATTTATAGGGCCGTCATCGTCTGTTATTAGGCAAATGGGCGATAAAATTACTGCAAAAGATCTAGCAGAGCAATCAAATATTCCTATAGTTCCAGGCTATAGAGGGGCTTTGCCTTCTGAAGAGCATGCTGTTAAAGAAGTTGCTGCTGGGGTTGGATATCCATTAATAATTAAAGCTTCTGCTGGCGGCGGTGGAAGAGGCATGCGAGTCGTTCAAGAGGAATCTGAGCTATGTTCTGCCATTCAATTAACGCAACAAGAAGCTAAAAATGCTTTCGGAAATGACACCTTATACCTTGAGAAATTTATACAGAATCCACGCCACATAGAAATCCAGATTGTTGCAGATGGAAAAGGAAAGGCTATCCACCTTGGCACAAGAGACTGCAGTATGCAGAGAAGGCATCAAAAGATCATTGAAGAAGCTCCTGCTCAAGATATTAACTCCATGGAATTAGAGAAAACTATGGAGGCTTGTCTAGATTTATGCAGAAGCCTTTCTTATTCTGGAGTCGGAACTATTGAATTTCTTTATGAAGATAATCAATTTTACTTTATTGAGATGAATACACGCATACAAGTTGAGCACCCTGTTTCTGAGATGATTACTGGATTTGATCTTGTTAAGGCGCAGTTAAAAATTGCTTTGGGCATCAAGATGGATCTCAATCAAGACGAGATAATTTTTAGAGGGCATGCCATCGAATGCAGAATTAATGCAGAAGATCCTGAGACTTTCGTTCCATCTCCCGGTCTTATTAATAAGATGCATCCTCCCGGAGGTTTTGGCGTGAGATTTGATTCTCATATCTACTCTGGCTACATAGTTCCGCCATATTACGATTCGTTGCTTGCAAAAATTATTACCACTGCAAATACGAGAGAATCATGCATCAAAAGAATGTTGAGTGCCTTGGATGAGTTTTTTGTAGATGGTATTAAAACAAACCATTCACTTCATCAAAAGTTACTATCAGATGAAACCTTTTGCCAAAACAAACATGATATTAATTATTTAGAAGGGGTATTTTTATCCTCATGAGTGACCGCGATTACGACCCATCATTAATAGAAGCGGCTATTCAGAAATCTTGGAAAGAGGATGATGTTTATCGAGCTACCTCTTCTAGCAGCAAAGAAAAGTTTTATTGCCTATCTATGTTCCCCTATCCTTCTGGAAAATTACACATGGGTCATGTTAGAAACTACACAATTGGAGACGTCATATCTCGCTTCAAGAGATTGCAAGGCTATAACGTAATGCAGCCAATGGGATGGGATGCCTTTGGCTTGCCTGCTGAGAATGCTGCGATTGAGAATAATGTTTCTCCTAAAAAATGGACAAATGAAAACATAAAAAGCATGAAAGTTCAGCTTGATGCTTTGGGATTAAGTTACGACTGGAGCAGAGAACTGAATACATCAGCACCGGATTACTTTCGCTGGGAACAATGGTTTTTTATTCAATTGCTAGAAGCTGGTCTTGTTGAAAGAAAAGAAGCCGAGGTAAATTGGGATCCAGTTGATCAGACTGTTTTGGCGAATGAGCAAGTTATTGACGGGAGGGGATGGCGTTCAGGCGCTGAAATAGAAAGAAAAAAAATTAATCAGTATTTCTTAAAGATTACAGAATACGCTGATGAGCTTTTAGATGGCCTCGAATCACTTGAAGATTGGCCCACACAAGTAAAACTAATGCAAAAAAATTGGATTGGAAAATCTAAGGGATTAAGTTTTAAATTTTCCATTGATCATACAGATGAAACTCTAGAAGTCTTTACAACTCGCCCCGATACTATTTTTGGTGCTACATATTGCGCCATAGCTGTTGATCATCCGCTAGCCTTAGAGCTAAGAAAAAGTCGTCCCAGCATTAACCAGTTTATTGAAGCTAATAAAGGTGCAAAAAAAACTGAGGCTGCAATAGCAAAACAAGAAAAAATTGGTATTGATACTGAGCTCAGAGCGATTCATCCCATAACCAATGCAGAAATTCCAATCTGGATTGCTAACTTTGTTTTGATGGAATATGGAACCGGTGCTGTTATGTGCGTACCAGGTCATGATCAAAGAGATTATGAATTTGCACAAAAATATCACTTACCAATAGTGCAGGTTGTGCAGACCAAATCTGGCGCAACAATTGAAGATCAAGCAGTGGAAGAAAAAGGTATCTTGATGAATTCACAAGAATATAACGGCCTCACATCTGATGCTGCTTTTGAAAAAATTTCTGAAACTTTAGCTAAGTCTTGTGATGGCGAAGTGAAAACAAATTATCGATTAAGAGATTGGGGAATTTCTAGACAAAGATATTGGGGCTGCCCTATCCCTATGATTCACTGCAAAGATTGTGGCAATCTACCAGTTCCCATTGAGGAATTACCAGTAGAGCTCCCAGAAATAGATGATATTACCTCTAAAGGGTTAAGTTTAAGCGGGTTTGCAGATTGGCAAGAAACATCCTGTCCTAAATGCTCCCAATCTGCCTTGAGAGAAACTGACACATTTGATACTTTTTTTGAAAGCTCATGGTATGCAGCAAGATTTGCATCTCAGCCGTCAGATAGCATGCTTGATTCTGAGGCAGATTATTGGCTCCCAGTTGATCATTACATTGGGGGAATTGAGCATGCGATATTACACTTACTCTATGCAAGATTTTTTAATTTACTACTAAGAGACCAAAAACTTATTCAGTCATCTGAGCCTTTTAAGAAACTTTTAACACAGGGCATGGTGTTATCAGATGCGTTTTATGCATTAGATGCAAATTCAAATCCTGAATGGGTTAACAAAGATCATGTAACAGAGAAAGATGGTCAGTTATCTCTGTCTGATGGCAGGGTCGTAGAAAAAGATGGTATGTCAAAAATGAGTAAATCTAAACTCAATGGCGTTGACCCCAACATAATGATTCAAAAGTATGGGGCAGATACCGTAAGGCTATACATGATGTTCACTTCTCCCCCTGAGCAATCACTAGAATGGTCGGATACAGCTATCGAAGGCTCATATAGATTTTTAAGAAAAGTATGGAATTTAACTGATGGCAGATCAATCTTTGCGGAACCCGAGCCCTTGTCTTTTAATGAGATGGAATTAGCACTTAGGCAAAAAAGTCACAAGACGTTAAAAAAAGTTACTCACGATTTCAGCCAAAGAAATTCATTTAATACAGCCATTGCAGCGGTTATGGAATTACTCAATGCAGTTCCAGAGACATTTAAGCAAGATACGGCAACAGTAAGTGAAAAATTTTGTCTTGATGAAGTGATTCGATTTACCTTAAAAATCCTCTCTCCAATCACCCCACACATTTCTTTGTATCTTTGGAAGCAATTTTCTAACTCAGATGGCAAGGATTTTGAACTGTCTTGGCCAAGGGTGAATGAAGAATTTTTAAAGCTGGAAAACTTTCAGTTGATCATTCAGGTTAATGGCAAGGTGAGAGGCAAAGAAAATATTTCTATTGATGAAACAGAAGAGTCCATTCAAGAAATAGCTATGGAGAATGAAAATGTTAAAAAAAGTCTCGCCAACACATCAATAAAAAAGGTAATCTATATCAAAGAAAAACTAATTAACTTTGTGATTTAAATGAACTATATAACTCCTTT
>MDTC01225624.1_pt1 | contig 10572 bp, 4 predicted proteins | sample 811181 | NCBI WGS metagenome assembly MDTC01 (sample SAMN05326644, study PRJNA326480) | marine metagenome | isolation source: seawater | place: Pacific Ocean: North | collected 2011 | reverse complement strand
CAACTTAAACTCAAGGAAGAAAAGGCCACTGCTCACTCTAAAGCAAGTGGAGGCGGAAAGGGTTTCGAAGTTCGAAAATCTGGGGATGCAACAGTATCCCTTGTCGGATTCCCATCAGTGGGTAAATCCACACTCATCTCTAAGGTGACTGACGTTGAGTCGGAAACTGGTGGCTACGCATTTACGACGCTAACATGTATCCCTGGTGTAATGGAACACAGAGGGGCTAAAATTCAGATTCTTGACTTACCAGGACTCATCAAAGGAGCTGCAGAAGGAAAAGGAAGAGGAAAGGAAATCCTGAATGTCATCCGATCATCAGATATGGTGCTCTACATTGTCGACCCATTTCAAGACGGTCACTTCAAAGTCCTCCACCGAGAATTGCATAATTCGGGACTGAGACTCAACGAACAGCGACCTCCTGTGTTCATCAAACGTACCGATAAAGGCGGTATTGATGTTCGTACAACCGTGGAACAGACGTACTTAACGCCTGAAGAAATGGGCGACATTATTCGATCATTCGGATTCACATCTGCAATTGTTACATTGCGACAGAATACAACTGCAGAACAAATCGTTGATTGTTTGGCAGGAAATATCATTTATGAAAAAGCAGTTATCGCAATCAATAAAATTGACATTGCCACACCGGAAGACATTGCACGTTCCAAAATTGGTTTGCCAGAAGATTGGCCAATTATGGAAATATCAGCATTCAAAGATATCGGCCTCACTGAATTAAAAGATTTCATTTATGATAATCTTGGATTTATGAGGGTCTTTCTCAAACCTCAAGGACAAGATGCTGACATGGAAGAACCCCTCATCGTCAAGGATGACTCCACTGTTCAAACCATTTGTAATAAGCTTCATCGTGACTTTGTAAGGAAGTTTAGATTCGCCCGGGTGAAGGGCCCTTCTGCAAAATTCGACTGGCAACGTGTTGGCTTAGACCACCTCCTGAAGGACGGTGACATCTTGACAATCGTGGTGAAAAGATGAAGCCACTATGGTATTATCATCGAGATATGCTAGCACTTGGACTTGGCTGTTTCTTTACCTATGTCGGAATTCTACATTTTGTCGATCCCGATTGGTTTACACCAATTGTGCCTGAAATATTGCCGGGCACGGATGTCTTCTGGGTGATTGTTAGCGGAATTCCTGAAGTCCTATGCGGAATTGGATTAATCCTTCCTAAAACACGCGTTCTAGCTGCAAGAGCAACAGTATTTCTTCTCGTCATTTTGTACTGGGCAAATCTCAACATGTGGGTTTATGACATCGAGTTGAATGGTCAGACCTTCCCTGTATGGGCGCATATTCTAAGAGGATTAGGCCAAGTTGGAATGGGCTTTATCGCAGCCTATTTGGGTCAATGGATTCTTCATCCTAACGATGATTAAGAATAATCAAGACCATTCATCGTCTCCAGATTCACCTTTTCGCACACGTATGAATGCAATGAGAATGAGAAGAACAACAACAAGGACTCCAATTTGCATAATTGCAGACGAACTTAACGATGATTTCTTTTCATCATCAGGATTAACAGGATCATTCGTATCTCCGCTAGGTTCTGTTACATCTGTCGTAGATGAGACCTCAACAGTGAACGAAAGTGTGCTTGAATTCATGTTACCTGATGCATCTGAACACTTGACGAGAAGGGTCCATTCTCCATTAACGAGAATATCTGATACGAACTCATGGTTCTTTTTTATTGCAAACTCGTTCGAAAAGACTAGTACTTCATCCAGATAAATTTCTTCAGTAGAACGTTCAGAAGTATACCAACTGATTCTCGCCTTTCCATCTTCAAGAACATCGACTTCTAAATTTAGCAGCTCTGGAGGAGCCACATCTACAATGTTGCTTGTTGTGAATGATACCAAAACATCATCAGTTCCATTAGCACGAATATAGGCCGTATACGAGGTGTTGACTTCAAGTCCCGTTAGTGTGATTGCATGTTCCGTACCGAGTTCAGTCCATTGATTTTGGAATGTCGAATCGACTGGTTCATTTCCAGAAGTTGTGTATTGAATCGAGGTCGCATCTGAAACAGTGGTCGACCATGTCAGGACCGCTGAATTTGAAGTTACTGTGTCGACGGATGCTCCAAAGATTTGTTGAGGCACCTCTGGCATTTCAAAGCCGGTCAATTGAGCGTAGACATGCCCATCAACATCGTAAGAGGAAAGCATTGTTTCCTGACCATTCCCATCAAGCACAATATCGATAATATTTGGATCGTAATCAATGCCATCATCAGAAGCAGGATTCGAACCACCACCAAGAGTCCATGTGCTTGCTGTTGCATCAACATCTCTCCATTTTCCTGTGCCAAATCCATCTTGGCTTCCGATGACAACGATGTAACGATAGTTCGAGATATCATCTCCAATCACATCTTTACTTACTGTGAATGTGATTGTTTTCGAATCAACATCACCTGAAACATCAACACCTCGGGACGATGTGCTTCCTGTCATTGATTGAACTGCCATGACTGCACCAGGTTCTCCAGTCCCACTAATAGCAACCTCCCAGGCCCAGTCTGGGTGAATCTCAGCATTTGCGCCATCAAGCATCTCTGTAGTGCCATAAGTTGTGTTTCCTTGATCAACATAGATTTGCACAATTTGATGACTAAATCCATTTGAGAGCCCCCAAATGTCAGTCATTTCACCAACTTCAAGGATGAATTGTGCATTCCAAGCACTTTGACGAATCGTTAACTGTTGAGCATCCCAAAGACCCCCATTGTTTGGAGTTGTAAAATCACTTGAGAGAGGATAGGTATAGTCTCCATCTCCATTTTCATCGCCTATCGTATCATTCAATACAAGCAACGTCACCCACTCTTCGAGATCTGGTAACACAAGTTCAGCAGGAGCCGGCGGTGCAATTTCCATGTCAATACCATCACCATATGCAAGGGATTCTGCCCATGATGATACAACCTTCACTCGAGTTGAATAACGTGGAGAGAGTCCAATTTCGGACCATGGAATCATGAACTCATAGACATCATCAACCGCACAGTCTCCTAAGGAAGAACTGCCGCTTAGAACCCATTGTTCTTGGTCTCCAGTCTTGCCTTTAGCAGTGAAGAGATTCCACTTTGCTCGACCATCTTCTCTAAGGGTATCAAAATCAAATGCAACCATGTATTTAGAAGGAAATCCGAGAATTTGATTTCCATAATACGTTCGGAAATTGGTTTCTGCTTCGTTGAAATTTACCGCATTTGGTTGCATGAAGTATATTGCAAGATCGGGTTCTTCTCCATTTGAAGATTGGTTCTCAAGAGTAGCGGGCGTATCAGCATCAATACGAACAAAGACATTTGAAGAGTCGTAACCAATGTAAAATTGTTCGATATCGAACGTATCTCCCGAGACTGGGGCATCATATTGTGCAGAACCATCCCATTCACCGGGTAGAGCAACACCATCAATCATCGGTTCAATAATCGATGAGGCTGCAACCGAAGGAACTGCTGGATTGGTCCACAAATCCTGAAGATATGGAGGTAGATCAAGATTAACCGCTCGATAGATGTTTGAGAGATGAACTTTGAACAGTACGTCCCAGTTCTCATCATATCCACTATCTTGGTCAAGACCATACCACCAGAACCAATCGCTTCCTTGTGCAATGTACAAAGATTCCCATGCTGCTTCAAGACCAGGATCGTTTGGATTTTGCTCTTCAAAGGCAACGAGTTGTTGACGTGCTTCGACGAGACGTTGCCAAGCGAGTGACTCTTCTTCTTCACCTGCCCATGTACGTAATGTTCCGTCAATCCAAGAACCGGTTCCGATGGTTTGGATTTCTGGTAACGTTGGTTCTGTTTCAAGGAATTCCGAAGGGGTTGTGGTTACAATGGTGGGATGTGTTGCAAGTCGGCCGTACCATTCTGCCATGAATGGTCGAGCATTGTCTTGATGCTGGAATTCGGACATGAACATCCAGTTTTCACCATCCAAGGCAACGGTGAGTAGATGCTCAGAGGGGTCTTCCCCTGCATCGAGAAGTTGTTGACGAATGTTGTCTAGGTATGCAATGAAATCAGAAACAGCAGCTTCTGGTGTCATTGTTCCATATTGGAAGGCAATTCGATCTGAAATGACTCGATCTCGGAAGATGACAGCAACCTCGCCACCATCTGATCCGGAGACTTTCCATGGCGTTGCAAGGTTGGTCACATCCTCAACATCAATATAGTCGCCGTTTTGATTCGTCGATTGTTTGAGGATTTCTTCATCCGTCACCATCCACTCAATTCCAACATCTGTTACAGGTTGAACCATCGCTGGTGAAACCGCTTCTTCACTCGGCCACATGCCGGTAGGTCGGAAACCAAGTTCATCCTCAAAGAGGTCGATTCCTGTGATGAGATGATTCTGAACATCTTCAGGCCATGCTTCCTTGTTGACACGAATGCCATCTTCCATCGTCCAACCTTCCATCATCAACAACGGCATGATTGGGTGATAGTATGGCGTTGTGGTCAATTCTATTTGACCATTCGCAGCAAGCTCACTATACATTGGTAAAACATTGCCCATGTGTGCATGCTGAGCGTCAAGAACGTAATTCAGATCATTTGAATCATAGTTTCCGTTTTGCATGAACAAATCGATTAATCCTTGATCACGATGGCTCGTATTGTACGCTCCTAGCACATAATCTGGTGAGAATTGGTAGAGATACCAGAGGACTTGGAGGTCAAGGAAATCTTGAGGTGGAAGCAAATAATCGTCCATGATGGTTGCAGGCTTGAGGTTGTGCAAGGTTGCATCATACAATTCCTTGTAGCGTTCACTCGAAGGATGAAGCCATCCTAATTTCGCATCATTCTCTGATACATTGTAAATCCAACCGCTGTTCCAGAATGACTGGAATTGCATGGTATGCAGCTCGAGATCAGTTGCATTGGGATAACCACCTGATGCCCATGAACGCTTCGCAATATCCGTGTGAACATCGAGTGTTTCTTGCTCATGATAATCAACCAATTGCTCAATAAACGAAGGTACAAGATTGTAGGTTACTTTCGTATTTGTGTCCCCAAGAATACCTGGCGAATCGACATATTCAGTCATAGCATGAACGCGTACCCAAGGCATCTCGTACATTCCAGTTAGTTTGTTTTTGTAATAGGGTTGATGTTGGTGGAAAACAATAGCAAGATTCAATGCATCGTCAACCTTTCCGGAAGCAGCAGGTTGAATCACAGGGAGTTGACTTGGATTTGTCATATTGTTGACATTTTCAACATGCCAAGCATGGGTGAATGTCTCCGCACCATTGTTGCTTGCAGGATTTTGTTCTGGGAACGATGTCCAAACATTTCCCTCATCCTGCCATTGTGCATAAACCATGACATCGAAGGAAGCGGGCGTTCCAATCTCAGCCCATGGGATTGCAAATTCCGTGACCTTATTACCGCTCCAACCACTATAGAGATCCACGACGTGAGCGCTGTCAATCCATGCGCTTCCATCATACGAAATAAGGCGGAAATACGAATCATCCTCGAGAACAAATCCATAATTTGCCGCAAATGGTAATGTGTGAGAGAAGCCCCATTCTTTACTCAAGACGGACCCCTCCGAGGAGGTGTTGAAGTAAACGAATAGATCAGCACCTTCAAACGAATCTTTCCAATCGGTTCCATCCCAGCCAAAATAGAGATTGTTCGCATCCCATGTGAGATGAAGATCGACAGTTCCAGATGCCATTTGACTGTCAGAATCCCAATCGGCCAAATCACCATCAACGGTCATTGTCGAAGGCGTAAGTCCAGCAACAAATCCACCCATGGTTGATGCTATAAAAAGCAGGGACAAAATTACAGCACTTCTCCGCATGGCTTAACCGTAGAGATGATAATTTGAAAGACTTTGCAAAGAAATGATGAGACCTAAGAAGGAGTCTGGGATTCTCTGTCACATCACCTCATTACCCAACAGTAAACTATCCGAGGGTTACAAATTCGTTGATTGGCTTCGAGCAAATGGATTCGCTTACTGGCAAATACTTCCACTTACGCCTCCTGACAAATATGCCTCACCGTACGCATCCCCATCGGCTTTTGCTGGCTGGAGTTCGTTATGCGATGCCGGACCAAGAACGGATATGGAAGAGGATGCGTTTTGGTTGAACGATTGGGCATTGTATTGTGCGATAAAAGCAGATCAAGATGGTAAACCATGGTATGAATGGCCCGAACCACTCAAGAACCGAGACAAGGATGCTCTAGAGAAATTCAGCGACCAACGCCAACTTTACATTGAACAGCAAGCTAATTTCTCTGCTGAGTGGAACACGTTACGAGAATATGCTCGTGAAAATAGTGTGAAGATTATCGGTGATGTTCCCATATTCATTGCACACGATTCCGCTGACGTATGGGCCCATCAAGAGTTATTTCAATTGGATGACAATGGATATCCTACGTTCATAGCAGGCGTCCCTCCGGATTACTTTAGCAAAACGGGTCAAGTCTGGGAGACGGTTCTTTACGATTGGAAAGCACACGAACGAGAAGCGTGGAAATGGTGGGAAGAACGTATGAAACGAATGTTTAGATTGTACGATGTTGTTCGAATCGATCATTTTCGGGGATTCCATTCAAACTGGGCCATACCCTATCCTGGAGAGGATGCGATAAACGGCCACTGGCAAAATGGGCCGCAGGACAAACTCTTCGATCAACTGATGAAATTGGTATCCTCTCCTGAACAAATCATTGCAGAAGACTTGGGCATCATTCCAAATGAAGTCATCGAATTTAGAAATCGACATGACCTTCGCGGAATGAGTGTCCTCCAATTTGGATTCGCTGGCGATTTAACAACCAATCCGCATCATCCAAGCAACATAACTGAACAACAAATTGCGTATACTGGTACACATGACAACAACACAGCAGTCGGTTGGTTTGAGGATGCAACAGATGAAGAGCGAGCCAATGTACAATCCCTTGCATTACCAAATGAAACCATACAAGAAACATTGATGCGGTTAGCAAAGGATTCCAATGCAAGAATATCCGTCTATCCCCTACAGGATTTTTTGGGTTTAGGCCCGAAAACTCGTATGAATATACCGGGTCAAAAAGGTAAGAATTGGAGATGGAAAGTTACATGGCAGCAACTCGATAGGTGAGGCAACCAACAAAGAACTCATAACCTGACAAGATTAGCCCAGAATATGCCTGTAGTAGGGTATTTTACAGCAGAGATTGGCCTTTGGTCAGAGTTGCACACCTACTCAGGCGGCCTAGGTGTTCTCGCTGGAGACCATGTCAAATCAGCAGCCGATGCAGGCATACCTCTGGTCGGAGTAACACTCCTTTACCATCAAGGATATGCACGGCAACATATTGACGACGCTGGAATCCAAACCGAAACATTTCCAGAATTCGATATGAATCGTCTTCTCACAAAAACAGACATCGTTCTCAACCTTGAACTTGATGGAAAATCACTGTATGCTTATGTTTGGATGGCTGAAATCCTTGGTCAATCAGGCCACATAGTCCCCGTTTATTTCATGGACACGCGACATCCAGAAAACGCAATCCAGCATCAAGACCTCTCATCCAGATTGTATGGGGGTGATGATGACATGCGAATTCGACAAGAATACGTACTCGGTGTTGGAGGCGTCCAACTGTTTGATCATTTAGAGGTTGAATTGAATGGACTTCATTTGAATGAAGGCCATTGCACATTCGCAATGCTTGAGTTGTTAAATCGGGGCTGGAGCCGTGAACAATTAGCACAGCGCAGTCTGTTTACAACACACACACCAGTTCCAGCAGGTCATGACCGATTCGATTGGTCATTAGTTGAGGAAGTCATCGGAGACTTGTTACCGACTGATGCGAAGGAATTGGTGAGAAGTGCAGGCGATCCAGAAGATGCAACTCGCTGTTCAATGTCACATCTTGCTGTTTCACTTTCTACCAGCGTGAATGCTGTTTCCAAATTAAACGCTGATGTTGCAATGACGATGTTTGATCAAAAGATTAAACCGATCACCAATGGGGTCCATCACATCACTTGGACAGCCCCAGCGATGGCATCCTTTTTTGATAAGCATGTAAAAGGATGGAAGGTGAACCCAAAGAACCTTGAACATGCATCTTCGACACCAACAGCCAATCTCCTTCAAGCAAGAGCTTTAGCACGACAAGAGTTACGTGAGTACGTACGTTCAACAACAGATGTTGAACTGAGTTCAAACCGTTTGACTATCGGTTTTGCACGACGGTTTGCAACGTATAAGCGAGCAAATCTCGTGTTCAGAGATCTCAAGCGTTTGCAGGCGATTGGTGGTGGGAAGATTCAATTCGTGTTCTCAGGGAAAGCACATCCAAGAGATAAGGGTGGTAAGCAATTAATCAGGGATATTTTCGCTTCTGCTGAACAAATTGAAGACGATATTCCAGTCGCTTTCATTGAAAATTATGACATGAGAACCGGTTTGATGATGACGAGTGGGGTTGACATTTGGTTAAACAATCCGATACGGCCCATGGAAGCATCAGGAACATCGGGCATGAAGGCAGCCATGAATGGGGTTCCAAATTGTTCGATTCTTGATGGGTGGTGGCCTGAAGCCTGTGTTCATGGAGAGAATGGATGGGCGATTGGTGAAGGTGAAGACAATCGGGATGATGAGCGAGATGCAAACAACATCTACAACGTGCTTGAACATGAGATTATACCCCTATGGGAAAATAACCAAAATGGATGGGCTGATATCATGAAAGCAAGTATTGTCGCATCAGCAGCCTTTACTGGACAGCGTATGATTCAAGATTATCTCGAATTTTACAATCAATTTTCTTGATCTCTCGATTCAAAATTGAACGTGTCTTCATCTTGAAAACTACTTCTCTTCCTTGTAAATACGAGAACGATTGCAGCAAGAATAATGGCTCCTATTAACAGTGATTGTGTTAATTCAATGGTGGATGATTTCGATTCACTTCCCTCTGTATCTTCACACGCCGAACAAACAGGGGTTGGACATGGTTCACCGAGAGTCACATCAAATGTGTCTCCACAACACCCTTCGCACGTTTTCATTTCATCAGAATCTGATTGATTTCCGTTCGTTTCATTGCTCGAATCGGGCAATTGCGTTTCATTATTTGAACTCGTTACATTTGTAGCATTTGTTTGGTTATTTTCGCTGGGTTCCTGGCAACTTGGGCAACATTCTCCCTCCTCAGCTGGCAGCGTCATCCATCCATCAGGGCATGCATCACAGAATACATTGGAGCATTGGTCCGCGGGGTCGGTTTCGTATTGGCAATTGCCATCATCTTGGGTTGCCTCAGCGTCAAAATTTGTTGCTGCGCTGTCAGTACAACCGAGGATCGGTTCAGGCGGATATTCACAGGAGTCATCATCTTCAGTAGCAGATGAGTCAAAGTTCGTTGCTGTTGAATCTGTACAACCGTAGATAGGAGTCATATCGACATCAGCATCGAGTTCGATAACGGTCACAGAATGCGCCCCAATCAATAGTGTATCATTGGTCATTAGAGATTCACCAAACCGAACAACATCGTTGTTCTCAAAACCACTCACTGTCGTCGGAGCACCACGATTGAGGACAATGGACATGACTTGATCTTCATGCGTCATATTGTAGACCAAGAGATTCGCCATTGCTAATCTTGTACTGTATTCTCCACGTTGTAATGCAATCGATTCGGAGCGTAATTTACCAAGTTCTGAGATGTTCTCAAACAGATTTGTTTCCATCTCGTTCCACGAACTTTCGTTTCTATACATATGTCGATTATCAGGATCTGCACCTCCGTATTCACCGTATTCATCTCCGTAGTAGAGAAGTGGAGCACCAGGTGTGGTCAACAACCAGCCATACGCTTGCATGGCAGCATTGTATGAAGAGACATCCCCAGGTTGACCTGGAAGTCCATCTTCTGCCCATTGATTGAAAGCATCATTGGTTCCAGTATCAGCTCGACTCGTGAGCCGAGGGACATCATGACTACCAACATATGGAACCATAATCGAGCCATCGAGATATTGATCTTGACTTCGGTTGGTCCAATAATCGAGATGCATGTAGTTCTCATTACCAGAAACGAAAACATTGTCCACAACAGCATGATAGAGAACAAAGTCAGCTTGACCGTCCAATCCCTCATCGCCCATGTATGCATTGATTGTTCCATATTGGTCTTGATTATCTACGAGCGAGTGTCCCTCCCAACCCATTGCCGTCTCCCCTTTGAGATAGTAATCCGTTTCAACCGTTTCGAATCGTTCGTTGACTTGAGCTACTAAATTTCTCGTAGCCAAATCTTCGACGTGTTTCACTGCATCAATTCGCAACCCATCGAGATCATAGGTTTCAAGCCACCATAGCGCATCAGCAATGAATTGTTCAGATGCATTACGGATCTTCCAATTGACATCAGGCATATACGATGTGAATTGGCAATCCAAGCGATGCTCGGTCCAATCACAGTCTGCAGAACCACAAATGCAACCAGCATTGAACCAT
>MDTC01125313.1_pt1 | contig 10572 bp, 5 predicted proteins | sample 811181 | NCBI WGS metagenome assembly MDTC01 (sample SAMN05326644, study PRJNA326480) | marine metagenome | isolation source: seawater | place: Pacific Ocean: North | collected 2011 | reverse complement strand
TCCAATTTGAGGTCGGTTCGACCTCAAGTGTGGTACCGATGATGACGGGACTTGTACCCAATTCGGTCTCGATTACACCCGCTTTGCCGTCGGGCCTCACACTCAACACATTGACGGGTGAGATTACGGGAACACCTCAAGAATCGGATATTGCGGGGGCGACATACACCATCTCCACCACTTCAAGCAATGACCCCTGGTCTGTAACCATCACCATTCAGATTCTGGCTGAATCTCCATTGTTCAACGGATACGAACAGTTGCCATACTATCGAGATATGATTGGATACGACAACCAATTGGCATTTGATGCCTCGGGCAACATGTACTATGCCAACCGATACTCAACCTCGGTCTCGGCCCAATCGAATACACAATTCAAGACTGGTTCAAGCACCCATTGGGTGAACGGATATGCTGTAGATTCTGACGATGTTTTCGTTGCCAAGCGCGGCTTGGATGGAACTTGGGATTGGGTGGTTTCTGCACAACTTTGCAACGGTCAAGTTCGAGAAATGACGAGCGATTCTCAGGGCAATGCATACGTTCTGGTGAATTTCTATGGCCTTGCATACAGTTCAAACTGTGACGTTGAAATCAAGGCCATGAATGTGGAAGAATACGTCAGCACGGTGAATTATTATGATTCCATGGTCATGAAATTGGATTCAAGTGGGAATTTACTATGGGTAACCTCTTCATCTGGAACCCGCACTTCCAGCTACCCAACAGTTCTCTCCACCGACATGGTCGTAGATCCCAACGGGAACGTTACGATTTCGGGTGGAGCATATACTGTTAGCTCTGGAAACAACATTACCTTCGCCGGCATGGATCTAGATATGGGTACGAGCTGTCACGGCAACCTCCGTGCATTTGTTGTTCGGTTGGATGGCAATGGAAATGGCGCTTGGGCTCAGGGTGCGCACCCTTACAGTAGCTGTGGCACTGAATATAGCAACGTCAAGGTCGTATCTCACCCTGACGGTTCAGCCACAATCACCGGTACGACAAATTACGGATTGGATTTCGATGGGAATCAAATCACACACAATTCCAACTATTATCGGTATCTTGCCCATGTGGATGCTTCAGGAAATTGGCAATGGGCGAAGAATATCACTCAATCGTCCAATCCGATGAGTACAAACAGCGACAATGCAATTTTGGAAACCTTGAGTGATGGAAGCATGCTGTTTGCGACAGCCCAGTTTAACGGCTACTGCAGCAGTGGTTGCACACTAAACATGGATGGTACCATTCTAGACATCGAGGATTCGTATTACGTCGCAGCCATGCGATTGGGCACGGATGGTACTCAACATTGGGCTCAAATGTTGGGCGATGCTTGGGGTTCTCAGTCATCGAGCGGGAGCATGTATTCTACAGTTGATGGCGATGGAATGGTCAATATCCTCATCGATACTGATAACTCCCCGCAGTATTGGAAGATGTTTGGTCTTTCAGACGATGGTGATTTGGCATACTACACTGGATCAAGTTGGGGGTCATCGTATGGTGCTGTCTCTGATATAGGGACCGATCACTTTGGGCAAGTGTATTTTACTGCAAATATGAGAGGTGCCAATTGGGGCAGGAACACGCTATTGAATACTTACAGTAGCGGACAAACCACTCCTTCTTCGACGCAGTTGTTCCGAATGTTCGGTTCTGCGGACCATGCTGCGAATCACACCCTGATTGGAAACAATTCGAATGTCTACTTGCCTGCCATGGGTTCGCCTTGCAGTGGTTATGCTACGATTTCATGCACAAGTTACACCAGTTGGACCTTGTATCCAAGCCCACCTTCTGGATTGAGTTTACAAACAAACACTGGACTTCTCATCGGAACGCCCAATCAAATGGTTGCGAATGCAACCTACATGCTGAATGCGACCATCAGTTCACCGGTGACTCGAACCATTTCGGTCAACATCACCTTTGGAATTGCACCTGAGGCACCGACTGTGAGTTGGGATGACAACATGACTCAAACGGTCACCCTTGGAGATGCGATTGTCACAGTGACTCCGACGATTACCACGCCGCAATATGTGGCATCGTTTTTCTCTGAACCTGCACTACCTGCAGGTGTGACCTTGGACCCTGTCACGGGTGTTCTTTCGGGTACGCCAACAGGGAACATGACGACTGCAGTCTTTACTCTGAAGTCTTGCAACAGTTGGGGACTTTGCAACGAAGGCTCAGAATTCACGCTAACTGTGGTGGAACCACTTCCAGTAATTTCGTATTCGGATACAGAATATGAATTCCCCAAGGAGGCTCCGATCAACCCATTGGTTCCAACCAACTTGGGTGGTATGGTTGAGACTTGGGAGGTCTCACCTGATTTGCCCTTTGGGTTGACCTTGGGTGAGGAGGGAATCATCTCAGGAATTCCCATTGGGAATACTCCTGCGGCCAACTATACCATTTGGGCAAACAACTCGGGTGGTAGCGCCAACGTAACCATCTCTATAGCCATCAACGGAACTGGAATGTACGTATTCTACCCCTACGATGAGCAGCGTTTGGCCATTGATCATCCAATTTTGACCGTCTACCCGTCCTCACTTGGCGCCGTGCCGATTACCTGGTCGATTACTCCTGATTTGCCAGACGGTCTAGAGTTTGGAACTGCGAACGGAACCATTTGGGGAACACCGACGACATTGACGGATTTGGAAACTTACACGGTCTTCGCTCAAGGATTTGATTTGGATGCCAATTCATCAACCACCCTGACCATTGTCATCTTACCCGATTTGGATGGCGACGGGATTCCGGATGAATCAGACCCTGATTCAGATGGTGACGGTTGGTATGATGATTACGAGGTGCAATGTGAAACCGATGCCAGTGATCCAAACAGCAGACCTTTCGATTCAGACAACGATGGTATTTGTGACAGCATGGATGACGATGATGGTTCGATGATTCTCATGGTCTATCCATCCGCCGTCCTTGAGCTTTCACTCAATGTCACCATGCTTGACTTCGTCCCTTACGCTGCAGGTGGAGACATCGACACATGGGAGATTAGCCCTGCATTGCCATTGGGATTGAACTTCGATGGTGTCAGCCCTGCGCGTTCAACGACGCATACGGGTGTAATCTCAGGGACGCCCACCGAACTCCTGGACCCAACTGTGTACACTGTTTGGGCCAACAATTCAGAAAACAGTGCAACCTATACCATCATGGTGTCAGTACTGACTGACAATGACCTGGATGGTTTGCCAGATATCTATGATGAAGACGATGACAACGACGGTTGGTCTGACGAAATGGAAGACCTGTGTTCGAATGATGGAATGGATGAATCCAGTACACCACAGGACACAGATGGCGATGAGTTGTGCAACTCGATTGATGAAGACGATGATGAAGATGGCTTCACCGATGAAGAGGAAGCCATCTGTATGTCTGACCCTGAGGATGCCAATGACACTCCATCAGACTTGGATGGCAACGGCGTCTGTGATGCTCTTGAATCTGATACCGATGGTGATGGCTGGGCTGATGGCCTAGAGAATGCCTGTGGTACAGATCCGATGGATCCGACAAGCATACCCGATGACAATGATGCAGACCAATCTTGTGACCTATTGGATGACGACGATGACAACGATGGCTCACCCGATGCAGATGACGCATATCCGTTAGACTCCGGTGCCCACACCGATACAGATGGTGATGGGGATCCTGACAATATTTTGTACTCACCATACTTTGGAAACCTTACCGAAGATATGGATGATGATGGAGATGGTTGGAACGATACCGTTGAGATTGATTGTGGAACAGAACCTCTCAACGCCACCAGTATCCCGGTGGATGCCAATGAAAACGGAATCTGTGATGCGAACGATGAACCTGAAATTGAAGGCGAAATCGATGAAGATTCTACTGATGAGTCGAATTCTGTATCGAACCAATATCTCAGTTGGACTGCATGCTGTATCCTCTTGCTACTGCTTCTATTGCTCCTCCTGGTACTACTTCGGGGTAGGGACATATCCGTCTTGACAATGATTCAGAAGTACAGAGATGCGGAGCCTGAACACACGACGTCGAAGCCCGTGTTCGTATTCGGTGTCGGCACCCGTGAAGATCCATTCATGCTCGAACCAATTGAAGGATTGGCTCGTGGTTCAACTGTGGAGAGCAAGGAACTCATCACTATTGACAATCTCGATGCAGGTAGTATCATTCGATTCAACGATATGAACAATCATGAAAACAATGGCCGATTCACTATGGATTCAATCGAGGTCGACGATGATGATGGCGAGGGCAATGGTTCCATCCGATTCCGCTTGAAGTTCGATGACAGTTTCGGAAACAGCCCAGAAGGCGGTTTCGATTATGAGGGGCTGATTAAGTGCGGAGTATCTTCTGTATACTTCCAGTGGAATGTCGAAACTTGGGACTCTCCAAGCGATCGAAAGGTTAGCGAAGATTCGAAAGCCGAAGCACGGAAGTTCGAGGAGGCTCGAATTCGTGAAGAGGCCAAAGCAGAGGCAATTGCTCAGGTGGCGAAAGAGGCTGAAAAGGAGAAGAAGATGAGAGCAGCGGTTGAAGAAAAGGTCCGTAAAGAGGCCGAAACCAAGGCTCGAATTGAAGCGGAAGCCAAAGCCAAGGCTGAGGCTGAAATGAAAGCTAAGCAATTAGTTGCTAAAGAGAAAGAAGCCGCAGAGCGTCAAGCCAACAAAGAAGCCGCAGCATTAGCACAGAGAGATGCAGAGCAACGCCTTGCAGAAATGGAAGAAAAGATGGCAGCCAAGATGGCAGAAATGGAGCAAAAGATGGAAGGTCTTTCCAAGAAGGAAGCCGAACTTGCTCGAGTCGCAGCTAAAGCAGAATTCATCGATTTCAAGACGCTCGGTGTCGCCAAAGAATCGGACAAGGATAACTTGCAGAAAATCAAAGGAATTGGACCATTTATTGAAGAGAAACTCAATGCCCTGGGCATCTACACCTTTGAACAAGTGTCCAAGATGACTGCAGAAATCGAAGAGCAGGTCAACGTAGCAATCGAGTTCTTTAGAGGCAGGGTGCGACGAGACAAGTGGGCTCAGCAAGCCAAGGAATTGAATGCTAGTAAGGATGAGTGAGAAAATGGTGACTGTAGGTGAAATTTTTACAGATGCAATGGATATACTGGATGGTTTAGCCTGGTACTACAGACTACTCATATCAATAGGCCTGAGCTTATTGGCAATCTACACTCTGAAACGTTTCGTATTGCGAAGGGTTGCTGAATTGGTCAATGCTTCGAAGGCAGGATGGGACAACGATCTATACATTGCACTGGAATCTAAAGTAGTGATTTTCTTTGGTATTATTTGTTTTAATCTGTCATTGATTTGGGTCAACCCAGATTTGCTTGATTCAATATTCCCCTTTGTAAACTCAATTTACATTTTATTGCTGACAATGATGATATCAAACACTGTAAAGGTGGCAACCCCTCCTCTAATGGCGTGGTTTAATAGCAACAAGAAAAGTGGTGTCTCGGTTACTGGTGGAAATCACTTTGTCAGCATTATTGCTAGGATGATCATATGGTTAATTGGTATCAATGCGATTCTCAAAGAGTTGAGCTTTGATATTACTGGAATACTTGCATCATTTGCATTGTTTTCACTGATAATTGGTCTTTCACTTCAACATACGATTGGTAACATTCTGAACTCATTCATGCTTGCAATGGATAGTCCATTCGATGTTGGGGATCGAATCATTGTTGATGGCACCGAAGGTCGTGTAGTATCAACTGGCATACTCTCAACAAAACTCCTCTCACATTCAGAGGAATTAGTTGTGATTCCAAACAATACTTTGGTACAGGCCAAGATAGTCAACATGGCTCGTGGTGGGGGAGATGGTGAGCCTCGTCGCATCAACCTCCTGATTGATGTTGCTGCTGCTTATGGTGAGGAACCCCCTCATGTCAAACAGGTGTTGATGGAAATCGCAAAATCATGTCCATACACGGTTGATGATCCAATGCCACGTGTACTACTTGTGGGCCTTGGAGACTATTCTGTAGACTTCAGAATATATGCTTGGATTGATAATTACGCTGATCAATGGCCTGCAAGAGACTGGATATTACAGAATGTATTCGATCGCTTTGCAGACGAGGGGATAGAGATTCCATTCCCAACCTCGATTGAATTGAATGCCACCCCTGGGGCCACTACTGATACTGCACAGCGCCGTAAGAGAGCACGACAAAAAGCTGCACGTGTACAGATGTCTAAGGATGAGAAGTTCTACCGTGAAGAACGCGATTCGTTGAAGGCATACGTTGAGGATTTAGAGATGCAACTCAAAGATGCCACTCTTAGTTCAAGAGAGAAAGATCGTCTACGTGACGAGATATCCAATATGAGTAGAACTCTCGATCGCTTTGATGGAATCGATGACTAAACCAAACTACCAATTATCGCGCTACCTGCAATCCATGCACCTGCAGTGGAGCCTAAATTGGCTAGTGCTGTGACGAGTAAGACTCTACCGACTTTGTTCTTCCAGAACAGTGATAATCGATCAAGTTTGAGAAATTCTTGCAATTCTTTCGTCGAAGGAGCAGCCACTTTTAGTTGGACTAAACCGGCAAACCAACCAGCAGCCAACATGGGGTTCAGTGACGTGATGGGACTAGCAATAGCTGCAGTCAGTATCGCAAGTGGATGACCTCTGGCGAGTAGTGCTCCAAGTGCCGCCAGAGCCGCATTAAGGCCAAGCCAAGTAATTGCAGCATTCTTCAACGATGCAACATCTCCTTGTGATGCGATCCAAGCAAAAAGCCCCACCATCAAGACAGGTATCCCCCACTTGACAACTTTCCATGCAGAATTCGGTGGTGCAATGTGTTTCAATTCCTGCATCCGTTGTTCATCGGCTACATCTCCATCTCGTAGGCGCTCAGCAACTCCTTCGATGTGTCCTGCTCCTATTACTGCGAGAACCTTCCCTTCAGATCTCAGTTCCTGAATATTTGCAGCAAGATACTCATCCCGTTCGTCAATCAAAACCTCGCCAGCACCGGGTGCCACATCGCGCAATTCATCCATCATCTGAGTGATCAAGTCTGTATTTTCCAAGAGTTCATCGACTTTTACCTCTTCCTCTTCATCTTCGGCAAACAGTATCGCTGAGATGATGCGCCATTTCTCTCGGAAACTCATTTTCCTCCAAGCGCGACGCAGTGTAACTTGGATATCTCTATCAACCAATGCCACATTTTTCTTTGCTTGCTTTGCCGCATCTATCGCTGCAAGTAAGTCGGTTCCAGGCTTCTCACCCTCTGCCAATCCCAGTTTTCTTTGCTCTAACGCCATCATGGATTGGAATAGAACCAACGGAGCCTTGCCTTCCCTCAGAACCTTGCCTAGAGTTTCGTTGTCAAATTGTTCTGGTTGAGTAAGAGCTCCCAATCTGCTCTTGCATAATTCAACAGCGACGATATCTGGTTCATATTCAGAAACTTCTCTTCGAGCAGCATCTGCGCTTACTTTAGAAATGTGGGCAGTCCCCAGTAGCCGAAGATTTTCATCTATATCGACTACAGTCATTCTGCAACCTCCGGGCGTAATGTCGCCAGCGTGATCAGTAAATCAGAATGTTCCTCAACATCGTGTACCCGCAAAATATCAACGCCTTCTAGCATTGCATGGGCTGCAACAGCCAAAGTCCCAGACAATCGCTGACTTGATTCCTCTCTACCTAGCAAATGTTTGAATATAGACTTTCTACTGACGCCCCATAATATTCTATAGAAAGAATCACTACGAGAATGAATCAAGTCCAAATTATGGCTCAATGTTTTTCCAAAACCTATGCCAGGGTCGAGGCATATCAGGTCTTCAGGGTGCCCCCTTGAAACCAAACGATCAGCAGTTTCAGTCAGAGTACCATATACTTCTGATACAACATCATCGTAATTCGGATTGGATTGCATGTTTCCTGGTTCTCCCTGCATATGCATTATACAAACAGCACAACCAGTTTCTAAGACAAGGTTCTCCATTTCGGGGTCTCTCAATCCACTTACATCATTGATCATGTTTGCACCAGCTTCCAAAGCGACGCGAGCAACACTGGGTCTACGTGTGTCAATAGAAATCAATCCCTCGGGATTAGCAGAACGCAATTCCTTGATTACGGGTAAAATTCTGCGAATTTCTTCCTCAGGATCAACTGGTTCAGCGCCGGGGCGTGTCGATTCTCCACCAATATCTATCCAATCTGCACCTGATGCCCACATCCAGAGCCCCTTCTCAATCGCATTTTTTGAGTTGACACGAGAGTCTGGGTGGAATGAGTCGGGGGTCACATTCAGGATGCCCATCAGTCTACAACGCCCATCGGGGCGGCGGCGTAGAAAGGGTCCCAAGTCGACCATGTTAGACCCCGGTGGGATGGCATGGTTTATGATGTGTGGAGAGGGCGTTCGCCTCGCATGGCAGAGGGGGCAAGTTCCGATAGCATGGCATTAGTGCCATTGGATGCTGATGAAGAGGCCGCAATATTGTCTCTAGAGGACTTTGAATCGTATTCGTCGACTCCGTCTCCTGATTCGCTAGAGTTGGCAGAATCAATACTTCAACGCCTCAAGCCTGCTGATCGTCATGAAATGGGCCAATTAGTATTCCAAAAGGCAGTGGCTTCAGGTGTACTTTTGATGGCAGTCGCTTTATTTTGGTGGCTTACTGTAACTGTTTTTGCAGGAGAACTTGGCTCCAGCGATGCAGTTGACTCATTGATATTCAGCTTGAACTTCAAGACAGTTGCTGCATTGGTCCCTATTCTCGTATTCTTCGCCACTGTTTTGATGAAGATGTCTAGGGAACGTAGTCAGCCATGGCCTGGATTATTGGCAGGTGCTATGCTTATCCTTGCACTTTTCCTGTCAATCGAACCAATAGGCCACTTGACATTCGGTGATGCACCAGTTGTTTTACTGCTTCATTCTGCAAGGTTACTGGTTCTTGGTGTAATGGTTCATTACTGCGCATCTATGTTCCTCGATGCATTGTTATTACGTTGGGTGCGGGATTTACTCTCAAGCTTCCCAGTTGATATTTCTCCATTAGGCGGTGCTCCTGCAGAGGGACAGGCTGAAGAAGAAGCGTCATCGGCCTGAGTATGTGCCCGCCGATGTAACCGTGGTTCGACTTGGTCACCGCCAGCAACGCGATAAGCGTATCACGAGCCATCTAGGGTTAACTGCTCGTGCTATGGGGGCGAAGCACTTCGTCCTCTGTGGTGATGCCGATCAAGGTGTTCTCGATACATTGGGTGATGTCACAACTACATTTGGTGGCACATTCTCATCAGAACATCAGCAAAAACCACTTGGGTACCTGAGGCACTTTAGCAAAGAAGGTGGTAAGATTGTCCATCTAACAATGTATGGCGAACCCTTTGAAGATGTAACTAGGAAAATTACAACTGATTCACCAATTGCTGTTGTTGTAGGTGGGGCAAAAGTACCAGGCGAGATATACAAACTAGCTGATTACAATATTGCAGTTGGACATCAACCTCATTCTGAGGTGGCTGCACTTGCATTATTCATGCATGAATTGATGGGAGGAGTTGCTGATTCAGCCAACTTTCCTGATGCACGTCTAGAAGTGAAACCACATCCATCCGGAAAGGTCGTAATAGACAATCAAGAAGATTCGAACTCATCTTAATGACTATAGCCTGTTTTCAGAGAGAGTCCTAGGGTGCGAAGGTGACGGTTACTGGAGGTTTTACTCCCGGGTCCGGTCAACATGGTGTTTCGAAAGCCTTTATCGCACGTGATGCTGCCGACTTATTGCTTCCCGGCACCTCATCTAGCGGACATTCTTCAGCCAACGGCAGAGGTGTTCTATTACTTGCCAATGGTTCGCGATTTGAGGGTGACTTGTTTGGCGCCGCAGCAATCGCCGAAGGCGAACTCGTATTCACTACCAACATGACTGGTTACCAAGAATCACTCACAGACCCATCCTTTGCAGGACAAGTCCTGACATTTACATGGCCATTACTGGGTAACTATGGGATATTACCAGGTATCTCTGAATCGGCTGGTGTCTGGCCACGTGGAGTAGTTTGTCGTGAATTGATGCTGGAACCAGATCATAGACACTGCATTGGGACTGTACATGACTTGCTACTGGCGCATGGAGTCCCTGGGATATCTGGCGTAGATACGAGGGAAATCACTCGTCGAGTTCGCGAATATGGCGTTATCCTCAGTATATTCGGGCCTCTTGAAAGAGAAGCTGAGATGCTCGCGACACTTGCGACTATGGAATCCCCTGATATCGAGGATCTTGCTGATGAAGTAAGCAGAAATGATGCAGTGCTACTAAATGAAGGAGCAACGGATTCAGAAGGCAATCCTCTGCCTCGTGTTGCGGCTTTGGATTGTGGAATAAAATACAACATACTACGTGAGTTATGTACACGCTTCGAAGTTCTCTGGTGTCCTCCAGACGTAGATTGGGATGAATTGCAAACCGTCTACAAGGTTGATGCATTATTTTGCAGCAATGGTCCAGG
>MDTC01041988.1_pt1 | contig 10572 bp, 16 predicted proteins | sample 811181 | NCBI WGS metagenome assembly MDTC01 (sample SAMN05326644, study PRJNA326480) | marine metagenome | isolation source: seawater | place: Pacific Ocean: North | collected 2011 | reverse complement strand
TACAATCACTTTATGCACAAACATTTGTTTGATCACATTGATATTCCAAAAGAAAACATATTCATACCTGGTGGTGAAGTAGAACCAATTTTTCTTAAAGATTATTGTGTTGGATACGAAAAGCATATTCAAGAACTCGGAGGAATTGATATTCAGATTTTAGGAATCGGAAGAAATGGCCACATTGGATTCAATGAACCGGGAAGTTCCATAGCAAGCATCACTCGTAAAATAGAACTGCATCATATTACCAAACGAGATGCAGCTTCTTCATTCGGTGGATTTGATTTTGTTCCTACTCATGCTATCACAATGGGAATGAAAACAATTTTATCTGCGAAACAAATTTATTTGATGGCATTTGGAGATAACAAAAAGCAAGCAATTAAGCAAGCAATTCACGGAGACACCACAGAACAAGTGCCCGCAAGTTTTCTTCAATATCATAAAAATGTATCGTACTGCTTAGACTTTAACATAGAAACTTTATGACTGAATACGACAAAGAAAACATTACCGAAATTTTGCACGGAACAGGTACTTGGTTTACTGCTGAGTTGTTTCGTTTAATTGCGAAATCGGATACATTGAATCGTGACAAGTTAGCAGTTGTATATCCACAAGAAGTAAATGTGGTACATCAGCATTTAACAAATGAAACAAAATACGAGAACAAAGTAATTTGGCACAAAAAACAGAAAGACAAAACAAAATGAAATTGTTTAAAAGCAATAAAAAATATCAATTAGTAACCAAGAACTCATGGGGAAATTCAGAAGTATCAGAATTGGTTCTTGAAGGAACTCAAGCAGAAATCAAAGCATATGCAAAACAAAGTTCTTTTGCGTGGGAACCAGATGATTCTAAGATAGGTGGTGGAAGTTTTACTCGTAGCATTGACGGATATCGTAAACAAACTTACGAAATCATTGAAAAAGCAAACTAAAACAAAAATGACTGAAATCAAAAAAACAACAGTAATCGCAATAATGCTTGCGTGTCTCGCATCTGCGGGTGTCGTAGGTATCGTATATTCAAACAAAACCAAATCAGAAGCAGTCAATGAAATGGAACAAAGTCCTCCTGTTCGTTCGTTTTATGTGAATGGACACGGAAATGAAAAAACTACCATTGATGTTGTTGAAATTGATGGAGTTGAATATCTTGTTGCTCACACACCACGTGGAGTAAGCATTTGCAAAAAATAAAATGATTGTAGCAAATTTAAAACCAGGTCAACTCATATCAATTAAAAACTTTCTGCAAGTAAACGAGTTTTATTTGATTACAGAAAAGCAAGATGATCCATACAAAGTTCGTGTGTATAAACAACGTACAGGATTTCTTTATTTAAGTAAAACCACCAAGTGTAAATTAATTACAAAAGAACTTTTGAATTTGAAATGATTATCTTTATTGAATTACTTCTTATGATGATACTTGCAGTAGCATCTTGGACTTTAATTTCAAAATACGAATAGTATGTTATCAGTTAGAATTGAACGACACGGAGCAAAATTCTCCGAAGATGTGTTAGACGATTGTCAACACGCAGACTTCTTTTTCAGTAATGGTTATATTGCATCTTGTTATCACAATGATGAATGTTTGATAACGGAATATTATCAAAATCCACTTGATCCAAAAGTTTTCGGAGAAGATGAAGCAACATTGTGGCAAATGGCTGCAGACAATAAAGTTACGCATCAAGAATGGAAAAACAAACAAAAAATTGATGAAGAAGTGATTATAGACATATTAGATTATTATGCAAAAGATGAACTTGTAACAATCAAAGAAGAACACAATGAATAAAAAAATATATTATACACTATTTCTGCTTTTCTTAGGTGGATGTAAAACAACGGAAACTATTAAAACCGCCGAGACCAACGATATGTCAGAAATCGGTGGAATATACTACCAAGCATACGACTATAAATGGAGACATGATCCTGGTATTAATCCTGCGTTTGATAATAAATCAGAAGCAGAAAAGTATGCAATTACGTACAACCATGAAAGTTCACATATGTACATTGTTAGAATGATCAATTATCGTTACGAAATACGCAATGCAGATCCTAATAACAATGAATTGATTTACACTTCCAATGACTTTAATGATGCAGTAGATTTTGTTGATGAATACAAAGCAGAATTCAATGATTTGGTTTTGTACGACTTAAAAACAGGAAGGCAATATGAGTGAAAAAAACTTGAAAAAATCTGCTTTGAGTCCCGATTTTTCTTGACTCAAAGTGTGTTGTGTGCTAGTATAAATACTTAATTGAGTGAAAATAACAATCCAAAAAATATGAGTGAAAAACGACAAAAATTCGACCAAACTTTGAATTATTATAACTTTGAGCTCGACATATTACGGATAATTTTGTAAGATGTATGGATTGTCACAAATAACAACAATAGTAAAAAAATATGAATAGAGAGACAGAGAAAGAAAACAAATCCATTGGAGAGCAAATATCAGAAAACATAGGTGAAATCAGAGCCGAAACAGATGTTGTCAAGTCTCAAAAGAGTCCTACTAACGATATAAACCTTAAACACCTTTTTGCAAGGAAGGCACAAAGTAATCATGCCAAAGCAGAAGAAAGAAGCAATGCGACTGAGACCTTAATAAAAGAATATATTGAATTATTAGGGAGTGAAAACAATAATCACTTTTGGAATAAACTTACCAAGGAAGAATTCTGCGATCTGATATGTGGATTGTTTTCACTTGGAGTAAGTCCAAGAGTGCCGATAGATGTGGTTGATAAGTTCGTCAACACATCCAAGTTGTTTGAAAGTGAAGAAAGTAGTATTAAAGAAAAAATTGAAGGAAAGGATTTTTGCATTGTTAACGCAGAAGCAAATCGTAACGGCAGTCTCCACGAATTTAATAGAGAGGATGAATTAAAAGTTCATTCAGGTAATACAAAGAGTGATGATTTACTTTGTGCTTGGTTAGGTTACGTTTTTTTGGATTATGTATGGGATGTAAAACTTAATCAATGGTTCGCAAACAGACAAAATAAAGGAAAACGAGGTTGGTTTCATGCTTTTCTTTTTTATATAAGTGATAGTGCCAATCGTTTAAGACTGTACAAGTGGGTTTTTGGTAAAGATGCCGATAAGTCATTTAATTTATGGGACCCTAAAAATGGAAAACTATATAAATCAGAAAATTATCTGACAACAATGGAATCTTTGAGGTCTGCCAAAGAAGATGGTAGGACCGACGTGGATGTTTCAGGTGCGATTGAGTTGATGAATGAAATTGAAATAGAGTACAAAGATGCTAATGATCAAAAAGGCGATTATTCGGTAAGCAAAGCTGATTTCCAAAGATATCTTAAGGATGCAAAATTCAGAGCAGAATATCTTGATACAAGAAATGGAAGTGATGTAAAAAATCTCATAAAATTCATTGAAAATTTTATTTGCGGAGAAAAAGTTAGTGTTACATTATCATCATTTACAAGAACAGGACAAAAACCAGAAGATGAAGCAAGAACAATACATCAGTATAATTTTGGCACACCATACCAACCTTCATCAAGAGTCAAAGGCATATTGTTTCCAAAAAGATTTCCGTTGAAATTGCATCTACTAATCGGTCAAAATTTTTCAAAAGCAATGGATAAAATTAGAGAAAATTCTTCTCTTAAATTTTTAGATGCACACGGTAACGAAAACCACAAAGAGTTACATGAAGGATTGTTTTCGGTGGTTATGATGTTATCGTTTTATTTGTCCACGGACAGAAATGTACCCTCTTATATAAATGGGTTGGTTAATAAAAGCAATACAAATGACATGGTTAGACATACCATAGATTTCATAAACGCAAAAGGACATTTTGAAGGGATGGGTTCAGAGATTGATTCTCATTGTAAAAACATAGAAAAAATATATCCTTTACTCATGCTTGGTTTACCTGAAATTATTGATAAACTTGAAAACTTGAGAGAAAAACTTGAGAAGAAGTTAAAAACAGATTACCCTAAAGAAGAATTTAAGCACTCAACCTCTTCCTACTTACTTGCCAACTGGTTGTATAAGGAAGATGTAGGTTTAACATTGTTCCTAGCATTTTGTATACAAGATATTAGTTCTAAGAAGATTGAAAGCAAAAGTGCTATTGAGAAGGCAATTGATTCATTTACGCAAAGATTTACAGAGTCCATGCGTGAGAAATGGCTGAATTCTCTTGATTCGACCGATGAAAATAATTACAACGATGATGGTAAATCTCACATCCAAAAATATATTGAAGATACTGACTATACTAACGAAGATTTGAAAAAAAAGTTAAAAGAGATGTCTCTACCTAAAGCAATCGCAAAACACGGCAACGGAGAGAAAGGTGGACTTGATTTTAATCTGGGTAAACTTATCGGTTTAGTCTTATATTTGTATCGCACTCAATTAAGGGATATTGTAAAAAAAGCAAATGTAAGAGGTGGTGAGTTTAAGAAGAAGTTCCAAGATAATACATCTCAATTTAGGTGTGGAAGTCAAACCACCAAACTACCATTTGCATTTTTAGATCGCAACGACAGCTTGATTATAGGTTATTATGATGTAAATGCCGAATCGTGGTATAAATTAAAAAATGGAATAATGGAAAAACTGAGTGTAGAAGTTGGTCATGCGATGGCACAAGATTATTGTACTGCTAATAGTATGTATAATATTACATTTTGGGAACTTCACGATACCAATACCACAAAGAAGGAGCATTATCGTAATGTCGTGCTATATTTAAAGACTGTCAAAATACTACTACAAGATGAAATAAAAAGACTTGAACACGGTAAAACTATCGGAGAGCTCTTGGCAGACGATCTGTATCGTGACTACTCAGATGCTCTCGGTAATTTAGAAAAATACTCGTCATTGATCTTTGAAGATAACTTCGATGGTAAGTTTAAGTGGGATGATTTGGGTGACTCCATAGATGTAAACCCAAAGTGGATTATTGATCCAAAACTTAACTTAAACACAGATACCTTTGTTTTAGACTGCATCAATGGAAAGGACTTTTCATAATGGGATTAGATCAATGGGCATATTGTAGACCTCCTAGAAAACGCAATTCTGACGAAGATGAGCATCTTGAGGAGTGGAGGAAGCATAATCGTTTGCAAGGATATATGGAGCAACTATGGGAATCAAAAGGATGTCCTATTAACAAAACCAACGATGAAGAAGATGATGAATACGAACAAGATGATTCATTTGGTAATGGATTTAATGGAATTGAGTTGCAACTAACTTCAGACGACATTGAGTATCTTGAAGAGGCAATCAAAAACCAAGAGTTACCAGAGACATCAGGATTTTTCTTTGGAAGTGATTCTTACACATGGAATGAAGAAGGATGTGCAGAAGATGAAATCCAAGAGAACTACTATTATAAGCAATCAGATTTGCAGTTCATTGAAGATGCCAAGGATGCATTGAAGAAAAAGTATAGAGTGTATTACAACTGCTCTTGGTAGTATTTCAAACTCTCGTATATTTATTTATGTGAGAATCAGTCATACCAATAAGTTTATTTACATTTCAATTCCTAAAACAGGAAGCACATCTTTAAGAAATGCTATCAATGATTACTCAGAAATTAAAATAGATAGAACTTACCATCTTGCTAATTTATCAATAGAAAGAAGTGCAGTTACCGGATTTTATCCAAGCAATTATTGGAAGGTTTCTACTCACATGACTGCTCAAGAATTATTTTATATTTGGCCGGAAATATTTCCTAATAAAAAAGATGATTGGAATAAGTATTTCAAATTCACTCTCGTAAGAAATCCTTGGGCAAGAAGAGTATCTCAATGGCAATTCATTCGTTCAAAAGCAAAAAAAGAATCAATAGCAACTTTTAGTGGATATTGTTATGAAGTGTATAAATTGTGTGAAGGCAAGTTTCATAAATTTGTAGCAAGATCATCTAAATTAGATCAACAAGTAAATTGGATCAAAGACGATTCAGGTGAAAAGAAATTAGATTATGTATGTAAGTTAGAGGAAATTGATGAATCATTTCAATTTATTTGCAATAAACTTAAAATAGAAAATTATTCGTTTCCACATGAAAATCAATCTCAGCACCATCATTATACGAAATACTTCAATACAAAAATGGTAGATTATTTAGCTAACATATACTCGGATGATATAAACGAATTCAATTACGAATTTGGAGCTTAGTTTTTACAAATATCATTTTATATTTATATCCTATGGCAGAATTTAAAGTTACTCTTAAAACTCCTGACGGAGACCATGAATTTCAATGCGATGAAGATTTATCAATCGTTGATGCAGCCGAAGACAACGCATTGGATATACCTTATTCTTGTAGGAACGGAAGTTGCTCTGTGTGTGCAGGAAAACTAATTGAAGGTTCAGTTGACCAAGAAGATCAAATGTTTCTTGATGCAGAGCAACTTGATGAAGGTTATGTTCTTACTTGCGTTGCTAAACCAACAAGTGACTGCGTAATAGAAACTGATAAAGAATCAGAACTATAAAATCATATATTGAACATATGCTTGATTTGGATAATCTTCAAGTTTAATATATTCACCGGTTTGCGGTTCGTAAATCAACCATTTACCTGGTGTAAATACTAAATTAACCATGTGAAACCCACCGTTACCTGGTATGCCACCAAATTCATTTACTTGACGTACAACTACAACTGCTACAGCCATTTCTAATTTATCTCCACTTTTGTATGCGGAAATACCCATTAAGGATTTGTAAAGCATTGCAAAATTATCGCAATCTAAAGCTTGGTGCTTGGATTCAACTCCTGCTTGAATTCCTGCTTCAAATAAAAGTTTTTTAAACCAATTATTAAATTTAAGGAAATGATAATAATCAACTTGACGATAATGTGAATCAAGCATTATTACATTAAAATCGGTTGGTACTTCAGTTTGAACCCAATTTGCAGACTTTTGCATAGAAAAGTGTTGTCCAATGGTATGCTTATCAATATAATTTTTAGGTTGATGAGTAGTTTCAATATACTCTTCTTGCATTGTGGGTATATCAACCAGTTCACGCATATCAGTTTTAGTTTTACACGCAGTACCTGCTAAAAAAACAATAGTTAAACCGGCACATACAAATGCCAGACAACTCCAACATATTTTCTTAAATTTAATTTTACTCATCACACTCTCCTTATTTTTATAATAAATATTGATTTTTATAATAATTGTTTTGCAACTTAGATAATATTTATGTATATGGCACTATCAGAACGAGAAAAAATAGATAAATGGATCATTGAAGAACGAATAATGACTAGAGGTGATCTTACAATTTGGTTAAAATACGAGGAAGACGAGGTCGTGGACTTCAGGTGGAAGACAGCAGAAGATGAAGAATTTAAACATTCATTGGATTGCGTTACATTCTTTAAAAATAATACAGAAAAGTTATACGGATGCGACGTTGCAAAAATAGAAACAGCAATTGACTTTTTTAATCAATTTAATTCATAATTGAATGGAATCAAAAATATGTCCAATTTGCAAACGACCGTTTGCAAACAGAAAAAAGTGGAAAATTAGGGATATTTGGGATCAAATCAAATACTGCTCTAAAAAATGCAGAAGAACTGCAAGGCATACAAAAAAATAGTGTTGCAAATATAATCGGTATTTAATATTATATCAGAATGTTTGATGATATTGTAATATGTGAGATGTACCATTCTGATCCTTTGGGTAATGAATACTGCAATCCAGAGTCAATATCAATCGGTATGACAAATGACAATTCAATAATGGTAACCTTGATATTTGGTGATCATGGTCTTAGAAAAGTAGCAAATGCCAATCGTGATGTACCTCTTGAAATTAATGTGGAAAATCTTGATAATACAAAAATAGAAATCAAAGACAAATATGATGTTCAAGAAGCAGTTAAAGTAAGTATAACAGATACAATAGAAATATATGATATGCTTATCGGATCAAATGGATTAAATTTCCCTCACTTTACTAATATACCGGCAATCAATAATACAACTGATTTCGGAAATGCAATATTTTTAAATTTTCCTCATGCGGTGGAGGGTTTTACATATAAAGGTCAACAAAAGATATTTGATTAAAATATTTATCTATGTGATTTTTCCATCAATAAATGCATTGTTTATTCATATTCCTAAGTGTGCAGGTATGTCAGTAATTAATATGTTAAGTGATGCAAAAATATATCCATATAAATTACAATGGCATAAAAAACTTGATTTTTATTCAGAAGAAATAAATTCCATGTATAAATTCACTTTCATACGAAATCCTTGGGATCGTATAGCATCACATTTTTACTTTCATGGACCAGGTGCTCCAGATTGGCCTGAAAAAGATTTCAATCAACTCGTTACAACTAAACGACAATACAGATACCCATCGGGATTCAATAAAATATCATTTAAGGAATTTGTGCTAAAATTTGTGTGCAATGAAAATGTAATACCATCAAGAACAAATTTGTTTATTTCTGAACCAATTACTCATAGACTTAAAAATAAAAAAGGTGATATTGATTTTGATTTTATTGGTAATGTAGAAAATTTTGAAGATGATTTCAAAAAACTTTGCAAACAACTTGAAATAAAAACAAATTTACTTCGTGTAAATAATAATCAAAATACAAATTACAGAAATTTGTACGATTCATATTTATATGATGTGGTAAAAGAATATTTTAAAGAAGAAATTAATGAATTTGATTTAACATAAATGAAAGTAGCAGTAATATATCGTGGAATGTATCTTAGAGATCGCCCAAACAGTAAATCAACAAATTTTTTCAAAGTTGTAGAAAACAATAAACAATTGTTTTTAAATTTATTACCTCCACATGACTTATATTTGGACACAAAATCTTTTGATAAAAAAAATGACGAACAATTACAAAAAAGCTTAAACATAAAAAAAATAAGATTTGTTTCGGGCAATGAATGTTCTATTGATTCCATCATTAAATCTTTTGAAATAGCAGATTTTTCATCGTATGATTTCGTTTATAGTATTAGATTTGGTGTCAAATTCAATAAACCGTTTTCTATGTTCAAAATTGATGAAACGAAATTTAATTGTTTATGGAGAGAACCAAAAAGATTCAACAACAGAGACAATACAAGAGTTTCTGATCACATTTTTGCATTTAACCCAAAATATATTTCCAAGATCAAAGAAGCAGATTATCAAGACAAAAATATTTGCTACAATTCAGGAGAATTAATTGGTGCTATTGATAAAGCTCATCACATTTGTAATTATTTAAAATTTGACATAGAACAAGATGTCAACTTTATGGTAGAAGGAGAGCATTGGAGTGGTGGTTATGAATACGATGTTGTTGGAAAAAGTTACATAGAACTACAACGAGGCTTTTAAATTAAGTCAAAATTTTGTTGATTTGTAATTACACTTTTGGTATAATACCTTAATGTTACCAAAATACTCAATTATAGCAGCGATGGACTATAACAAAGTCATCGGAAATCAAAACAAAATTCCTTGGAAAGCAAAAGGAGAACAAGCACTATTTAAGCGCATAACATTAAACTCGGTTGTGATAATGGGAAGAAATACCTATGAGTCATTACCAACCGGAGCATTATCAGAAAGGTACAATGCAGTATTAACTAAAAATGTAGACTATGAAGCAACTAATTGTTTTACATATCCAAGTTTTGAAAAAGCACTCGTAAGTATGTCCGAGAAATTTCCTGAAACACCAATTTTTGTGATAGGTGGAGCAAAAGTATATGAACAAACGATTGAAAATGCTGAAGAACTTCACATTACACGAATTGAAGCATCATACAAAGGAGATACTTATTTTCCAAATTATGACAACAACAAATATTCTTTAAAAAATATTGAGTGGTATCACACGAATGTACGTTATATATATTATCATTATATTCGCAAATGAAATATTTAATTTTATTGTTATTGTCCGCAACTATATTTGCGGAAGAACCCATTAGAACCTTTACGGCACAAGGATCATCTATTCAAGCACGGGCAGTAGAATACAATGGCAAAATGATCGTTCTTGAAAATGCTCAAGGTCAAAGATTTCAAGTTACTTATGATATTCTCAGCAAAACTGATCAAGATTATATGCGGAAAATTGTAATGGAAAAAAGAATTCCTGAAAAAGGAGTAATTGTTAAACCAAAACCTATTATTCAAGAACCAACATCAGAAGAACCAAAAGAACTCGTATTGCAACCCATCAAGAAAATTGTTTATCGGAATGGATCGTTTTTTAATCATCCTATAATTTTACTCGGAGAAGACCCAAATGCCACAAAACAAATTGTTGCTGAATTGCAAGACGGAGAACTTATTGACTTTAATAAACATTTGCTTCCTATTTTAAATGCAAAGTGTAATGATTGCCATGCAGCTCCTTATATGAAAGGTGATCGTAAAATTGCTCCGAAAGCAGGATTACAATTAAGCACATACGAAATGGTGATGAAAGGAAATTTGAATGGAGAAGTAGTAACTGCTG
>MDTC01205281.1_pt1 | contig 10573 bp, 7 predicted proteins | sample 811181 | NCBI WGS metagenome assembly MDTC01 (sample SAMN05326644, study PRJNA326480) | marine metagenome | isolation source: seawater | place: Pacific Ocean: North | collected 2011 | reverse complement strand
TTACAATGTGGTCTATCAGCATTTTTATGGTAGTAATACAAGGGGATTTAGGAGCTGGATGGTTAATTTATTGGTGTTTTCTAGGGATGTTTTACCTACGCACTCGCAGAAAACGATATGCATTATCTGGAGTAACACTCTTCTTACTAGGGGTAATATTAGCTTACATTTATTCTGACTTGGTAAAATTTAGACTACATGGATGGATAGACCCATGGTTTACGAATAAAACAAATTTTTATCAAATAGATCAAGCATTGATTGCCATGAGTAACGGTGGAATTGTTGGAACCGGACTGGGATCTGGAACACCGCAAAACATTCCTCTAAATCATTCGGACTTCATATTTGCTAGTATTGTTTCTGAATGGGGTTATGTAGGCGGTGTCGCAATAATAATACTGATATTTACGCTTATATACAGAATTTTTCGATCTGCTTATCTGCTCCCAACACACTCATTCCCTTCATTACTGAATACAGGTATAGGGTCACTTTTCCTTATTCAAACAATAATTAACATCGGTGGTGTGTTACGCATATTGCCACTTACAGGCGTGCCGCTTGTATTTCTTAGCTATGGAGGTTCAGCAATGTTATTAGCATATATATGCATGGGTTGTATATTCTTACCTAGAAAGGGATAGATTAGTTGCTTTTATACTTGTTGTCTTACAAAATATATTCAATAATAATCTACAAGCATCCTATTCGATGCCAACAACTAAGTTAATTACTCGTCTCTTGCCAACCTGAAGAATAATACTATCGGACTTCCCTAGTTTAGTCTTTATATCCAGTATTTTTACACTGTCTAATTTCACAGCACCCTGTTCTATCAATCTACGCGCCGCACTACGACTGTCAGAAAACCTACAATCGACTAAAACATCAATTAAACTACTATCAATACTAACATTGTAGTCTTCTATATCTTCCGGCAATGCACCCGCTTGAAAAACAGTCCTAAAGTGCTCTTTTGCATATTTCGCTCGCTCTGCACCCCAAAATATCTCTGTAATTTCCGAAGCAAGCTCTATTTTTGCATCTTTAGGATGCTTCTGGCCTGACTCTATCATCGAGACATGTTGGTTAATCTGCTCCGGACTATATCTCGTTGCCAACCGCCAGTAGGCATCCATAGCGTGATCTGGAATACTCATCACCTTTCCAAACATGTCCTCCGGACTGGAGTTGATCGGAATGTGGTTACCCATCGTTTTAGACATTCTCTGCTCACCATCAGTGCCAGGCAGTATCCCCAACACAATACCTACTTGCGGTTGTAATCCTACTGACTGCTGCAATTTTCTTCCTGCTACCACGATGTTGAATAATTGGTCTGTACCTCCTACTTGCACATCTGCATCCATAGCGACCGCATCATATCCTTGCATAAGTGCATAAAACGTCTCATGTAGATATATTGGTTCATTATTGGTAATCCTTAAAGCAAAATTATTACGAGCCAAAAATTGCTGTACAGTAAAATTCTGTGCTAGCTGAATAAGATCAATAAAACCAAGTTTAGAGAGCCATTCGCTGTTGTAACGCACTACAGTTTTTTTACTATCAAGTATGTTGAATGCTTGTTCAGCAAATGTTCGTGCATTACATTGGACTTCTTCTTTTTCAAGGATAGGTCTGGTTTTATTCTTATCGGACGGGTCACCAATAAGTGCTGTATAGTCACCAATGAGAAACGTTACTTCATGACCAAAATCCTGAAATTGGCGTAATTTGCGGATAGTAATTGTATGACCAAGGTGAAGGTCCGTTGCTGTCGGATCATACCCACAATAAACCCTTAACGGCCTTTCTTCCAAAAGCAGCTGCCGTAATTCCGATCGCATAGACTGTTCAAGACTATGGTCACCATACTCAGTACCCTGCATCAGAAGCTCCAATTGTTCATTAATTGACATTCAAATCACCCCGAATTGCATAATTTCTGCATTATAGCAATCTCTCTTTACGTTGTCACTCTCAAATAGTTGTCGTATAATCCCTCCGATTTTCCATGAGGTTTATATAATGCGTACTGGTGACGAGATTAGGCAAGACTTTATCACATATTTCAAGGAACAACAGCATGCTGTTGTTCCTTCGGCGTCTCTAGTGCCTGCTAAGGACCCATCACTTTTATTCACAAATTCAGGCATGGTGCAATTCAAAGATGTATTTCTAGGTACCGATAAACGCAATTATACAAGAGCAGTTGATTCACAAAAGTGTATGCGTGTGGCCGGCAAACATAATGACTTAGATGACGTAGGTCGCGACGGTACGCATCACACATTCTTTGAAATGCTGGGCAATTGGTCATTTGGAGACTATTATAAACAGGAAGCAATACAAATGGCATGGACGCTCCTAACCGAAGTATGGCAAATTCCTCCTAACAATCTATATGTAACTGTTTTCAAAGACGAACAGGGTACTATTGATACCGACGAAGAAGCTGCATCATCATGGATAGGCCAACCTGGATTTAATCAGTCACACCTTTTTTATAGAGGTAGACACGACAACTTTTGGGAGATGGCCGAAACAGGACCTTGTGGACCATGCTCAGAAATTCATGTCGATTTGGATCCTAGTACAACTGTTGTATCTAATGATATGTTAGACACAGACCGTTTTGTGGAACTCTGGAATCTTGTGTTTATTCAATACAATCGTGTGTCAGTAGACAAACTAGATTTCCTACCTACTGCACATGTCGACACAGGCATGGGTTTAGAACGAATTGCAGCGGTACTGCAGGACGTTCCTTCTACTTACCATACAGATTTGCTATGGCCTACTATTGTGGCTACTCAGACATTAGCCAAACATAGCGATAACGAAAGAGATGAATGTTTGACCCCTTACCGTGTTATTGCTGACCATATAAGGGCTGCCACATTTCTAGTTGGTGACGGAGTCGTTCCAGGCAACACAAACAGAAACTATGTATGTAGAATGATCATTAGACGTGCCTCCAGATTTGCAGCAGAAATTGGTCTGCGTACACCCTGCTTATCAACTATATCTGAAACAGTGATAGAGACTTATAAAAATGCCTATCCGGAGCTAGAGGAACACAGTGGAACAATCAAGGACACCATCCATCAAGAAGAGACTATCTTCCATAAGACAATCAATTCAGGCCTATCTTATCTGGATTCCATTATAGAAACAGCTACTGCTGAAAACAGGAAGATAGTGACAGGCACAGAAGCCTTTGAACTCTATGCAACATATGGTCTCCCTGTAGAAATTACAAAAGACTACTGTGAAAAACAAGGGCTTGATGTAAACCAAGTAGATTTTCGCCAAGCAATGAAAGCCCACCGCGAAGCCTCAAAACCCACCTCTGGCACTGACAATCTAATAAGTCCAACTTCAGAGATGTTCCTAGACCTTCTAAATAGCTTACAGAATGATAACCATCTAACATCACAAGGTGTAGAGCATTCACCTTATGGGCCACCCACTCTAACTACAAAATTACTAGCGTTGGTATCAGAGGATGGTCAAATTCTTACACAAGTGCAGCCAGGACAATCGATAGGAGTCATACTATCTAGCACCCCTTTTTATATGGAATCCGGTGGCCAAGCAAGTGACAGAGGAATCGTACAATCTATTGATAATAATTGGGAAATCTATATCGACAATGTATACCGCCCTACTGCTGGACTCATAGTACATTTAGGAACTGTACACAAAGGCTCTCCAAACTCAGGAGTCAACTGTACAGTCTCAGTGGACTTATTAGAACGCTCAGCTATTACGAGAAATCATACAGGAACACACATACTGCACCGCGAACTACGCAACATCTTGGGTGAACATGCCCGACAGGCTGGCTCATCAGTTACTCCAGATCGTATAAGATTTGATTTCACTCATAACAAACCGCTTACAAACGAGCAATTAGATCAACTGACAGAACAAATAAACACGATCATAATGGAAAACCACAAGATACATTTAGGGCACGAGAGTTATGATGAAGCAATTTCACGTGGTGCTACCGCCCTATTCGGCGAAAAATATGGTGATGTGGTCCGCACCGTTCAAATAGGTGATGATCACAATACGTATTCCATTGAGCTCTGTGGAGGTACACATGTACAGCAGACCGGTGACTTAGGTCTATTTCTAGTCACCAGTGAAAGTTCGATATCCTCTAACACACGTCGAATTGAAGCAATTACAGGTAAAACAGCATTCACATATGCAAACAACTCATTAAATATTCTTGACAACATATCCAACACACTCCAGTCCGAAATTGATGACATACCTAATAAAATTAAACAAATCCAAGCCGATTATACTCAAGCTCTATCCAAATCTGAGGCTCTTGAACTTAAACTTATACAGCATCAATTACACAAAAAACTTGCCTCTACAAAACATATAAATGACATACCAGTTCTGATAACTGATGTAACAACCACCAACGTAAAACTTCTCCGAGATATGACCGATTGGTATATTGAACATAATCCCAATGGGATTATTATACTTGCTGCAACTGCAAACTCCAGGGTTAATCTCATAGTAAGAGTAAGCAAGACTCTAGTAGACCGAGGACTTAACGCGGGAAACATAGTGTCAACTATTTCCCACATAGTCGATGGTAAAGGTGGTGGCAATCCAACACTAGGTCAAGGTGGTGGCAACAACCTTCATAAACTGAATGAAGCATTATTAGAAGCATCAGAGATAATCAAACGAACATTGTCGGAGAACATTTAAACTTTTGCGAGAGCAACTCGTCAACCTAGAAAATAACGACGATTACCATTCAGCCCGAGACAAAATGGGTCAAGTCCAGGTAGATAGGATCTTATTGGTCTGGCCAAAACCCACTCGAGGCCAAAATATTCCTCTATCCAGAAGACTTGACGTATTACTGATGCATCGTCATGCTACTAGATTAGGAGCACATCTAGGAATAGTAACTGACCACGAGCAAATTATCGAGCATGCTGGCGCTCTTGGTATCCCAGTTTTTGACTCAGTCACTACTGCTCATGTTTCTCTATGGCGTTCTAGAACTTCCCTGCGTCCAGACATCACCAAACCTCCAGGACACTCCAAGTCCCTGAAACTAGCAAAACATCATCTAGATCACAAAACAAAGACCAGAAATAGTAACCCAAAGTTGGATTTGATACGGGGAGGAATACTTACTGCCATAGGAATGTTATCGGTAGGCACGCTTGTGCTATTAGCTATACCTACAGCTACAGTGACACTAACGCCTAAATACAGCAATTTTGAGACGCAAGTAAATGTTATCGCTGACCCCAATTTTACCGCTCCGGATTATGAGCAAGATATCATCGTCGCAACTTCCGAAAATACAATTGTAAGTGGAGCAGTTGAAATAGAGGCAACAGGCACTAGTGATCTATCAATACAATATGCATCAGGTACAGCAATATTTACTAATCTTACATTTCAAGCAGTAACAATACCAGCAGGCACCGCAGTAAGTACTAGTAGCAGACTAGAACCAATATCTTACGTCACGCAACATGACGCTGCCCTTGATGGGAGACGAGGATTAATTACTGTAGTAGAAGTTAGAGCAGCACTTCCTGGCCCAGTATCGAATGTGGGCCCATCGCTAATCAATCGAGTAGATGGACCACTATCCAAACAAGTTGCAGTTACAAATAGACAAGCTATCACAGGAGGCCAAACAGTAATAGTACCAGCAGTAACCCGTCTTGACCGCTCTAAAGCATATGACACTCTTGTTAACAACCTTCGCGGATATGGGTATGCCGATATAGTAGCGAACCTACCATCATATCAATTATCTAGTATAGAAACTGCAGAAATAAAAGATGTTATCGACCTAAATTACAGCCATTCGATCGGAGAGCACACTGACAAATTGACAGTCACAATGCAAGCAATAATAAGCGTCACAGTCATTGACGAGCAAGATGCATACAAGGTAGGATACAAAACACTGCAAAATCAACTCGGTTCCAACATGGAACTTTACGAAGATACAGTCCAATATTCACGATCTAATGCTTCAACAAATCAGCTGGGCGACGTATTTGTCCAAGTTACCACAACAGGTATAGCTGCTCCAGAAATAGAACTATCGAATGTAAAGAATACTATTCGCTGGAAGCCCATCGCTCAAGCCAAACGAGATCTATTACAGACTTTTGCACTAAGCAAAATCCCAGAAATAGTCATTCGTCCCTCGTGGATGAATCGTATGCCCTGGCTAACTTGGCGTACCAGCATCACAGTAAATTCACCCGACTACATGACAAAGTAATGAGATTTATAGCAATTGATCACGGTGCTAAGCATATAGGCATAGCAATTAGCGACCTTATGGGAATTGTAGCTCGACCACTGTCCACAATATTACATAAATCCATTAAGGAAGACGTAGAGGTCATCAGCAATATTACTAAAAACAAGGGTGTCGGAAAGATAATACTCGGCTTACCATCTGATTCAAAAGGATCCAATCTACAAGCACGAAAACGTAAGCGCCGTTTTATCAATACTCTCAAATCCGCGACTGATCTACCCTTATTGTTTTGGGACGAATCAGACTCTACTTTGAGAGCTCAGCAAATAACAAAAGCTAACAATACAAAGATGAACACCGTACACTCTATAGCAGCCGCAGTAATACTACAAGACTATCTCGATACCCATGCCCAAGAACAGAAACCGACGTAAATCAAAACGATCATTTGCGTCCAAATTATCTATTCTTATCAGAAACTGCACAATATTTGTTGTAGTCATCTCATTAGTTTATGTGTGGCAGAAAGTCATACAGCCCGCTTCTATACTAGGTCCACCTGCTGAAAATTTGCCGATATGGAAGACGAACTTGCTTCGAGCTCAACTAATACCGAGGATTGCTACTTTGGATACAAACAAACGAAATAGTAGTGAAATTACTGAATTTGTAATAATGAATGGTGAAAATGCTAATTCAATATCAGAACGTCTTGCTGCTGAAGGTATAGTGCCAGATGCTAACTTGCTTACACAATATATGATATACAAAGGCATTGACTCGCGTATTCAGTCTGGCTATTTCCAATTTACAGGAGATATGAACACTATACAGATAGCTCATTCACTTACTTCCTCGATTCCTAACGAAATAATGTTCTACGTATGGCCAGGCTGGCGACGAGAACAGCTCGCTGAGTCCCTTGCCCGTCATCCGCATCTCTCGGTTGATAGCGACACCTTTTTGGCATTCATCAACCGAGACTTACAATTGCCTGGTCAATATGCTTTTATCAACCAAATTCCACCTGAAAGCTCTCTGGAAGGTTACCTATACCCTGGAAGGTATATATTTTCACCCAAGGCAAGCGAAACCGAGATACTAAATCAAATTCTCACCACCTTCGACAATAATACGTCCTATCTCCAAGATCAAGCCAATTTACATGATCTTACGCTTCACGAATTTGTAACTTTGGCGTCCATCGTCCAGCGCGAAATCATGCTTGATGAGGAAGCACCCAAAATTACCAGTGTTTTTCTAAATAGATTGTCATTAGGAATGCCGCTAGCTGCTGATGCAACAACTCAATATGCTTTAGCTACTTCAAACAACTGGTGGCCTCAATTATCTTTAGATCCTAGATTAGTCGAAAGCCCGTACAACACATATGTAATTGTAGGTTTACCACCAGGACCTATTTGTAACCCTAGTGCCAACACACTTGCAAGTGTAGCAAACCCAGAATATTCAGACTTATTATTTTTCAGAGCTGCCTGCGACAATAGTGGTAGACATACCTTCTCATATACTTATGAACAACACCTGGCAGCAAACTGCAACTGACTTTAGGCAGCATGCACCTGTAACAATGAAGAAAATAACGTCTCTATTACTGATAACACTAGCATTAACTACTCCTGTTCTTAATAGCTGCAATGTATATAGGCCTGTGGTAAAGATAGCTATAGTCGCGCCATTTAGTGGCATGTACAGAGAAATAGGATACCAGGTATTAAATGGTGCCCGTATCGCAGTCAATGAATATAACGATAGCAATATCGCTTTGACAGAGATTGAGCTAATAGCATTTGATGATGCGGGCAATCCCACTCAAGCACAAGAGCAAGCCAACAAAATACTGACTGATAAGAAAGTACTAGTTGTCATTGGACACTGGTTAGATAAAACTACGACAGCTGCAGCTCCAATATACATGAATGCGAACTTACCTCTGCTATCCACCAGCGCTAAGCCGTCTAACCCAAATAATGCGGGCACAACTTTCTTTCGATTACATCCAACCACCAAACAGATAACTGATGAAATTGAAAGACTTAGCAACTTACATGCAATATACTCACGCTGCAATTGTAATCCATATGAAAGTGCAGAGTTTCTAGAGAGTTTGCAGGAGAAACATCAAAACGATGTAGCTATTGGTGGGCCACTCTGGTCATTACAAACATTTAATAACATAGTAGGTGATAAATCTGAGGGATCATTATTTATAGTACCTGCACCTGAACCAATGCTAGAAAATATTGCCTCGCACTTTGTCGTTCAATACAAAACTTCCTACCCTGAAGGACCAGATCCGGCCTGGTTTGCCATACATGCATATGAATCAATTCATCTAATCGTCAATACAATACAAGCAACTGAAGCATTAACCTCCAAGTCATTTCCACAGACTTTGTCTGAAATCGACTATCATGGAACAATAGGTAGGGTACAATTTGATTCGGACGGAAAATGGATTGAACCACAACTCAAAGTATACAAATGGAAAAATGCAACCAAATCATTGCCCTGACAAATGCAACCTGATACATATGTTTCGAGAACAATACATCACAACACTAACCATGACCCAAACAAATGCATAATAGATTGACAGCAAATATATGTATTGAAGCGTCTCCAGCGACACAAAATCAGGCAGGCCTAGGACGTTACACACTAAATTTAATTAAGAATTTGTCGCTCTGCGATAGTGAATTCAATTATTCATTGTCGTATAACGACAGAACCAACGCAATTATTCCAACAGAATTAACACAAATTAAGCATTACTCCTCAGGATTGACCAACAATTGGTGGAGATTACTGAATGCGCTAACTTACACAAACAAAAATTTGCTCAGCTCTTATTACAAAGGAGTAGATATATTTCACAGTACTGGACACTTACTACCAAAACTAGACAATGTGCGTACAGTCTTTACACTACATGACTTAATACCACTCCTGTATCCTTCTTATCACAAACCCCTTAACAGAATATTTCTTAGCGTAATGATGCCATTATTTCTGCAAACCGCGGACGCTATTATTTCCGTTTCAAACAATACTAAAGACGATGCTATAAAATATACAAATACAGATCCATCAAAGATTGTGGTGATACCCGAGGCAGTCAGCCCATCCTTTCACAATATTACCGACGAACAGCACTTAACATATGTGCGAAATAAGTACAAACTACCTGAAAGATTCGTATTGTGTGTCAGCACCATAGAACCTCGTAAAAATCATACAACTTTATTAAGTGCCTTCGAAAGGCTTCACAAAGATCATCCTAATCTAGTACTAGCCTTAGCCGGACGACTAGGCTGGTTATATGAGCCAATCCTTACACGAATAGAAAATTCCAGTGCTCGCCATAACGTGCGTTTGCTAGGACAGGTACCTGATAAAGATTTACCTGCATTGCTTTCAGCAGCGACAATTTTTGCATTCCCATCAGTATATGAAGGTTTCGGCTTACCACCACTAGAAGCTATGGCATGTTCAACACCGGTCGTATGTTCAAACACCTCAAGCATACCAGAAGTAGTTGGTGAAGCTGCATTAATGTGTGACCCTTTTGTAGTAGAATCTTGGCATACACAACTAAATAAATTGCTTCTAGATAAATCACTACAAGAAAAACATAGCCAAATTGGTCTCACACACTCTAAGAAATTCAGTTGGAGTTCTGTAGCAATGGCAACCTCACAACTCTACAAAACACTTCTTAGATAAAACATAATCAAAATATACTTCGCTTACAAATAATCTAACTAGAATATGTATAACAAATAGATGGATCATCTAATATAGGAACCGCACAATGACTATTCGTATCATACGCCAGATAATTGCACCTAAAATTGTAATTGAAGGTGCTGGTGTTAGACTTAGAAGGTCAATATCCCCACATCGAACGAATATATTTGATCCTTTCCTTCTATTTGACCATTTCATTTTCGACTATCCAATTGAAGGCCCAATTTCAGGGTTTCCGATGCATCCACATCGTGGCATTGAAACCGTCACATATATGCTTGCTGGGTCCACTCATCATCGCGATAGTCTCGGAAACTCTGGAACAATTGGGCCGGGAGACATACAATGGATGACTAGTGGTAGAGGCATATTGCATGAAGAAATGCCACGACAGGACAAAGACGGTCGTGTAAATGGGTTTCAATTGTGGGTCAACCTACCTAAATCCCGAAAGATGGTACAACCTCAGTATCAAGAAGTTAATTCGCAATCGATACCTCAAATTAATCACATTGG
>MDTC01197783.1_pt1 | contig 10573 bp, 7 predicted proteins | sample 811181 | NCBI WGS metagenome assembly MDTC01 (sample SAMN05326644, study PRJNA326480) | marine metagenome | isolation source: seawater | place: Pacific Ocean: North | collected 2011 | reverse complement strand
TATGCCTGCTCAGCATTTCATTTAATTCAATTTTTCACTTACACAAAACATAACCCTTTTATTAAACAAGATTGATGAAAAAGCAGCACAGCAAAGAACAAAGGTAATAAGAAGCTGTACTGCTGGGAAAGAACTATAATTTTGCAGAAGTAAGAACTTCATACTATATAGTAACTATAAGACGAAAGCACTATAGCACTCAAAAAGAATATTTGTAAAGATTTTTTTATAATCGGTAGCACTATAAGACTACGGAAACAATCAATGAAATCTCAAGACAAAAAAGCAAACAGTAGAGCGAGTATGACTATCAAGAAAAATTATAAAGTAAGCCTTGAACAAACTGCTGCTGAAGTTTCATTAGCGACAGGTGAGCATATTCCTGCCACAGAAGTTCTTTACACACTGATTGAGCTACATATCAAGAGTGCCAAAGACCACTTAATTAAAAAATATTCTTAAAATTATTTTATTGAAGCGAAGCATAGCTCTCAAGAGATATGTTTCTTATTGTGCTTAATAAAAAAGCATTCAACTACTTAAGCTATTAAAAAATAAAAGTTTCTATTGTAGATGCAACCACTTCTTGTTAGTTTACCTATCAAATAACCAACCTAAACCTTTTTAGAGAATTAACATGACCAAAGAAAATCTCAATAACCTCAAAAGACAATTATGGAACGTAGCGGATGCGTTGCGTGGCAAGATGAATGCAGATGAGTTTCGTGATTACTGCCTTGGCTTTATTTTTTACAAATATCTATCAGAACGGATCGAAAGCAAAGCAAATAAACTACTAAAAGAAAGTGGCGAGTCGATTGAGTTTGTTGGCCTTGATCAGAACAATGAAGAGCATGTTGAAATTCTTGTAGCGTTAAAAGAAGAGATGATAGAAGGTTTAGGTTATTTTCTTTATCCGCATGAGCTATTTAAATCGATTGCTAACAGAGGTCAAGATACAGAAACAAAGCAAGGCGAGTTTATCTTGGATGACTTAGACGATATTTTACTCAATATCGGACGTTCAACAATGGGGCACGCAAGTGAACATGAGTTCGAAAACTTGTTTGAAGACTTACAGCTCCATTCAACCAAGCTCGGTAAAACACCGATGGCACGTAATCAAATTATATGTAAAGTACTGAGATTACTGGGTAAAATTGATTTTTGTTTAGAATTCGATGATCAAGACGTTCTGGGTGATGCCTATGAATATTTAATCGGTGAATTTGCCAGTGGTGCAGGTAAAAAAGCAGGTGAATTTTATACACCGCAATGTGTGTCAAAAGTTTTAGCTCGCATTGTCACCGACGGTAAACACAAGCTAAAAAGTGTTTACGATCCAACTTGTGGTTCAGGCTCTTTGTTATTGCGCGTTGCAAGACAAGAAGGTACAGAAGTGGATACCTTCTTTGGGCAAGAAATGAATCGCACAACCTATAACCTTGCGCGTATGAATATGATTTTGCATGATGTGCATTACAGCAAGTTCAATATTGAAAACGACGATACTTTAGAACAGCCAAAACATCTTGAACACCGATTTGAAGCTATTGTGTCGAACCCACCTTTTTCTGCTGATTGGAGTGCCCGGAAAACCTTTGAAACCGATGATCGCTTCAGTCAATATGGTCGAATTGCTCCCAGAACCAAAGCTGATTACGCCTTTATTACCCACATGATTTATCATCTTGCGGAAAATGGTACGATGGCGATTGTTTTACCGCATGGTGCTTTGTTTCGTGGCGCTGCGGAAGGGCATATCCGTGAATATCTGATTAAAGAGCGTAATTACCTCGATACCGTGATTGGTTTGCCTGCAAATTTATTTTTTGGCACCAGTATTCCAAGTTGTATCTTGGTGTTTAAAAAATGCCGCACCGATCCAAGGCATATTTTATTTATTGATGCCAGCCGTGAATTTGTGCAAGGCAAAACTCAAAATGAGCTCAATGCTGATCACATTGATAACATTCTGACGACTTACCGTGACCGTTCAACGCAAGATAAATACAGTTACCTCGCACCTTTAGAAGAAATCGTTGAGAATGACTATAACCTCAATATTCCTCGCTACTTCGATACCTTTGAAGAAGAAGAGCCTGTGGATATTCAACAAGTCTTGCATGAAAGAAAGAACATTGAACAACAACTCGCAGCGACAAAAGTACAAATGCAAGCGTTCTTAACTGAATTAGGGATTGAGGTTTGATATGGAACAGAAGCAGGTGATACCAACAGGTTCTAAAGAAACGAAGATAGGTGTGATTCCTAGAGATTGGGAGGTTAAAAAAATTTCCGATATCGCCTATATAAACCCAAAGAAGTCTATTCTTTCAGAAGATACTAAAGTGAGCTTTGTAGCCATGAATGATGTTTCAAGTCACTTGAGATCTCATACTTTTATTATCAAATCAGCTTCAGATGTTATGCAAGGATTCACATCATTTATAAATGATGATGTCATTTTAGCCAAAATTACACCTTGTTTTGAAAATGGTAAAGTAGCCCATGTTTCTAATTTAGTAAACGGGGTTGGTTTTGGTAGTACCGAATTCCATGTACTTCGTGCAAAAATGCAAACTTCATCTATGTATCTTTACTACATAGTTAAATTAGATTCATTTCGTAAACGCTGTATAAGTAATATGCAAGGCTCATCTGGGCATCGTAGAGTCCCTAAAGATTTTATATCAGCGTATAAGATACAAATACCAGAATTACAAGAACAACAAAAAATAGCCAAAATTCTCTCAACTTGGGATCGTGCTATTGAGCAAACTCAAGCTCTTTTAGAACAAAGCAAACTGCAAAAAAAGTACCTCATGCAACAGCTTTTGACGGGCAAGAAGCGTTTGTTGGATGGTGATGAGGAGAAATTCTTTAATGATTGGAAAGAAAAGAAACTTTCTCAAGTTTTAGATGTTAATCCTAAAAAAAATATAAAACCTCAGAATGGATATGTTAGCTTTATTAGTATGGATAATTTATATAGTAGTAGTAGAAAATATAATTCAGTAATTAAAGACTATGATTCAGTATCAAGTGGTTTTACATCTTTTATAAATGATGATGTCATTTTGGCTAAAATCACTCCATGTTTTGAAAATGGAAAATGTATACATGTCAATAATCTAGAAAATGGTATTGGTTTTGGAAGTACAGAGTTTCATATTTTACGAGCTCATAACGAGAATGATTCTACTTATATCTATTATTTAGTAAACTCATACGTTTTTCGCACAAAGTGTATTAGTAATATGCAAGGTTCATCAGGCCATAAAAGGGTACCGAAAGATTTTATTTGCCTTTATAAAACATATATTCCTAATTTTGCAGAACAAAAAAAAATAGCTTCTGTCCTCACCACAGCCGATCAAGAGATTGAGCAATTAGAAAAGCAAATAGAAGCTTATGAGCAAGAAAAGAAGTATTTAATGCAACAGCTTTTAACAGGGAAAACCCGTGTTCCATTAAATTAGGATAAGTTTTAAATCATGGAAAGATTGAAAAAAGTTATTAATGATAATTTATCGAAATATGCCCATTTTGATTACTATTTGCCGCAAATAGATAAAATTTTAAAGTATCAAGAATCTGAGCCAGATGTATCTATTGAGACTTGTAACGCTTTAATACAAGGTTTATCCCTGAAGATGATACAGATTTTTGATATAGAGGCATTTAATAATTTAAATTTTAAGTTTGGTTCAAGTTTAAATGAAAAGATAGACGTGTATACTTCAACTAAAGAGTGTTTAAATACCTCCTTCACTCTGTTTTTAACAAACAAAAAAGAAAAAAAACTACCTAAGCAGTGTAGTGAGCTTATTGAGATAGTTGATTCAGCGAGATTAGAGAGAGTATCTGAAAATATCTCTGAAGAAATAGAGATAATTAGGAACGAAACCGGCGATATTTGTCATGGACGCTTAGCTCCAAAAAAAGTTACAAATGATGCAAGCTTTTCTTTTTTAGTCATGTCGATGACTGAAGGGGTTTTATACCTTTTATTTTCTCGCTTTTTGATTTTGATGCAAGAAAACGAAGATTCAGTCCTTAAATATAAGGATTGCACAGACTTCAACACTGATATAGACAAAAAAAATCCCCTTAAGGATAAACTTCTTTACAGTAAAATTCTTTATGACAATTATCGAGAAATTTACAGGATTAAGTATAAAGAATATCTAGAACGAATTGAGGAAAATGAGGGCGACGCAGCATGAGCGAAATAGAAAATAAACCTGAAAGCGAACACCAGCTTGAAATGAAGCTCATTAAGCAACTTCAAACTCTTGGCTATGAATTGGTGAGCGTTCGTAATTCAGCGGAGCTGAAAGCCAATTTGAAACAGCAACTCGAAAAGCAGAACCACGAGTGCTTAGATCGGCGTTCATTGACCCAAGGTGAGTTTCAGCGCGTTTTGCATCGCTTGAATAAAGGCAATGTTTTTGAGCGCTCGCAGATGTTGCATGAATCGATTATTGACATACAAGATGACGAAGGTAAAACTCTTTATTTAGAGATTCTTCAAGTAGAGAACTGGTGTCAAAATCAATTCCAAGTGACACACCAAGTCAGTCAGGAAGGTAAGCGGAAAAATCGCTATGATGTGACCTTATTGATCAATGGTTTGCCTTTGGTGCAAATTGAGTTAAAACGCCCAGGCATCGAGCTTAAAGAGGCTTTTCATCAAATTAATCGTTATCAGCGAGAATCTTTTTGGAGTGAAAGTGGTTTATTTCAATTTGTGCAAATTTTTGTGATTTCAAATGGTGCGAACACACGTTATTTTGCGAATAATCGCAATCAAGATTATAAGCAAACCTTTTCTTGGTCGAATGCAAAAAATAAACCCATTAATGACTTAGAGAGTTTTACTCAGACTTTTTTGGAAAAGTGCCATCTTTCGAAGATGATTTGCCAGTATATTGTGCAACACCAATCCGATAAAGTGTTGATGGTCTTACGCCCTTACCAGTATTATGCCGCTGAAGCTATTTATAAACGTGTGAAAGACGAGACTAAAAACGGTTACATTTGGCATACTACAGGCTCAGGTAAAACCTTAACCAGTTTTAAAACCGCACAAAGACTCATGAGTTTACCTGTTGCAAAAGTCACAAAAATCTTATTTGTAGTGGATCGGGCTGATTTAGATTATCAAACCGTAAAAGAGTTTAATTATTTTAGCCCTGATTGTGTAGATGAAACCGACTATACCCATAGTTTAGTCAGACAACTTTTAGGTGAAAACCGTCTTATTGTAACGACCATTCAAAAATTGAATCGAGCTGTGACCAATTCGAGTTTTATTGAAAAGCTGCACCACTTAAGAAACCAACCCATCGTTTTTATTTTTGATGAATGTCATCGCTCACAGTTTGGTGATGGACACAGAAACATTGAGAAGTTCTTTGAGAACAAGCAAATGTTTGGCTTTACGGGAACACCGATTTTAAAAAAAAATTATCAGTCTAATCATTTAGGTAAACGTACAACCCATGACTTATTTGGTGAACCTTTACATAAATATTTATTACCGCATGCGATTCATGATCAAAATGTATTGAAGTTCTCGATTGATTATTGGGGGAAAGTGAAACGCAAAGACGGTAGTATAATCGATGAGCAAGAAGCCGTCGCTAAAATTAACCGTAAAGAGTTCTTTGAAAGCGAAGAGCGCATCGAAAAAATTGTCGATTGGATTATTCAGCACCATGATCAAAAAACGCATCAGCGTGAGTTCTCTGCCATGCTTTGTGTTGGCTCGGTAGAAGCGTTACATAGGTATTATGCATGTTTCCGTAAGAAGAAGAACGAGCAAAAGCATGATCTACGTATTGCAACTATTTTTACCGCAGTACCGAATGAAGAAGATCAAGAAGCCAATGGTGAGATAGGTGATCCTCAATTTGACTTGCCCACAACACAAGACAGCCGAGATAAGCTGATATCTTATGTTGCAGATTATAATTCTTTGTTCAAGACAAAGCACACAGTTAAAGACAGCCCTTCTTTTTATACCTATTACCGTGATATTTCTAAAAGGTTAAAAGATCGCAGTAAAAAAGACTTTAATGATGAGCAAGATCGCTTAGATATTTTACTGGTGGTGAATATGTTTTTGACGGGCTTTGATGCTAAAAAACTCAACACCATGTATGTAGATAAAAATCTAAAATACCAAGGCTTGATTCAAGCTTATTCTCGTACGAATCGAACCTTGGGGCAAAAGAAATCGCAAGGTAATATTGTTTGTTTTAGAGGCATAAAAAAAGCAACAGACAAAGCCATTACCTTATTTTCGGATAATCATGATTTAGGTGGCTTAATCATCGAGCCTTATGAAGCCTATTTACAAAAGTTTAATGAGAGGGTCGAAAAGCTAAAAGAACTGGCAGCTACACCGCAGCAAGTCGATGCTTTGATAGGAGAGAAAGAACAGCGTGACTATATTCTTGCTTTTCGTGATGTATCCAGAACGCTAAACACCCTTCGTTCTTTTATTGAATTTACTTTTAAAGATGTGACCATAACAGAGCAGACCTTTAATGACTACAAATCTAAATATTTAGACTTGTATGAAAAGACCAAAAGCGATCAAGAAGGTGATGCAACGTCCATTATCAATGATGTAGATTTTGAATTAGAGCTCATTCATACGGATGTCGTGAACGTAAGTTATATCTTGAAATTACTAGGTACCTATAAACAGAAAGCACAATCTTCTAGTCCCGAAGAAAAGAAAGAAGCTGAAGACGCTATAGAAAGAGCTAAAAAACTTTTAACTCAAGAAAGCCAGCTCAGAAGTAAAAAAGTACTCATAGAAGAGTTCATCGATCAGCATATGAGCGCAATGACTGAAAATGAGGATATTGAAGAGCACTTTAGCACTTATTGGCAAAAGCAAAAGCAAAAGAAACTACAGCAAATCTGTGAAAACGAAAAACTTGATCAAGCTGTACTAAGTAATCTTATTGCTCAATATGAATATACTTCAAGACTTCCTCTGCGTGATGACCTGTTCAAAGCTCTCATCACAAAACCAAAGCTACTTGAAAGGAAAAAAGTCTATGAGCGCTTAACTAAAAAAATCAAAGAATTCGTTGAAACCTTTGATGATGGGATAGGGTGATCGTGATCACCCTTAGGCTTAAGTAAGCCAAAAGCGATTGACCTTACCCCTAACTTAACACCGATTCATTTATGAGATATTCCTTCTTATTATGCAACTTGATTTACAAAAGCTGCGGGTGTTAAATAATTCAATTAGAGTAAATGCAGAACACTCACTTCAAGTATCACGACTTAGAGTGTTTCAACCTAACTTCATAGAAGTATCATCGAGTAGATTGTTTACTATTTGCTCATCCCATCAGTTTTGACTGTGTAGCTTGTTTTACACATTAAAATTCGTATTTATCGAAGAAATCGACCTTTAATTGTGACATTCATTATGTTATTTTTTATTTAATGTTTCTTATGAAATGATAAGGTTAATGTATGAGTTCGTATATTGATTCATGTAATTCAGGAGTTGAAACTATACTCGGTTTCGAGTTTCAAAGAAACTGTGCTTTGCTAGTTTTATTAGAAGATTACGATGATTATAAAGATCGTAATTACTTCATTAGCATTGAACATTATGACGATTTCTTATTTTGTTTTACTTCGGAATCATCAGAAGAGATCAACGAAGTACGAGCATATCAAGCGAAAAAAAAAGACTCTGGAAATTGGACGCTGAACTCAGAAATGTATGACATCATAGGTAAAATGGTAACTACAGGCATAAAAATGAGAGACGATGATCTTTTAAAGGGTTCCGATTTTACACAGAGATTAACGTTCATATCAAATCAAGTTATGCACTTAAAGTATCAGCTTACCCCTAATGAAAGGAAGGAGAAGATAAAACCTCCAAGTGTTAAGTTGAATTTGGAATCTAGTACATATCGCTACATTGAATTACCTTTAAAGATACAAAACCAAATTAAGGAAAAACTTCCCGATCATGTAAAAACTGATTTGAAAGCTTTATGTTTTCAGTGGGTGGATTTGAATCGTTCACCCCAAAATCAAAAAAATCTCTTGAGCGGACATATTCATGATAAATTTCCAAATATAAGAGATCCATTCGCTGCTGTTGAATTGATTTTTTCACTATTCAAAAATGTAGAAACTACACACAATCAACGTAAAGTTGTCCGTTTAGCAGATCAATCAAAACGTATTGATGGATCTCAGATTAAAAATGCAATAGACGTAATTGAATCGACAAAAAAAACTTATGAACATTGGAGAGAATACTCTCAAGAATTGTCAAAAAAATATTCACTTCCATTCAAGTGGAAGCGAGAAGTCAAAATACATATAAATAATACTTTAGAGCGTCTGAAAGACTTAGAAAATTTTGAATACCAAAAGGTAAGAAGCTTTGTTCATGAAAATGATTTGTCTAATGATTATGAAGATATAAGTGAAATAATAGATCATTATTTAACTGAAATTAATGATAAGTACAATATTCATATGGAAGAAAGAGAAAAGCTACTATGTGTTTTTTGTGCATTTTCAGAGTTGCATATGTGCAACACATAAATGATAAAGGATTATATTTTAAATGAGTACAGTAATAAAATTTGACAGGTTATTTGTTTGTTCTGAAAATAACAAGGTCTGTTATGATCAGAAATTCTCTCCGCATATAAATATTATAAGTGGAAGAAACACTTCAGGTAAAAGTACAGTGCTACATAGTATTTTATACACATTTGGTGTAAATGATATTAAAGAGCAGTTAAAAGAGGTTCTGGATTATAATCCTATTTTCAGAGTTAACTTTACAACAATAAAACAAAACAAAGAAAGTAAATTTACTATAATTAGAGAAAAAGGTTCAATATATATTCACGAATATGATAAAAACACCGTTACTTTTCGTAATATAGACAATAATAATAGTACCGATAGATCTGATTTGAAAAATTATATAAGTAAATTATTGAGTTTTTCTATGACTGTTGAACATAGTGGTAAATTTCAAAGTGCTTCTATTGAATGCATGTTCTTACCCTTTTATGTCTCACAATCAGTTGGTTGGGTTTACTTAAGAGAATCTTTTTCTAATCTACATTTTTACAAAAATTTTAAAGAGGATTATCTGGACTATTATTTATCAATTCATAATAATAAAGAGTTGAATAAAAATGAAAATGTTCTAAAAGAATTAGATTTTAAAATACATAATTTAAATAATTTTTTAAATACACATGACTTTCACATTGCAAGCCAATTGGATGAAAGTTTTATAAGCCAATCTCAAAATTATATTGAAGAATATGAAGGAAATTTGTATCAGTTAGAGAAATACAAACGGGAATTCATAGACGCTTGCAATGATTTGTCTCTTGTGGAAAATCATTTAAAGCTTATTAGAAGGACAAAATTAAACACAGAAAATCAAAGTGACAATAGTACAAATCGCTGTCCTGCATGTACTCAAATATTATCATATTCTATGGAGGACATATATTTATACTATAGTAAGAAGCAGGATACCATTGAGCTTGAGAAAAAGGTAAAAGAGCAAATTAAAAAATTTAAGACGATTGTAAAATCAAAGAAAAATAAGATAAATGATATTAATATTAAAATAGAGTTAAATTACAATCATTTATTAAGTAAAGAAGGCTTTAAAGGTCTCACTTATAAACAGTGGTTGGAAAATAAATCTACTACATTGTTATCTAAAAAAATCCATAATGAATTAAATGAACTTAACAATACAAGAGACTTCTACAATCAAGAAAAAAAGAAAAGTAATAAACTTGATATCGATAAGTTACGTAGTCCTAAAATACAAAAATTTAAAAAAATTTTTAAAAATTTTCATAATGAACTTGAATTAAAAGATTTAAATGAAGATAGATATAATAACCCTTATCAAATAAACTCTTTTCCTAGGCAGGGTGTCGAGCTGCATAAGACAGTGATGGCATACCATTTTGCCTTACACTCCCTTATTCATGAGAATAACTCTATTCATAAATTACCATTCATGCTTGATGCAATTTTAAAAGAAGATATTGATAGTAATAATATAATGAATATTTGTAAATTCGTAGGAAAAAATCTTTCTAAGTCTACGCAGTCTTTTGTTACAATTGCTGAACACTCTGATATTGATGAAAGGAAATCAATATCTGTTTTAGATGTAAAAGATGTTGCTCGAGAATATTTTCCCGAAAATACCAAAGTTTCTTATATAGCGGAAGGAAAAAAAGAACGTGGATTTTTTTCTCAGCCTCTAGATATCAATGATAATATGTACCAGGATACGCTTAAAATTTTAAGTACTTAATAAAGTTTGGTTGATCTTAGTACTTACCGATTTCATTACCCCAATCATATAATAAATATTATATAAGTGATACTCCAAAATTGGCTAGTGTATTCGTAATTAAATTATGTTAATGATAAGTTTTATTGAGATTTTTGCATTCGTTAAAAAGCCACAACGTGGCTTTTAACTCAACTCAATGATCATCACAAAAAATCAAATACT
>MDTC01189946.1_pt1 | contig 10573 bp, 11 predicted proteins | sample 811181 | NCBI WGS metagenome assembly MDTC01 (sample SAMN05326644, study PRJNA326480) | marine metagenome | isolation source: seawater | place: Pacific Ocean: North | collected 2011 | reverse complement strand
TTCGCTGAGAGTATTTGGCGTATCAAAAAATGTCAGATGACAACTTTCCATTGTCGTTGCCGCATTGTTTTGATCATAGTTTATCATAAACGCCGATATACCACATTCTCTAGAACCTACTTGTGTTACAACGTTAGAACCATCTCTTGTAAAAGTTCCTAAAGAATTCCAAATACCTGAGGTATTGTCAAATTCGCCCATAAGCTGTGCTTCTAATTTTATAATACTATTTAATTTGTTAGGTGTAATAGTAACTGTAAGGGCATTTATTTCTTTTATAACATTAGCTGTTGTAGCAACAGACGATGTTGTTACTAATTGTGTATATTGAGTTTGAATAATACCGCCTGACGGAGGAATCAGAAATCCGTTAATGCTTTCTAATCTTGCTGTGGTCATGCAAGGTCTCCTACAATCCTAATTGTATTTAGGTATACATCTACAACAGTGGATGCTTCATCTCCTACAAAATGCGCAAATTGAGATGTTGACAATATACCATATGTGTTTGGTGTGCCACCAAAATTACCATCCATCTGCGCCCATAATCTTTGTGTTCTTTCATTTGAACAAAATGCAACAGGAGCATAATTTGTATTTGCAAAATTGGTTGTAAAATTTACAGTATGCGCACCAGCACTAGTGTCAGTGACTGAGGATTGATTTAAAGAACTATTCACAGTATATGTGGAACTACCATCAAATCTTGCAAAATATCTATCAGCAACTTGACTAGTCAGCGTAACTGGACCACCTGATGATGTTTCTATTGTATTTGCTTTTAATGTACTCATACTACACTCCAATACCCATTCACAGTTATTGTAACACCGCTATCAACTGAAACTGGACCAGCAGACATTGCACGATCTGCCGAATCAATCGTATGATTAGAGGAAACGTTATCATTGTTTACCCTAAAAACATCTTTTTCAAAACCGACTAATGATAGTGTACTGGCAGAATCAACTCCTCCTCCACCACCACCTCCGCCACCCGCACCTGTGGCTCCAGTAACATTTCTTGGACGCCCATTAGTCCTAAAATTAGCCGCAATAAATCTTGCTTTTGATTCTGCCATTTATACCAACTTAAAGTAATTAAATCTAAACGATGCTGCAAATGTAATAAAAGTTTGACCGTCTGCAGTTGACTCAAATTGAATATCACCAAGTGCAGTAGGTATACAATCTATATATCTGACTTGTTTTGTCTGGTTATTATGACTTGATAAAATTGATAATGATATATCTGCATATGTCGGAGTATTAGTGTCAGTTGCTGTATTACCTCTACTGCTACCTTGTCCTATATTATTATTTACTAAACGAAGAATCCAATTATACATTTCAGAATAACCTTGCAAGTTTTCATCCAATATAATATTTGTAGATAATTCATTAAATGTAAGTGATTCACCTGGGATAGGTACACCAGCAAGTCTAGGTATACCTAGTTCAACTGGATTTAAAATCATACCAGGATGTGTAATACTTTGACAAAAAAATTCTAAATTAGGATAATTACGCCTATCAATAACCAGTTTAAAACTGGTAGGTTGTAGGTAATTAAAATTTTCAGTTAAGGTCGCCATGTTTCTATTTATATAAAAAATATGAAAAAAGAGGCAGCCGAAGCTGCCTCAGTTTATTATTTTTATTATCGTTATTATGCGAGGATGTTATCAACGCGGAAGATACGATAGTACTGGTTGGTACGTGCAGAAGCCAGACCGCTTGATGGAGAAGCTCCAACGAATGGGTTTGAAACCATACCGTAACGAGTCTTGAATCCAATTTTTGGCTGGAATGTGTTCTCACCTACCGCACGAACCATTGTTAGTGGTACGTATGGGCAATAGAAGAGACCTGCATCGTATGGGTTTGTTCCCTTATAGCCAACGTTGACATAATCGGTTGTTGCATACGGATCAATGTAAACCCGTGTACGACCGTTAAGTACACCAGCAAAGGTATTACCTGTATCATCAACATTTAGTGTTGTTGACATTGCAGGTGTGTAGTCAAGCATACCAGATGATGACAGAGCAGAAGCAACATCTGATGAACAGATGATAAAGTTACCTTTACCCCGACGTGTTTCTTTGGCAATTACGTTTGACTCACGCTCGATCTGTACGATCAAGCCTTTAAATTTCTCAACTGACCACCGGCCATCAGCATCTGATGTCAGGTTAAACACACCGTTAATAGCAGTGTTTGCAGTTAGAGCACCAATCTTGGCTTGTGAGTTAACCGTACGAACAACTTCGCGGTTAATTTCAGCCATGATTTCAGTTGACAGAATATTAGCCAACTCTGTTTCAGCATCCAAGCCATGAATAGCTTTAAGATCCTGAGCCAGTTCCAGCGAATACTCGGCCTTCAGTGCACGGCTCTTGGCTGTGACTGTAGCTTTTTCAATGGTGAAACCCATTTCTGCAAAGTTTTCTCCAGAACCATCACCCAAGGCCTCTGCCTCAGCTGTTGTATATGGATCGCCTTTGTATGGATCAATTGCAGAGTCAGCAATTGTTGCGTCTCCGTCAGTATCGGATACACCAGTCAAGCCTGATGGGCCTGCTGCACCATTTCCAGTTGTTGCTGAATCACCTGAGTAACCAACTGCGGCCTCATTGAAGAGAGCCTCATCACCGGCAGATACACCAGCTTTGGTTGTTTCAAAGGTTGATTTCATTGCAAAGATCAAACCTGTTGGACCAGACATTGGCTGAACACCACACATGTCATAGGCCATAAGGTTTGGCATTGCACGACGTACAAGTGCAATCAGTACTGGATTCCAGTTCTGAACGTTACCACTTGCAACAGAGTTAGTTGGAGCAGCTTCGGTAAGCATTGCTTCTTCCCGGAAGGCAATCTCCTGGTTTTCCAGAATTGCTGCGGTAACAGCTTTTCTGTGATGATCTTTAATAGTGCCCGCTGACTCTTCGTTCAGTACCGGTGCCCATTTTTCGATCAACTTATCGTAAGATACAGTTTGCATTTTTTGGACTCCCAAAATTATTTGTTAGTTTTTTGGATTGCTGTTAGATACTGAGCCATTGTATCAGAAGCAACAACCGGTGTTTCATCACCATCGCTTTCTTCCTCAATGTCAGCAGACTCAGTTACTTTTTTGGTAAAGTATGATTCTTTGACTGTGGCAACCTTTTTAGCAAAAGTCTCCTCATCTTCAAATTCTACATCTTCAACCAAATCTTTGAGTTTTTCCACTTGTGTTTCAGCAAGATCATCTGAAGCCTCACGGATAATTTTTTCGCGTGATAATACTTCTACTTTTTCTTGCATTTCAAGTGACCTGGCAATTGCAGTATTGTGTGCCTCTTCGAGTTCTTCAATTTCTGCAGCCAATTCGTCAACTAGGTCAACCTTTGATTCTGGAACCTCAATGTATGATTCAGTAAACAGATCCTTAAGACTGTTCATGAACTTTTCTGCGATTTCAGTACGAAGGCCAGTTTGGACGGCAAGTTTATTTTCTTCCATCCAATTCTCAACTACGTAGTTAAGATAGCTGTCGACTTTTTCAACAAGTTCAGCTTTAGTAGTAGCAACTTCTTCAGCCAGTTCCTCGTTGTATTTTTCTTCAAGACGGTCGATCTCTTCTGACAGCTTTGATTTAATTGCTGCCTCAAAGATAACCTCTGCCTTTTCCTTGAACTCTTCGGACAATGTAGCTTCTTCAGCGACCAATGCATTTAGGTCATCTTTGAAATCTGCATTATATTCAAGTTCAGGTGCTTCTGCAATTGCTTCACCATCGAATGTATCTGCATCTGTACTCTGCATTAGAGTTGACAGAACACCAGAAAGTTTTTCCTTTGGCATACCTTGCATTGCACCAACCGCAGCCGACATCATAGCTGCTTTGGTTTTTGGCATTGGATCTTGTTTCATATTATCACCTTTACGTGCAGGTGCGCGCTTAACTCCATCATCAGCTTTGGCTACAGCCGCTACTGATTGAGCTTCAGCATTTTTTGGATCGTGAGCCATTGCTTCTTCCACGACATCGTTGTCATCGTCATGGAGTTCAATGTCCTGATCTTCAACTGTTTGATCTTCAGTCATTATTGACTCCTTTATTTAGATTTGAGCAACGAGAGGAAATTTTTGAACTCACGAACCTCTGTTTCATACAGATTTGCACGCGGAGCCTTTTTAATTTCAGTCTCTATCTTTTCAATTGCCTGAGCCTCTATGATACCGTTGTTCCATACCCATTCAACACCTTCCATGACCCCATTAACAAATGCGCTAGGTGCAGATGGATCTTGAACAATATCTACTGCATTGAGTAGAAAGTCTGGTTTAACAACCATTGCGTTACCACGATTTTCAAGGCTTCCCATTCCACGAGTTGATACGCCTAGTTTGACTCCTCCATCCAACAAACCTTTTACAATTTGTCCCATAGGAGTTTCCAAAATAGTCGCCTTACCCACAACATCGTTACCTTTCCAATCAAGGTTTTCGATTTTGTGAGAAACTTTATCTAGATTAACGGTAGGTCCTTCAGGGTGATTTAATTCACCAACAGCACGACCTTTTGATACCTGTTCGCCAACATATTTGTCAACTGCAGATTCCATAACATCGCGTGGATATATTCTACCGTTTCGATTCTTTTGTTCGGCTGACATGAATACACCTTCAATGGCATATGTTTTGCCACCTTTTTCATTGGCTTCTGTAATAAATTCCAATTGATCTTCGGTATATTCAGAAATCAGTTTCATTTTTTAATTACCTTTATGAATTCCATTGCGGCCTTTTCGGCTTCTTTTTTAGATTTATAACGATCAAGTCTATCACCGTCAATATATGTAACAAACCCGGTAGGTTCCTTATAAATTGCAACTTGTATTTTACCTATCTTTTTATTAACCAATAATTGGCCAGATGGTTTTCTACCAGTTAATTCTCTTAATTGAAAAAATGTTTTCATTTAATTTCTTATTATTTATAAGTTTTTGTTTTTTTATTTTAATTATTTTTCATCTTCATAATCAATATCATCTTCATCATCTTCTAACTCTATTCCTTCATCTTCATCATATTCGTCCTCATCATATTCGTCCTCGTCGATTTCGTCATCTTCCTCTTCATCCTGTTCATCGGATTCAAACTCCCCCTCTCCTTCAAGGTCAAGTTCGAGCTGTTCGTCTTCAGATGGATCGAATTCTTCTTCATCATCTTCAACTCCATTATAGATTTGATCTGCAAGTCTAATTTGTTCTTGATCAAGTACATCATTTAATTTAACGGTCATTAATTCACCAAATAGATTATTTGCTTGTGAATATTCTTGATCCATTGCATGTTGAATCATATTTTGAATTTCTGCCGTTGGTAGTTCATTTGCTTCTGGTTCTGGCGCCATTACCTGTGCTTCTGCTTCACTCATTGTCATCTCCTGCTTGAGTCATTCCATCTTGTTGTGGTTGTTGTTCTGGTTCATCATTTGGTTCTTCTTCTGATTCACCATCAATTTCCTTTTTCATATTCTCAATATCTTCTTCAGAAAGCATAAGAATATGCTTTTGTACCCATTCCTTTGAATAATATTCACCAACATATTGTTGGACCATATCTAATGTTTGCACACGTTCTCTTAATACTTCAATATCACGCATTTCTGTAAAGTGGTTATCCTTTACAAAGTCTACTGTGATATCATTTTTCCATGATTCCCAATCCTCTTCAGTACAAATGCCTTTTAAAATTAATTGTTTTTTCAAAATACCATAAAATAGATGAGCAAATCTTGTACGTAACCTATCAATAAATTTTTGGAATTTTAATTCATCTCTGTTAACCTCTGTTGATCTGCCGAGGCTAAATTGTGCTTCTTGCTCTAAACGATTAATAGGTACATTAAGTGATCTGTAAACCTTTTTCTGGAAGAAAAGCACATCTTCAATTTGGCCTAAATTTTCACCACCGGCAAGTGTAGATATTTCAGTTCCTCTACCACCTTCACGACGTGGTAACCAAAAGTCCTCAAGCATTGACATGTGTTTACGATCATCTCGTATTTCACCGGTCTTTGCATCGTATACAAGTTTATTACGATACTTGGCCATAATGTCTTTCATATATTGTTCTGCCTTACCTCGAGGTAAGTTGCCAACATCAATATAAAAAATTCTACGTTCCGGTGCACGTGCAAGCCTGTAAATAACCAATGCATCTTCCATCATGCGTAATTGATTAATTGGTTTTAAGGCCTTATGCAAAAATGAAATAATTTTTTTACGATCTTCAGATAACAATCCGGATGTGACATAACTTACCGAATCGTTTGTCATTTTCACGCCATTTGTGGATGAACCTGGTTTTTCTTGATATATAAAAAATTCCTCAGTGTTTTGTATAATATCGGCACCTGTAACTGGATCCTTTTTCTTTTTTACCTTTTTGACTTTGCGCATTTTTGCAGCATCAATAGGTCTAATTTCAACAATTCCTTCCTTAGGATTTGATTCATTAATTATTAAATGATGGTACATACGACCGTCTACATACCAACGTCGGAAAATGTCATGACCTAATTCTTTAAAATTAAGCATTCCATATATTTTATCAAATTCTTCTTTTATTGTCTTTTTAATTCTATCGGGAGCCTCAACATCCTCAAGATTAAGATCAAGAGTTTGTTCCAATTCGGACCCTGTAATTGATTCATTTACAATATCTTCAACTGCCATATCAACTTCTGGATGCATGGCATTACCACGATATTTCATGATTAATTGATAGTTGTCTTTGGAATCATCATCACCTAAATTGAGATACTGGCCATAATGTGAACCAGATGCAGTGGCATAGCTACCACCTTCATCGTCTCTTGGCGGAACTATGGAAGGCGCTTTATCGTCTTCCTTCTTTTTGGCACGTTTAATTTCAAAACCAAATAATTTAATGCCATCTTGTCCTGCGTATTCAGCCATATTAAATCCTTAAATTAGAGTTAGGAGCCGAGCGGACTCGGCTCCCTACTATTTATTTAGTCCGTAGTATTTGACTCAAAGTACTGGTATGCCCAGGTACAGGTAAATCTTTCAATATTATCATTGTCTGCATATGACAATGCAATTTCTGAAAGGTCTTGAGGATATGCACCTCTAAAGGTGTATGTCTTCAATGTATCACCATTTCGGTCAAGTTGTTCTACTTTCAAGTCTGCTTCGTAAGCAATTGGTGTTGTAAGTCCAGTATTTGCAGAATGTGCATTAATACCATTCATCCAACGTTCAATTGAATCGCGAATAGCAAAATCAGTATCATTAATGATTGTTGTCGCCCATTCAGCAAATGTACGATCACCAGCCATTTTTAGGATTCTTCCACGGAAGAATACTGGTATGATACCAAATGTTGATCCCGGTAGTGCAGCTGCCTCACATAAAAAGGATGTGAGTTCAGGATCTCCGTTTGCAAAACCTGGATAGTTAATTGTTACCTTAAAGAGGTTAGGGCGTGCACCGCCACCTCTCAGTTTCGATTTAAAATCATCTACGCCGAGAACAGCCATTTTACCTTACCTCCTTAAACTGTGCCTACAACTTCTTCAAAGTCAACACCTGTTCGAACAGCCACAAAATTCAATGTGACAAAGTTAATCGAACGTGCCGGTTTGATGAAGATGTTTGCGATGAATTCATTACGATCGACAACAGCTGGGGTATTATTTGTTTCATCACAGACTACACGGAAGTCTGTAATTCCACGTCTACCTTGAACCTCACGGAGTACAGGCTCTACAATATTTACAAATTCTGCACGAGTAAATTCATCGTTGAATTCGAACAATACTTGTTGAGCTGCTCTACCGATTGCCCTTTCCAGAATAAGGAACAGACGACGTACATTAACTCGATCAAATGCGGACGGACGTCCAAGCATTGTCTTATCACCGTACAGAAGAGTACCTTGTCCAGGAATATTGGCAATAGGATTCACATCAGCTTTGTACAATTGATCTCTTTGTGACTTGTTTGGTGTATATGCCAAACCAGTAATTCCGAGATACTGACCACGTCTTGAACCTGCAGGTGAGAACCATGGGGCCCTATTAAGATCAGTAAATGCACAAATACCTGCAGTCGATGATGCCGCAGGAATGTGAATGTAACCATCGTTGTACTTATCATAAACTTTTAGGAAGTTATTATCAGCAACGAGGTATGATGAATTTGTAAATGCATTTGCAGTTGCAATGATATTAGTTGTAATATCAGCTGCACTTGTTAAATTAATCACATCATCTCGTGCCGGTGAAGCACATACGATACAGTCTTTACGAAGTGCTTGAGCTGTAGCAACCAAATCGTTTACAACTGTTGTTTGGTCCGTTGTTGTTATCATGCTTGGTGAAATAAGGAAATCAATTTCAACTTGATCTTTATCTTCAAAAAGATCATAACCACTTAATACTTCAGAAGTTGTAAGTGATCCTGAATTTTCACCTTTTAATAAACTATGATTAATAATAGCAGGTGAACCCATGGAGAAATTATCACCACTGTCTACTTGTGTTGATGCTCCTGCTGCCTGGTAATCGGAATCCCATCCAACCATATGAATATACTCTGAACGTTCGTTAACAATATCCAAAGCATAGTTTGTAGTTCCATCCGGATTTTTTGCATCTGATGCAATTGATACAAAAGGATATGTTTCCAAAACCGTACCTTTTGTTCCAGTAAATTTGCCATCTTGATCGACAACTACAATATGAATTTCATCATTTGATGCATTACGATCTGATGCATAATCGGATGTTGATGGGGCCTTGTCAAATTCATCCTTATATGCCCAGTTATTAAACTGTGTTGCATTTGATGGACAAATCTGAACTTGTAGTGAGTTACCAAGTGCTCCTGGGTATCTCCCAATAATTGTGTGTGAATCTGAATCTAGTGCGGATTGTTGTGCATCAAAATCTGCGTCGTTCTTAACAAATTCGGTAGGTAGTGTACCGTTACTATCTGTACCTAGTTGTCCTATTGGTGAACGAGCATTTTTGGCCGCACTTGTTGCTTCCCTAACCACTTGTAAACTACTTGAATAGCGTAGAAAATACTGAGCAGAGTGGAAGTCAATGGTCGACGCTGAGTCTGGTGTTGCAAAAGTATCAACAAGAGTTGCCTCATTGTTAATTAATACCCTTTCTGCAACAGGTCCCCAGCGGAAGTTACCTACAATTGCGCCAGTAGTTGACTGTACGTTTGGAACGCCACCAGTCAGATCTATTTCTTTGACAACAACCGCAGGACTTGCTGACGGTGTACCTAATGCCATTTTGGTTCTTCCTTTTTTTTAATGATATGTGATCATAATACGGTTGTTTTCAATATTTGCTATTATTTATAATACTAATAATCCTTACCGAAAACCCCATCATGTCCTGCTAAATCAGGATCGAAGTCCTTAATTTGCCAAGTATCCTTTTCAGATCCTTCTAGCACTTCCATATGATTTGATGCATCATCTATAAATCCAAACGGTACCACATCATCTTCAATTTCTTTCATTTTTTGTTTAAATAACATATCCTTTAAATTAATATCTGTCATATCACCAAAGTATTGTGTGGATGCAAAATATCCAAACATAACTAAATTCATCATTAAATCATCATGGTTACCATCTGTTGCCTCATATGATTGCCCTCTAGCTTCGAATGTAGAAATTTCTAGTATTGTTTGTTCATCGACAACATTAAGTTTATTTGATTCCAAAATATCTTTAATTGCAGAACACCCAAGACGTTTCGTTTTTCTAGTTATTTCAATACCAATTGCATTTGCCTTAACAGCAGATTCAACGTGTACATTTTCGTATTCTAAATCATGATATAATCCATTACATACTAATGACCCTTGATCATTTGACTCAATTATAACGTATGATTCGTTGTAGCTTTTTGCGTACTTATATATAATATTAGGGAAGAGTAATGGAGAGATAGTGTTGTTGCGATATACAGCCACCTGCTCAAAAGGCCTAGAGCTAATATCGATTAAATTAAATGTAGAGTAATCCTGTCCTCTTCCCTTGCTTACATCAACTGTCATTATATAATCGTGTTTATTAATAGGTTCCTTATATATTTTAAAAGATCCACCTTCTAGTGTTTTAATAGGGTCCTTTGCTCTTAACGACAATAAACAGTCCGCGGATACAAGTGTATCACCTGTTCCAAAAAATGTATTACCAAATTCCTGATCAAACTGTAACTGACTGGTATTTGAAATAGTTTGTTTTTTCCAGTTTTCATCACGGCCTGGTACATCCCACCAATCAACTCTAAATGAATTAAATTCGTTTACGCCCTGTATTGCCCCTTCCCATATTTTATGAAAAGTATTACCAATACCATTAGCGGTAGATGTGACTATGATTTTTGTACCCGTTCCTGCTGAAATAACCGGATATGTTGACGTATAAAATTCTGCAGCTCTTTCGACGAATGCAAACTCATCCAAGTAAAGCAAGCTAACAGATAAACCGCGAATAGAGCTACCGGAAGTCGCCGCGGCGAT
>MDTC01123099.1_pt1 | contig 10573 bp, 10 predicted proteins | sample 811181 | NCBI WGS metagenome assembly MDTC01 (sample SAMN05326644, study PRJNA326480) | marine metagenome | isolation source: seawater | place: Pacific Ocean: North | collected 2011 | reverse complement strand
ACAGTTGAATTACAAAACTGAATGTTACCGCAAAACCATGCCATGGAAAGCTTAGCAGCTCCAGCTGGTACGTAAACAAAGTTCAGTTAACAACTGAGATAGTAATTACGACTACTACTGTAACACCGCACGCGGTGTGACCCCGGAAGAGCGAATTCTTCTGGAAGATGGTATGGAAGTATATGGAGGTCCTCCTATGGGAGGACGTCATACCAACTGGTATACCTCCCACGGAGGTGCTACCTAATTCTTGCGAGGGATGCTACGAAGTAAGTAACCACCCTCTAATGCCAGCATCTGAAATCAAACATAAACCTCGTCTGAAGGGGTTACTGTGTTAGTCAGAACTGCTCGGTACCTTAATTGAACGATAGTAATCACTGATTAAATCAGAATCACTATGGTAGGAGCGCTACCCGACTTTTTTGAGCGGGGAAGAGCTTTTAACACCCACTTCCCATAACCTATCATCAGAAGGAGATTTCAAATGAATGAAGACTTAAGAAACGAAATGAAAGCAACGATAAACGCGGCAATACCTTGCCTAGCAATCCACTCGGTAGAAACCGGGAAGATTCTAGAAGATATTACCCATCATGCAATACATGAAGCAACCAATGAACACAACAACGACGCTGTAGCCAAACTATTTGTTTGGCGAGTATCGGTTGGATTCGAAGAATGGGCTGCATTTCATGTAACAGCAGAAGGCGAGACAGAAATTATACACATGGACGAAGAAACCATAAGTACAATCGAAGGACTTGGCTCTGCAGGCAGAGTAATGTACCGGGGAACCGGAAGAATACACACAGTAGAAGATGACGGATATGGTTCGTCTGCTCTACAACACGCTCTGGATTTTATGAGGGAATACGATGCAATACAAGAAGGCCACCGAGCCATCTTTGTGCTGAGAGATTGGAATCAATATATTGATACCAACCCACCGTTTATTGATGAACAACTAAGTTTATTCGAAGAATGCATAACAGGTAACCAAAAAACAGTTATCATGTTATCACCTTCAAGATGGACACCGGAGCCGGATCAACCGGCTAGCATTCCTCACCCGCTTCAAGCGTACGTGAGAACTGCAAAATACCAACTTCCTACTAAGGAAGATAGGATTGGGCTTATTACAAACGAGTTGGCATACTATGTCAACAACGCTGTACTTACGCCCGCTTTCCGGAACAACATGCGTAAAATCGATAACGACGATGTCGAATCCCTTGCCGATGCAACGGCTGGGATGACTCGTCTACAGATTGCAGATACTTTGACAATGTCAGCAGCATTGTTTGGTAGCTGGAAAATGGATTTTATCTTGGATGAGAAAAGGAAGTCAGTCGAAAAAGCGGGTTTCACCCTGATTCGACCTTCTTCTGGATTCGAGAATATCGGCGGACTAACTCCACTTAAGAGCTGGATCCGTTTGATATCAAAGAGATTTACACAGGCTGCGAGAGAGTACGGTTTTATCCGTAACATTCGCGGTTTGTTGATGGCCGGCGTTCCTGGTTGTGGTAAGACTGCAATCGCGAAAGCAATGGCTAACGAAATGAACATGAACATACTAATGGTCGAGGCAACCAATCTGAAAGGATCCCTTGTGGGTCAGTCAGAGGCTAAGGTGCATAGACTATTGGAAATTGCTAGGGCAGCAGCTCCGCTTATCGTCTTCGTTGACGAGGCAGAAAAGCTACTTGGTAAGTCAGAAGGAGTCCACGATGGCGGCGCACATGATGCCGTCCTTGGACAATTTTTGACGTTTATGCAAGAGGATGACTCAGGCGTGATGTTCGTTTTTACAGCGAACAACATGGACAAGTTTTCCCCTGAACTCGTAGATCGTTTTGAAGGTCGATTCTTTATCGACCTACCCGAACCTGAAGAAAGAGAGGAGATTATTAAGATCCACCTCGGACTTCGTAAGCAGACTGTCGACTCGTTCGACATAGCTACTTTGGTTAAGAAGACCGCAAGGTTTTCTGGCCGAAACATCGAAGATGGTATCGAAGAAGCAATGACAATATCCTTTAGCGAGGATCGTCCACTTGAAATGAGTGATTTAATTTCTGTATTCGACGTCCTGGTTCCAACCAGTAAGACGAAGAAAGAAGAGATTGAGCATATGCGAACATATGTCGAGAAAGGATATATGCGCAAGGCAAACATCGACGCGGTTAAGAGGTCCTCCGGATCTCGCTCTCGTGTTGATAGCCTTCGAGACTTCTGAGCGGGTAACACCGTTCTATTAGGAGAGAAACCAAAATGGCAAATGAATCTGTAAGAAAAGGAATGAGTAAATCGAAGCAAGAAGACGAAGTATTTTACTTCACGGATTACCTTAGTGTATTACACACATACAAGGTATTGAAAGAAGAAAGTGAAGAAATACCTGGTCTACTACCTAAGATGGACTTAACAGAAATAGCCGAACCACATTACGAAGCAATGGATGATTTCATGTATGGAATCCTAGAGCAATTTAGTAGTGTGGATCCGGCGCAGAAAGACCCAATAATAGCAATGCTATCTGGGGAAGTCAACATGTTTGGCTTCATAATGCACGATCCTCTACTCAAAAAGGCCATCGGTAATACAGCAATTGATGTGCTGATACGAGATGGAAAATTGACAGAAGAGGATGCATACAACGAGGCAAAGGACAAGCTCCCAGATTTACTGGGACAATTTGAAACATTTCTCAACAATTTAGCTGGTATGATATACAAACAAGTCACACCAGTTTTAGGCAAGCACGGTATCCATATTAAGGATGCTACGAAAATGCTATCGCCTAAAATTGAGAGAATAAAAGAATTCAGAGACGGTATTGGTATGCTCATACATTTTGAGCGACCTGATACTAGTTCTTCTAAGTTAGATACTTCTACTAAGGAGTATGATACTAACCTAGACTCTATGTATGGTTAATACCCTATAGGGGTATATTAGTATGGTGAAAATACAGATAATAATTGAAGAACCAAACGACGAGTGGAACCAACTGCTACAGATAGCAAAGAAGGACAAGACAATATGGACATACCTAATTCAGCGCGAAGATGCTGAAATAAGTAGCATGACCAAGTCTGTTCCTACCCAATCTAAGCAGAAGAAAACGGATAAATCCCGCGAAAAGCGGGAGGAACAGAAAAGAAGAGAAAAAATAGCAGAAGATGCTAAACAAGAAAAAATCAAACAGATTTTTCGATCTAGTGAAAGCCTAGAGGAAGTAAATAAAAAGGTAAACGAAGCTAAAATAAAGAAGTTCAAACGACCGGCCCAAGAGGGCTATAACAGTAAGAACGGCTACAATTTACCTAAGAGGACACCCAAGTGGATATGTGACGATGATATGCTTGAACACGTATGTCGAGAAGTATTCACTTACTATGTCTTAAATTATAATTACGAGATAAACCGCTGGCCAAATAATCCAGTAAGTTTGACTCGAGGAACTTCCCAATGGTCCGGACTTATCAAAGCAACAGCAGAAGGTACTTACCAATTACACGGTGAAGGAAAACCTTATGATAAGGCCGAATTAAAAGCTAGAATCGTAGAAAAAATTTGTAGCATCTTAGACCCAAATCAAAACTCACAGCGTGGCGATATCAACGACGAGATTTTCTATAGTAACGAAAACGGTCATGATAAGCACATGTATAGTGAAGAATGGGCTAAGCACGTTCTTGTAAAGGAACTACTTCCTAGGAACACTGGAGTTGACACTTTAGTGCTACTAGGTTCTGATTCAGACAACAGCATGAATAATATAAATGCTTTAGCCAAGAAACATCTTGGCATATCCTGGATAACAGGCAAACCCGTTAACTAACACTTTACAACTGAGCCGCACGGCTCTATTAGGAGACAAATAAGATGACAAAGAAGATAATATCAATTGCACCCAGTTTCAACTGTTCACTCAGTTGCGACGGATGCTACCTAACTTCGGATGTTACACAAGAAATGAAAGACCTCGTCAAAGGCGAGAAATACTTTATGCGAGTCATAGAACAGGCCCAGATATTGGGGTATACCGAGTTTGCAATAACTTGGAACCCATATCCTGGATCGTTCGCAATGACCAAGAAGTATATTATGAAAGCCAAAGAACTTGGTATGGACACAAGCGTGACTACGGTCTTGCAGTGTCTTTCGCAAGTTGACGAAGAATTTATGAGAAACATGGACACGATTACCATATCGGTAGATGACCAGCGTTTCAAAAGTATAGGCGACTTTTCGCAAAAGAAATGGGCAATAATGCACGCGTTGGAAATTAGAAATTTACCAACCAAACACATTTCTTTTAATTACAATATTTTGTGGACACCGACAGTTTTCCAGTGGCTTTACGAAGCCACTACAAGCTTTAGAAGAGCGCTGGATAATATTACTTATCCAGACACTGTTCAACATCTTATCTACAAACCACTAACGCTTTATGAAAGCGAAGAATGGTTTTGGGAGAACTATGGAATAGTATACACAGACTACCCTTGGGTAGACATTTCTGGCACTAAGAACCCTAACAAGTTCATTGGTGACATCGCACTGAATAACATGATTGGACTTAATAATTGTCCTGGTCAAGAGTTTCAGATGCTCGATGTTGACCCAATGGGATTTGTTAGAAGATGCCCAGAAAATCCAATCGCTTATGATGCAAGAATCATTAGTGATTTGTCGATGTATATGAAACATGGTGCTCCTTGTAGAAAAGAAAAATGCAATTGTATCATAGGATGATACTTTGCTATTAGAGGGGGTTTGAGACGCATTAAACAAGTTTGTTGGTTTCGTTCTTGTAATATTGTCTCTACCGGTCGCAAGACCGGTTTCATCCTTTTCGTACACGAAAAGTACGCGTCTCGCCCTCTCAAAAGGTGAGACAATAAAAACCAACACTAGGAAGAGAAATTCTGAGGAGAAAATCCAATGACGCATCGACCCTGTAACTAGACTACTGTTACGCCGACTTTGCTCCCCTAGACTGGTCGCAAAACGAAACCAGACCACAATCTGGATTCTTTCGGCCATGCAGACAAGCTGCTAAGCCAGCAGTCTTACGCCCAAGAAAGATATTGGGCTACCGTTACAGGATCGCCGCAGCCCGCATTTGCGTTCTGCGGAATATAACCCTTCCACTAGAGAGAGAAAAAACACTGAGATCCTATTAGGATCAATGACGAACTCGGCCAGAATGTCGACAGTTTATCCTAGTTAAATTCGCAAAAATTATTCACATCTAGTACAACGTACAATTCAGGGACCCCCTTGAATTGTTTTATAGAAGTGCAGTTGAGAAAAATTCTTTGCAAAATGAACTACGACAAACTATAGCACATCTGACCTCGCTTCTACTCTGTACTTGACTCGAATTGGAAAACAATTCACGGAATCTACTTCCAGGAAAAGTCTAAGGTTTGCATTAGATGCAGACTCGGCAAGACAAAAGTCCTAGACCACTTACAGTGGAAAACGACTTCTTCCTTCAGTAGCATTCCTATAATTTTTTCCGATTCGACTAAGTTCCTAAAACAATACGGAACACGTACAGCCGCAGATAAACTGCGAACCGTAGAAGATCACTATCCCTCTCAATTAGTATGAGTATCAACACACAACTGAGGCGAAAGCCTATGACGCACAGTGACAAACACACTGCTTAGCCTAGTAAGGCTGCAGCGGACGTTGGCGATGAATCGCCTAAAAATACATGAACCACGCAATTCGTGCCTATGGCACGACCGTATCACTGATCTAAGATCAGACTACTATTTCGTCGTTCATTGATTCTTACCACTTTTGTCACTGGTGACATAACTGAACGGCCATCAGAAGATGACCTACGGATCGCGAGCAAGATCCGATGATTCTATTCTAGAATCCCAGTGACGTCACCACCCATAGTTTAACGCTCATACACTAGAGAAGTTACAAACCTGAGGCGAAAGCCTGTGACGTTTGTTGGAAAGTAGCGTCGTAGATGAATGTAAAAAGATTACTTAGGAGATGAAGGAACACCACAAGAACTTGTGGCTTAGACCTGTCTATGTAAACTCTTCACAATTCATCTACGAACTCTCCCTTCCAACAAGGATGGTAGACGCAACACATGACGCTATGTTAACGAAAGTAAAGTTTCGAAATTAGCTCAAAAATGCACATCCTACTATTCTTGTCTGGCATTAAGAAAGATTGGTTAGAGAGTCACTACGTGACCTCTTGCCCAGTAATCATATGTAATCTAAAACCAACTGTTGTCGCAACGACTAAGAGGCGAGCACACAAGTGCTAAGAAAACTGTCTACGACATACGTCGAACCGACAGCTTACGCTACGTCGACTACAACAGTTGTTTTAGCTTAATACGTTTACTGAAAAGACAAAACTAAGATAGTTCATATCACAGTAAAGACCACTATCTTAATGCCAGACAATTGATTCACTTCTCATCAGAGGAGACAATATGTCAGACAATACAACAATATTTGTGAAATATAATACAGAAAGACACATCTTCGAGGTGGCCCATATGTACTGGGACGCACACGGAGATAATGAAGAATGGGAAGCAGCAGAGACATTTGGGACAGAATCCCTAGCTTTGCGCTTTGCCGTAGCAAGTTATAATTTGCTTAGGGAAAATGGTGTTCCGCCAGAATACGGTATTACGCCGTTATACGATGCGAACCACCTGATTCCCTCCGAGCAAAAAACACTTGAAGAATGGTCTGGTGATGCTTAATGACTTTAGAAGAAGACATTAAAGAAATCAAACAGATCCTCACTGAGATCAGGGACTCGCTCCGAATCTTTCGGGAATTTGTTTTGGAGGTTACTCCAGAGCAAGCCAAGAAAGATATTAAGGAAGTCGAGTAACCAGATTTCTATTAGATGGAAACTACAGAAGTAATAAACATTGGAAAGGAAGGCGCCGCAAGAACGATAGATTATGATATATCTAATGAACCGTGGTACCAATCCTACCAAGAAATGTTAACCATATTTTTGAGACAAGGAAGCGTAGTCCGTGAACTATCGATGCAAGTTAGTGGAGATGATCTTCGCCTTACTTTAATCGGACGCGATGACAACCTTCTATACATGAAAGTAAAGAATTTCTTTGCTGGTAAGACAAGGCCGCCCTTTCGAGGCGACTTTGTTCTACACTCAAACAACGGAAACCGAGCTAATAATATATTGTCGGGCGCAGAACTTAGAACACACATGGATGCAGTAATGGCAGCCCAAAGTCCTAATCCAAGCTACAGTATAAGTGATATAATATCAACTGCAAGTTTAACGAGCACTGATAATTCACGTTATAACCGACAAACCGTAACATCAGACACATTTACTGGTACCCCACGAATATCGATGGGTTTGACTAGTATGGCAATACCTATTCGAACTCTCAGACAGATACTTTCTTCTGGGAAAATGCAATTTGTAAAAACCAATTCTGGCACGCAACAGCGTAGTAGAATGATGATGGATGCTTTACGTAATCAACTGACTGAGGGACTTGAACTTCCCTTGGTATTGCACGGACACCCTGATTCACAATCAGGATATGGTTGGAATAGCATTATGGGCGACTTGAATTTACTAAGTCGCAGTGACGGGGGAATAGTGTACGAAGTACCTAACCATCCCCTAGTCTTAACCAAAATTAAGCTACTGTGCTCACTTGACACAGGCTCGATAAAAAGAGCTTTGTCAAAGACAGCAAAAAAGCGCCCCTTTGGGGTGCTTGAACTTCACTACGACAGTGAAAAAAATAGTGCTTGTCTGAAGGTCAAAAACCTAACAGGCGAGCCAGGAGAAAAAGAATTTGAAGAAGTAAAGATAAAAACCAAACAAGTGAATATATTATACACTACTGAATCTGGTAAATCTGTTGCTTCGTCTAACTATGGCACGATATTTGATACATTCTTGTCAAGCAGAAGAGGAAACCCCTCTCTTGCTTCGGCGAATAATAGGCACAAGGAAAATTATCCAAACGATACAATGAGAGAACTTATTGGTATATCGGAAACTGGAAATATGGTTCTTGGCTTTGAATCGCAACATTTGACAATAATGTGCACGGCAAGCGTAATAAAAACAGACGCAGAAGTCGATGACGAATATCTGGGCGAAACTAAACCAAGACCTCTTCCTACAATAAGCGAAGAACAAATGACGGACAGACTCCGACAAGTTATGTTCGCCACTCTTGAAGAAGTTGCCGATATAAAAGAAAAACAAAACACTCTAAACTCCAGTACACTTTATATGAAGTGGAAAATTTATTCCGACGAATGGCACTTAGCCAGAGGAATATCCCCACTACCTAAAGAAGTAGGACCAGTATTCATGACATACATGAATTCTGGTGAAGTTCAACAAGAAGACATTGATGAGTACAACCGCTTGCTTCAAGAAGAAGAAGAGTGAGCGGTTACTCTATTAGATACTATGGGAACAAGACATTTAACAATAGTAAAACAAAAGGGAGAAATCAAAGTTGCGCAATATGGGCAATGGGATGGATACCCTGATGGAGCAGGAATAAACGCAGTGAATTTCTTACACGAGATAAGCTCTCCAGAATTAATGGAGAGATTTAACAGACGTGTAAAACTATGTCGCTGGGCAACTCAGGAAGAAATTGACTCAATTAATGAAGCAATGAATATGACTGAGATAGAAGACCCAATGAACCAACTATATCCAGAGTTTAGTAGAGATACCTCTACTAACTTACTCTGGATGATACTGAATGGTAAGAAAGACTATCTGCGACCTGACAATCAAGAAGCAAGATTAGAATCTACACGATTCAATCTTAATAATGCAAAAATAGCCGAAAAAGAAAGCGAGGAAGTAACGTTGTTGAACAACGGTATCGGCTTTGCTAACGACAGGCTCTTCTGCGAATGGGCTTGGGTCATAGACTTGGACGAGAACAAATTGGAATGCTACTGCGGAGGTCGTACAAGCGACGGACCAAAGGGCGTTTTCGAAGAGTTCGAAAATCCAGTCAGACTACAAGCTTCTTTCGATCTGCCTATTACGGCAGGGTATGACGAATTCATGGTAAGATGTGAACCGAGAGAAATGACAGAAGAAGAAAGAAGGGCCTACACGGATGAAATATTCGTAGGCTTTATCGAGGAAGAATAATCCTCATTAGGAGAGACCAATATGACCAAAAAAAATATTGAACAAAACAAAGGACTAGACATGACAAATGCTATTGAAAAGTTGTTAAACTCTGCAAAGCAGACTACAACTGATGGTATCACAGAACTGACTGTAGACGAGATCGCTATAACGCGATATCTCGATAAGTTAGTCGTGATATTGGAAATAGATGAAAGAATATGCAGCAACTATAGCAAACTGCCAAAAAATGATGAAGCAAAAGTCTCTGACGACTACGCTTGCAACATTGCTGGTAGGATGTTGCTAAAGGCTGCAGGATCTAAGGCTCTTGGAATTAAGAGAGCCGAAATAGACGTTTCAGATAAAGAACTGCAAAGTTACTTTGACGAACATGATCTAGGTCGATATACATTCGACGAATTAATGAGTGATCGAGCACAGATGAGCCTTTTCGGAGGACAACCCGGAATCATACCAACACTACGCTGGCGATGGAACAATGAAGTAATATTCATGAACTATCAAGACAGAGTATTGCATTGGATGTGTAATGAAGGACTACATCTGCAGGAACTAAAAGTACACGCTGTGCTGAATGAAGCCATGGCTTACTCTCGATCAATCGACATAGTGAAAAATAACTTCACGATGTTTGCTAAATCAGCAGAATTCGCTGAATGGAATCCTATATCTCAGGAAGTATTCAATGACATTAAGAACAGTCGACTAACCCTCGACCGTGCGGTGTTACGAGCACTTTCTAGGAATAAAGATTTATGAGCCTAAGGCTCTATTAGATGACAACAAAAAGAAACATCAGATACGGCATACAAGACACATTGCATTATCCTTCCACAGGAATGATAATGTTCAGGTATCCACCAGACAAAGCTGTGATGAATATACTCATAGCAATGGAAGGTGAACACCCAACTTGGCCCCCACAGCTTGGAAACACGCTGAAACAAATGCGCCGAAGTGTCGGTCAGCACCTTAACGCTGCATCGAAAGATACAAGCGACGAGCGAAGACACGACATGATTCGGGCTTTGTTTTTGAAAGGCCAAAGAGGAAGTAAAAATAAAATTTTTACTGTGAACCGCAAGTATAATTTGCACAATGGATATTGTACATTTAGACCCGTAAACGAAGAGATGACTGAAAGTATTTATGAAATGATAAGTTGTCTTAGAATCCTACACGAAGTAGAACACACACAAAACATATCAGAAAGTTTGATATGTTTTTCAAAATGGATGGAAGAAGAATACAGGCTAAGGTTGGGGATATAAATTACAAACCCAATTGACAGAATAACACTAACCCATGTTACACCCAGGGCTAAGCTTCTGTCTAATTTTGTACACCTTGAGAATAATCTCAATATTACGAAATT
>MDTC01249390.1_pt1 | contig 10574 bp, 5 predicted proteins | sample 811181 | NCBI WGS metagenome assembly MDTC01 (sample SAMN05326644, study PRJNA326480) | marine metagenome | isolation source: seawater | place: Pacific Ocean: North | collected 2011 | reverse complement strand
TTTCGTTGAAATATATTTCATAATGATAATTACTAGCAATTAATTCTATGGTTTTGCCATTATTCAATAACAATTCTTTTGTCTTTCTGTTATAAATTGAATCACCATAGATGCTCTGTAAAAGCATCAGCGTTAATGTGTATTTACCACACCCAGAATGTCCATAGATAAACATATTACAGAAAGTATCAACCTCAGATACCCTGTGTAATCTCTTTATTGTATCCTTATGGAAGAATGAGTCTTGAAACTTTTTGGGTATATATTTATCCCTAAGGAGCATATTACTCTTTTTTATTGCGGTTATGTCTTTAACTTTTTTTGAATTAAGAATTATTATAGACAATTAACAACATTATGGATAATCAAAAAAAATTATTCTCAAAACTACAAAGCTCATTCTACAAAATGATTAATAATATTGAAAAAAAAGGACTAAATCAAGAACAATATATGGAATTAGTTCTTATAAACAATATGATTTCTGAACTTGAACTAAAAATTAACAATTTCAGCGAAAACAAATTCTACGCTAATAAAAAAGAATACGCTGAAGTGCTCCGCCAAGAACGCATACTATCAAAAACAATTCCCTATCTGATGATTCTTAACCACTTGGAAAATTAGACTTGGGTTATTTTACCAGTTAACCCTTCTAACTTTTTTACCTTTTTTTTGGACCTACCAAACAGTCTTCTTTTAGTCCTGGGTTCCTTCTTGGGGGTATCAGCTGGTAAATCACCTACACTCGGTGTAGCATAAGTTTCTATTTTATCAAAAGGCTCTCTCTTTTTTAATGTATAGCTTGAATGTCGTGAAGATTTTACCTTCTTGCCTAACAACTTCACTATTTCGGTGTTGGTCATCATGGTTCCTTTCGGTAATTGCCGGGTTAGTAAGTTGTAGTTATGATTATTATGTATTAAATCAACTGATTTTCCATGAAGCTTACCGTTTACATACAGCAGTATATTATTTTTAAAGCACTTTTCTATAAACTTAACAACGCTAAGAGGGAGAGAATAATTTTTTCTATAATTATAGTTCCTCAGCAGTGTTGCTAATACCTTGTATTTATCCAAATCCTTATTGGGTCTTGATGATTGACCTGTCCTATCGTCTTTGGGAAGTTGGGAGGCAACAATTTTCTCACGATAAAAGGGAAAAGAATTAGCTTGTTTCACACTTCTATCAAAATCGTAGATCCGCACATCCAGTCCAATATAGGGCAACTTAATTATCTTTACATCTTTAGAGTTCTTCTTGAAAGCATATTTACGATATTTCTTCGGAAGACTTCCAGGTTCGTCCAAAATATTTTTTTTGGCTTTGATTACGAATATATTAGAAAAATGAAGGTCGTTGTGTTTAAGGTCTATTTCTTCAAAGCAAAGCAGAGTGTAAAATATCTGGAAAAGCAGATTAAACAGGATGAACGACCCGTTGCGCGCATCCTTTGATGATCTGTATCCATTAAATCTTGAGTTCATATCTCCTAACAAATTTCCAAGAGTTACCATCTCGAGACCCTTCCGATTGGTCTCTATTACCATAGGAAATACAGAGTGAATTGGTGTTTGCTCATCCCTAAAGAATGATAACTCTGACCGCATTTGTTTATCCATATCATCAAAAGCAACCGGAGCATCCAGTTTTGCGGTTAGAATAAAAACGTGGGGTGTTATGTTTTTCTTAACTAATAATTCCATCAATTTATAGAATTTGGCTTCGGTCTCAGGATAACTGCCCGGTGTCACCTTTCGCTCTTTCATCAAATTAATTTTCATCACATAATTAGTTTTTTTTGTGTTATGCCTCAAATGGACCACTACAGACATCGATTGTGATGCCTCGGGTCGTGATATCAAGTTAAAAGTGTAGTCACTATTATTTTTCATGAAAAAATACTTATCTGGGACTAGACTTTCACCGAAAGCCTCTTTTTTATCAATACGATATTTCTTTGTATTATAACGTTTATTTGAATTTGAAGCCGAGGAACCAGAAGAATTTTCCTTAGACATATACTATTTACCAATAATAAAAAATAGTGAATACGATTATCTCATCCTAACAAAATTGATTTAAAAAATATGCCCACGTAGAAATATCATCAATAACCATGAACATGAACATCAAAACTGGAGCATGCTCAATCATCCTCGGGAGCGGCCACTACGGTGGCTTCATAGACGCCCGCAAGAACAAGCTTTTTAAGATTACCAAATTGATACAAAATCATAACGAAACAAAACATCTAGAAGAGATTAGGAGCATTTCTGACTACCGCGATTACTTCGCCATCCCCGATGAAACCAGATACTCTTTTAATCCAGGAGAACCCTTCTACGAATACCTAAGGGACCTTACTCGGCGTATGGATATGACTATATTCTACGGTCAATTACAGGGTTTCTATATTGATTACGCTGGTGAAAATGACCTCTTCGACATTATCAATTCTCCCTACACTATGAATAATCTCTACAAATTGAACCGAGACACTAAGGTCCTTGATTTCGCCAGACAAATCATGACTGGGTTGTCCTTTCTACACGGGCGCAAGATATGCCACCTTGATATAAAACCCGAGAACATCATGGTGATGCACGATATCGGCGGTCAATTAAAATTCAAAATAATTGATTTTGGGTTTGCTTCCAAGGAGCCCTTTGACGATTTCGCCAATGATACTCGTGGAACACCCACCTACTTTCCAAAGAATATAGATAATATTGATGAGCCTGGCTTGCCGCTGATTAGGGCCAACGATATGATTGAAGAAGCCAACGGCAAGCTGCCGTTCAACAACGATAGAACCCTCATCTATAAGATTGATAGTTACGCATTCGGTCGGGTTCTTGGGTTGCTTTGGTTTCATGTCAAGACATTAAAAAGGAGTAGTTACTGTTTCAGAAAATGCCGTTTCCCACTAAAAGGAAAAATAGAAAATATGATTAATCTTCTCACTGAAAATGATTGTCGAAAACGCTTAACTATAACGCACCTTCTTAATTTACTCTTCGTATGATTTTTTTATTTCAGCTCCGCCGGAAGAAATCAGTGATTTCCCTGGTCTGTGTCTTGATGTTCATCGCCTTCCGCAGCGCCTCTCCGAACACCAATTTTTCCACATCTTTCAGTTTCTCGTCCATAATCTTACCGTTTGCCTTCTCCATATCACCGCCATTCTTGTTTAGATAATGTTTCAGCCGCAAACCGTAGTAATTCTGGCCCTTGTTGAACCCGGGGAGACTCTCCACAATCAGCGTGAATGGCTGCCCAACTGGTTTCAGAATCTGGTTTGTAATGTAAAAGTTGTAGTCGGGCTTGAGGTTGTTCTCTCTAATGAATGTCGGGTGTTCCACACGGTCGCCCTGGAGCATCTTTTGTCCACGCACCTCTTTCACCTGGACGTAGACGAACGGTATCCTATCATTTGATTTGGGCTTGTTCCCCGGGTCTCGTTCTCCAATTCTGTCTGCGAGCACCTTGTGAGCGATTGATTCTGGGTTCGCATAAAACCCACGGAGACTCTTTGTGATTGTAAGCATATTGAGTGGAAACTTCCCATCAATAAGCGACTGTAAGTCCCTATTGAGCACCGAGACCGCCTTCTTGATATCCTGGTCCTTGAGCAGTGCGTCTAATACATTCTTGTAGATATGCTTCACAATCTTAGCGTTATCACGACGTTTCAGGGCTACACCCATAGATGTCTCCTTATACTTATTAATGTCCTCTTCGTATTTATACCCGATGTATCGCTTCTTTGAAAAGAGAATGAACGGATAAAATGTCTTTTCATATTCCAATTTGTGAGGCTTTTTCAGAAATTGCTGGATGTGCTTCTCCGCCGCAATCCCCAAATCAATTGATTTCTGTAATCCCTCCTTTCCAGTGAGGGTGTTGCCATCGGCGTCCTTGGGATTGAAATTGATGAAAATGGAATCTGTGTCCCCGTAGACAATCTCCGAACCCGGGAACTTCTCAAGTGTTTTCTCTTGCGCCAGATAGAGGAGACTGCGACCAACCGATGTGGTGGATGCCGCCATGTCTTTCATACAGATTGGGTTGGTTGTTGCGCCGATAGCACCGTAGCAACTGTTGGCGGTCAGCTTGAATGACAGCTGCTGACCATCAAGCACCGCCTTCTTGAACTCATCTGTCTCGGTCTTAATCTTGGCACGAGTTTCCTTTCTCTTACGAAGCAATTTCTGGAGGATTGTGGGGATGATGCCCTTCTTTTCATCTGGAAACTGAACGAACCGACACACCTTCTCACCACACTTGTATTTTCCCTTGTTCCGCACCTTCGGGTCCTTCCACTTGTAAATATCATGGGGTTGATCCACATACTCATAGCCAAGCTTCTTGAGACGCTCAGCACCCTCTTCACCCAACCACTCATCTGATAGACAGATGCTATCGTGAGATATGTTCTCACTAATCATAGAGGACGGATACAGCGATGAGTAATCCAATACCGTAACGTATTTATCAAGATACAATCCTGGTTTTGGTTTCAAGACAATAGCACCCTCATACGAATCAGGTAGGTCAGGTTTTTCGTGATAGTCCAGTGAGTAATCAAACTTCTTGTTGTAAACTGTTTTAGTGTCTTGCTCATATTTAATTACTGGAATCACCATACCTGCGTCTCGGCATTCCTTACTAACAAGCGAAAAGACCTTGATTCCCTGGCCTCGGAGGAAAATGAAAGACAACGGCACACTACACGTGTTAGCCATAGCAATGTTATTGGTGATAATCATGAGTTTCTTGATGAGGTGGAGAACCAACACACAATCCTGGACACAGTATGTCGCGATGGTCGCTCTGCCCGCGCTGTTTTCATTCTGGAGACGGAAAATGTCTTGTGGCGATACATCGTCCTTGGCCATAAACCATTTATCGGGGGTTTCTCCCAGCGCTGTGTCTATCCGCACGTTGTTCCCATCAATCTCCAATATCTTATACTTCTGACCCTCATTAATCTTGTCTTCGCCCTTTGAGAAGGTAAGGTAATTCCCTACAAACAACACCTTGCTGTTCTTAATCTCTAAGGTGTCGCCGTTCATCGAGATGACCTTGTCGTTCATAAACCACTCGGACACAAAGTCCAGTTTGTAGCTGTCCAGATTGTAATCCCGCTGAACCACTTTCAACAGGTCCATATTCACTCTACCGGTCATGTTGAGGTAACTGAGGGTGTTATCTCCTAGAGCGCTTGATGATAATTGTTGGATCTTAAATTCACTAACCTCATCCTTTATCCTAGACATCATAGAGAACTCCTCCTCAATCCCTAGTTCCTTCGCCCGGTCATACATAAATTGATAATCAAAACCCAATGTATTGAATCCTGTTATCATATCCGGATCCAGAGTCTTGATAAATTCAGTCCAGGCCAACAACACCTCGCTCTCCGTTTCGTATGATTCAACAACCGTGCCTTCAATCGGGTCACAACTACCCAGAGTGATGATGTGTTTGATGAATATTCCGTCCTCGCCAAACTTCTGAACGGCGGTGCCTATCTGGATAACCTTATCACCTTCAAGGTCAGGGAGGAAATGGGAGAGCACCGAATTCAACCGTTTCACCTTTATCTCCTTATTCACCGTCATCTCGGGAAAATCGTTGAACACCGTCATAATCTGGTTGGCGAGGAAGGTCACCCGAGAAATATCGTGATCTCCAGCCTCATCCTTTGTGAGAAAATAATACTTTGAGTATTGGTCGTATTGGTCAGCTGACTCGGGTTCATAGAGACGTTTGAACAGCGCGTCTATCTTGATCGCAGCGGCATTCACCTGCGATGACGTGGGTTTTAACTGCGACTTTGTATACACTTTCATTATATTGGACTTTTCTTTATAATTTTCATCCTCGCAAAAAGCGTCCGTAATCATAGACTTGATGGACTTGCTATCCTTATCTGTGTGAGAGTAATTGCTGATGATGTCGGCGACAAGCATCTTGTAATTCTCTTGAATTTTCAACACATTAGCACACCTCTTAGCGGCAAACTTAATTGTGGCGTCCTTCGGCATCACGTTGCTTTTTGTGTAGAGATTGCTCACTATCTTCTTATCCTGATGAAAGGCATCGTGGATGAGTTCTTTCATCTTACCGATAAGTTCCTTGTAGTGAAGATGTAAAAGATTCTCCTTGAAATATATTTCACCTATCTCCTGCGACAATTTCAGATAGTTCTTGATAGGCAAGGGGAAATCGCCGTGGCTTGAATCACATTCAATATCAAAGGACGCTATAAGGAGCGGTGCGATAGAGAGTATTGGTTCTGTTGGCGCTTTCACATTCTTGTAGAAGACATCAAACGACAGCTGTGTGTTGAATGTGCCCTCATTATTAATAGTGTATTTGCCCTTTGAAAGGGTGACCCAGTTGCTCGGTTCTATATCTTGGATATGAAAGAACCGTAAGAGTGGTGGAATGTTTGATTCAAAGACCTCATAGACACGTTTCTTCTCATCCGAGACCCTGATTTCATCCTTGAGCGCCCTAACTGCCTGATTCATCGCGGTGGATGTCTTGAAAAATATCTTGATGAACTTACACTTTTCGTTGTTGGTGAATCCCCAGAATTTTACTAATTTGACCAGCTTGAAACTGCTTATCAACCCTCGGCTGAGGGCGGGCATCTTACTCATCACCTTTTCCACAAGAATACGACACTTTGTATCGGTAAAACTGTTGGGAACGTTGATGAAAAAGTGTGGTTCAAAACCGTATATGTTGAGTGAGACACTACTTCCCTTCTTCGTTACACCGAATGCCTTTATAGAGAAGGTCATCTCATCATCTATCTCTATATTTGCTGCGTTCCAATCCGTAAGCTGGATGTCGATATCCCGTTTCCCACGGAACAATTTTCGCTTTTTGAGCCTCAAATTATCCATATCAATAGAGATATTGTTGCTCTTTTCCCTAAATTTTTTATTTATCAATTTTTATCTTTTAATAATTTAATGAATGATTTTGTCTCTCTGATTCTTTTATTAGTGGTGGCGACTATTTTTTATATTTATCTAGAAAACAAATCACAAGACGTCACCTATGTTAAGTCCACTACAGACAATCGTGAATATCTGGTAAGAAACCTCCCAGACAAACAGGAAGCCTCCAATATTCTTGGCACTATCAATATTAAGATGCGCGAACTCATTGATGCCGTGAAAGACCCACAGAGACAAACAAACTACACAGAACAAAACCGCACAGATATAGAAAGACTAGACAGGAATTACCGTAGTGGAAATTTCTCGGAGAGCAACCCCGGGAATTCTTACACCTCGTATTCAATCAATAAAGGTGAGAAGATAGTGTTTTGTATCCGCACCAAAGACGGCACACATCAGTTAGAACCACTTAACACTCTGCTCTTTGTCGCCATTCACGAGATGGCTCACCTCATGACCCAATCAATCGGACACGGCGAAGATTTCTGGGAAAACATGCGGTTTCTGCTACGTGAAGCGATTAATTTAGGTATATACCAAAGAGAAGATTACACGAGTAATCCAGTTGATTACTGTGGAACCACTATCAACGACAGCCCGTTGCGGGAGTAAATTTTTTTATAAATAATATCTATTAATTATTTAATATGGATAAATGCGTCAAAGCACAAAAGCCAAGCATTTACACCGTTTATAATGTAGACGAGGATGACCGCACCATCCTGTTTTGTGGCCCAAACAAAGATACAGAAACAATAATTAACCGATTCAACAACGGGGAAATATTGAAAAAGGACGAAAAGCAAACCCTCGTTGATAATTATGGGAATATTGATTTAGAAAACGCCAGGAGAATCGCGCCTCTCTATATTCTTCCCGATGACGATATCTATATGGTAAAAAAGAAAATCTTAACCACCTTTTTCAAGGAGACTAATATACCAAATATCGGGAAAATGCTTCTCTATGGCAAAATCACCGATAGTGGGTTTAAGGACGCGCTCAAGGAGCGTCCCGATAACACAGGTCCGTTCAATAATCTTGTGCTGGGATATAACTATCAAAACAATATGGGAATCAAATACCTGAACACAAATCTCAAAACAGAAGCTCCTGGGAGCAACGACAAGCTGATTGACCAACACGGCTACCTTTTGGAGAAATTCCCGGTGGATAATGTGCTGTTTTTCAGGCTCTATAATGAGCGATTACCACGACACTACTTTCCATTTTTAAACACAATATCGGATGTCTTTTATGATTTATCCAATATCAACAATGTTCAAAACAATTATGTTGAACTAACACGAAAAATAGATGATTTTGGCGTATGCCCTATTAACAAGATTCTCGTTAAGGTAAGCATTCAAAAGGCGCTAAACGTCCAGAACATCTTTGATAAGTTAAAGCTAGACAAGCAGATTGTGTTCGCCAAATACAAAAATCAGTATTTCAAAATTAATAGTAATCAAAAACAAACCGAGCGAATGATCCCACTCAAAGGACTGAAAGGTTATTATCTTGAATACGAACAAGACTATTATAATCCTAAATTTTCAAAGCGGCAAGTTGAAATATGGGCGGAGAAGACCCTCAACGACAAAGAAAAGATGTATATAAAAGAGCAAAAATACATAGACCCAGATTTCATCAATCTTTTCAATAATTCATTAGTAATCCAGGCTGAATACGCCGATAACCGATACGCCCAATTCACACTAATGTCCCATGGTGAGTGCCTCATCAAATACGATAACAAAATAGACGACCTTGATAAATTTCATAATTTTATTGAAACAGTCCTACTTTCGCTAGACAAAAAGATTGTTTTTGAAAAGAAAGACATGAGTTATATCAGCTGCGAAACAGAGTATGAGATTGATACGGTTGATAAAAAGGCCAACGACATTCAACAAGCTCTCAATTTCTATAAATACTATGGTTTCTCCTATCCTAGTGGTAAAAAGAATGTTTTCAACCTCAAGTTCATAAAACTGAATAATTACAATAGCAGCGAAAAACACAAACAATTCTTCTTCCAGGAGCGCGAAAACAACGATAAGCTATCCCTCTCGGAGTTCAATAAATTATGGATTGAAAAAACCCACAATCTCTTCGGATTATCGGAATCGGAGGCGTTGGCTGTGCGGGCTCCCATAACAGAAGAATACAGCCGCAACGAGCTAAAAAAGAATAATATAGATTATGAAACAAATGTATCAATAACGCGCAATTTTAAGAAGGACGACATAGCTAATTACACCATCAATATTGAGAACGCTGGTGGGTTTTCCGAAATCTCAAGAATCCGCACCTTTATAGCGGTGCTCTTCCTCAAGGAAGCAGGCAAGACCACCAAAAAGAACCAGATAATCAGCGAGATTATTGATAAAACCAAGCGATTCGAGGAACAGGATGACCTTGATAAGGATTTAGATATTGATTTAGGTTTGGATATTCTGGACGAGGATTTAGATTTGGATATGGATGAAATGGAAGATGAGCTTGATATTGAGGAACAGAAGGACGACGCTGTGCCCACAGAACTTGCTGAGGAGCCCGTTCCCAAGGCGGAATACAAACCCGAAGTGAAAATAGACTCTGTTAGGAAATTCATGACTGCTATAAGAAATAAGGATACCCCGCTTTTAAAATTTAAGACAAGCAAAGATTATCCTGGCTTTTCAATAAAATGTGGTGCTGTGGATAACCGCCAACCCATTATCTTGACCCCAAAGGAATTTGAGAATTTCAAGGAGAAAAACCCAGAAGCCTACGAAGAGATGACTAATATGAAAAAGAATACCGAGACAATCAACGGTATTATTGAATGGGGTTCTTCCAAAAGAATTAAGAACTACTACATGGCCCCGCGTATATTTTGTATCCATGATATGGTGCCGCTGACGGTCAAACAGTTTCTGGACAACGACGGCAAATGCCCCTTCTGCTCGGGAAAACCGATTATAGATGAAGGAAAGGGGTCAAAGAGTCTTCCACCCGACCAAACCATCCTAATCCGCCGCGGTGGTTCAAATAATTATTGGGGAAACACCGAGCTTCTCAAGAAAAAGATAGAAGAATGGGGGCCCAAATGGGAAAAATACCTAAAAGGCACAGAAAAAGATGCCTTCCCAGGTTTTCTTGACCCAAAACTTCACCCCAAAGGACTGGCGATGCCGTGCTGTAATATTTATCCCCACAAGAACTACGCCCTGTGTATGGTTCACCGAGTCAAACTCATAACCGATAAGTCGCAAACAGGAGAACTTGAGGATGGCGACCAGATTGTCCTTTTCAAAAAAGACGGCAAAGACTTATTGTTTTCTGGTGTAAAAGAGAAGCACAACGGCACCCTGAAATCTGTGAGCGCTTTCACCAACCTGGAAATTCAGCTCACCACAGGCATGCACTTTGAGGACGCCGAAATGAATCTTTACAAGTATAAAAAAGAAACAATCAAAGGAGAAATCAAAGAGGTTCTTGAGAAAATCGCCCAGAATCCAAATGTGCGGAAGAACACCAACGAGGACTACTTCCTCGGTCAGGACAAGTTCCCTATTGGAAACAATAAACTCGGGATGCTCA